>Ga0209693_10000023_pt1 | contig 59014 bp, 37 predicted proteins | sample HubBroMetageWRM3_FD_188345 | JGI IMG/M metagenome (GOLD analysis project Ga0209693, IMG submission 188345) | Warmed soil microbial communities from the Hubbard Brook experimental Forest, New Hampshire - Hubbard Brook CCASE Soil Metagenome WRM 3... | ecosystem: Environmental > Terrestrial > Soil... | reverse complement strand
GTTCTTACACCGTCACAGCCAGCAAAACCGGGTTCACCTTCAGCCCGTCGAGCCTGCCAGTGACCGTGAATGGAGCTAGCGTTACCGGCGAGAACTTCACCGCCTCGGCTGTGCCACCGACTACCTATAGCATCTCCGGCACCATCAGCACTGCGGCCAATGGATCCGGAGCAACGCTGACCCTTAGCGGTGCAGCCGGCGCCACCACCACTGCCAACAGTTCCGGGAACTACACGTTCACCGGTCTCGCCAACGGTTCTTACACCGTCTCAGCCAGCAAAACCGGGTTCACCTTCAGTCCGTCGAGCCTGCCAGTGACCGTGAACGGAGCTAACGTTACCGGCGAGAACTTTGCTGCGTCAGCGATTACCTATAGCATCTCCGGCACCATCAGCACCGCAGCCAACGGATCCGGAGCAACCATCACGCTCGGCGGCGCCGCCAGCGCCACCACCACTGCCAACAGTTCCGGGAATTACACGTTCACCGGTCTCGCCAATGGTTCCTACACCGTCTCAGCCAGCAAGAGCGGATTCACCTTCAGTCCGTCGAGCTTGCCAGTGACCGTGAATGGAGCTAACGTTACCGGCGAAAACTTCACCGCGTCGGCTGTGCCACCGACTACCTATAGCATCTCCGGCACCATCAGCACCGCAGCCAAGGGATCCGGAGCAACGCTGACCCTCAGCGGTGCCGCCAGCGCCGCCACCACTGCCAACAGTTCCGGGAGCTACACATTCTCCGGCCTCGCCAACGGTTCCTACACCATCTCAGCCAGCAAGAGCGGGTTCACGTTCAGTCCATCGAGCCTGCCAGTGACCGTGAATGGAGCTAGCGTTACCGGCGAAAACTTCACCGCCTCGGCTGTGCCACCGACTACCTATAGCATCTCCGGCACCATCAGCACTGCAGCCAATGGATCCGGGGCAACCATCACCCTCAGCGGTGCAGCCAGCGCCACCACCACTGCCAACAGTTCCGGGAACTACACGTTCACCGGCCTCGCCAATGGTTCCTACACCGTCACCCCACGCAAGAACGGGTTCAACTTCAGCCCATCCAGCCTGCAAGCAACAGTGAGCGGAACCAACGTCACGGGAATGAACTTCACAGCCTTCGCAGGGAGTGTCGTAACCATCGGCCCCGGAACGGTGATTCAGAGCGTGGTCAATGCCAATCCCGCTGGTACGACATTTGTGTTCGAACCAGGTACCTATCGTCTGACGAGTCCGATCATTCCCAAGAATGGGGACAGCTTCATCGGCGAAGTCGTTTGCGCGCCTCCCGCGAGTTCTTGTCCAGCTATCTTAAGCGGTGCGAAAGTGATTGGGAGTTTAGCTGTATTCGACGGAGCGAACTACGAAGTCACTGGACAAGCACAACGTGGGTTTCAGCAGTACACGAATGAATGTGAACCTGGCTGGTCAGGCTGCTTCTATCCTGAAGATTTGTTCTTTGATGGTGTACCGCTGCAACATCTGTACTCAGCCTCACTACCGGCTATCTCGACTGGCCAGTGGTGGTTTGACTATACGAACCATACTATTTACTTTCACGATAATCCAAGCGGCCACGTGGTCGAGACCAGCGTTGTACCGACGGTGGCCAAAGTACTGCGTGGGCCAGGGGCGAACAACATCACATTTCAATATCTGACTATCGAGGAATTCGCTGCTCCGATTGAACAAGGGGCTATCGACCCAACGGACTCCGGTGGTGGGATTCAAGGCTCGAGTCTCGATTGGGTGGTCAAGAACTGTGAGCTTCTGTTGAATCACGGAATCGGCGTACATATAAATTACGGCACACAGATTCTCAACAGTTACGTTCATAACAATGGACAAATGGGCATTGGCGGCGGGACTAATTCAGACACGGTCCAATCGGGGATCGTGGTTTCCGGCAACACAATCACTTACAACAACTATGCCCATATAGTTCCCGACTTTGGGGCAGGTGGAATCAAGTTTGGCGACACCCTGGGTGCGGTCGTTCGGGGCAATACGGTCAGCTATAACGGAGGAGCGGGAATCCATTTCGATGCCTCCAGCTCAAGGCCGCTCATCGACGGCAACACCGTGACAGATAACTCTAGCGGCAGTGGTGCTGCATACGAAATTAGCATTGACTCGGCGATTGTTCGAAACAACATCCTGCTGAGAAACTCGCTGCCGGGTACGGTTCCAGTCTCGGCCTCGGATCTAGGCTCCAACGCTTCCGTGGGCGTCAACGCGTACTGCAACGTAGTGGAAATTCCGGCCGCCGCCGGGGCCAACGGAATCCTGGTTGCCGCATCCCAGCGAGGCTACAACACAGTTGCTCCGTATGAATATCTGGTGAGCACGGGCAACAGCGTCCATCACAATACGGTCATTTGGGATGCCGGCGCCAATGGAGGTTTCGGGTATGAGCAGCATGATGCGGCGAATCAACCTGCTTTCTGGTCCGACAACACACCGCCCGACTACAACACATACCATCTGCCTAGCCTGTCGGCAGCCCATTTTCTCTATGACAACAACAATTCAGAGCAAAATCAGGGCAAGACCTTTGCGGAATACCAAGCTGCCGGGGCTGATATCCACGGCACCGCTGATACGAACTACACCAGCGGATATCCTACGGTATCGATCACATCTCCTACTGATCAATCATCAGTTGCTAATCCGGTGACGATCGCGGCCACCGCGTCGGACGCGAGCGGAATCAGCAGAGTGGAGTTCTACGTAGACTGGGCCTTGCAGACGACGGTGACAAGCGCACCATACAGTTTCGACTGGACCGACGCGACCACTGGATCGCACACCGTCGCAGCAATGGCCTATAGCAACGCGGGCATTCGGTCTTGCTATGCTGTTACGCTTAACGAACAGTGATCCTGTCTGCACACGCCTGGACTCAATGAGACATTAGGTCTTTCGAATATGGCAGCCCATCCCATGCTCGCCAGAAGGCCTGCATTTCGTCCGGCAGGCCCAGAGAGACGCGGATGTATGTGTCCAAGGGCGGGAAGGGGCGCCCGATCAGGATATTACGCTCGCGAAAAAGCTGAATCACGCCGGTGGCAGGATGGAGGACATTCATCATTACAAAGTTGGCGTGCGAATCGATGGGCTTCAGCATGCGTGCCAGGGCTGCATTGAAAAATTCCTGGCGATCATCCATATTGCGTTCAATAGATTTGTTCAGCCCGTCGGAGTCGTTCAATGCGGCCATCGCGGCTTGGGAAACGACAGCATTGATGTTGTCTTCAGTGGCGAACTTCCGCATCCGCTGCACTACCTTCGGCGCGGCCACCGCATAGCCAAGCCTCAACCCAGCCAGCCCGTAGACTTTTGAAAATGTCCGAGCCACAATGACTCTCTCGTCGTCTATTGGATGATCGATGAACGAGGCATAGGCTCCGGACTCTCCGGCGTAGTGGTGATACGCCTCATCGATGATCACAACAGTGTCGCCATGAAGCTTGCCAATGAAGGTTTCCAGGTCTTTACGAGGGGTCAGGGACGCCGTTGGATTGTTAGGGTTGCACACGTACACAAGCGTCGTAGATGCGGTGGACTGCGCCAACATGCCGCCAAGATCGTGGGAGAAGGCCGGGGTCAGACGCACCGATTTAACCCCCGAGTCTGACGCGCGCGCGTAACGTTCCATGGCTTCGAAAGTGGGAGAAGCCTGGATCAGTTGCTTGCCAGCTCCAAGGAAAGCGAACGCGGCCATCCGGAGAATTTCAGTGGATCCGCAGCCGAGAAGGACTTGCTCGGCTTTCACGTTGTGAGTACTGGCAATTCGTTCTGTCAGCGAATCGTATTCGCCGCGCGGATAACGGTGCGCGCCTCCGATGGAAGATTTAATGGCATCGACCACTCTCGTCGACGGACCGTACGCATTTTCATTGCTATTGAGGCGGACTAGGCCGTCGTTTGTCTTGAGCCGGGAAGGCTCCATCATGCCAGCTCTGGTAGCTTCCATCATGGGAGAGTGCAGGGTCGTACCGGCGACAGCGCTGGCGCCGATCAATCGAAGAAACGCTCTGCGCGATGGGGCCATAGGTTTTGTTAGATTTAGAATTCTGGTCAGCTTTCAGGGAAGCCTGAATTATTCACGGCACCCGGACGCTCACATTGCTGGCGATATTGCCGATCGCGGAAGAGAAAATCGCCTATTGTTTCGTTAAGGTCCCCGTTCCCGCATCCGTTTCGCATTTGCCAGTAGCACTTCCGTCCAAAATGTAGGAGGACTTCAGAGCAGTCCCAGTTTTGTCGACTGTGCCCCGTACTGTAATGTCGTCCCCTGCCTCATTGCTGCCGGCGAGGATAATCTCCGAGCCCGTTACCTTTATCTGAAGTCGCGCGTCTTTCAGGCAATCAGAATTCAAGGTAGAGCTGCCAATAAGTTGTCCGTGCGAGTCTTCATGAATGACCACGGTCATCGCGAAGGAATCGGCATTTGCGTCCCTCGAAACAAAGATGCCGGACCATGTCCCTCTGAGGTCGATTCGAGCTTTCGAAGACGGGCCGGTAGCGGACGCGGTTGACGCGAGCGGGCCCGTGGCCGACCCTTGGGTGTCACGGGATTTGGGCTCCTCGAGGTCAACGGTTCCAGTTGGTATATGTGCCTGCCCAATTTTGCCCGATATTGACTGGGTCACTGCCATGGAAGATTGTGATGCGACGATTGCCGAGCCTGAAGAAGCCGTCGTCATTTGGATGAACGGAGCCACGGAAGGCACGCCGGAACTGTTCAAGAGAAACAACATGTAGTATCCCGGGGGAGCTATATTGCCGTTAGGAGGAGCAGTCACGGTTAGAAATCCCTCCCCAGCATTGAACGACAGCACCACCTCACGCTGGTCCATGCCGAAAGCGTGCGTCACGGTTCCGTTACGTACAAGGACCACCGAGGCAATACTCGATGCGTCTGGAGTCGTCACAGTGAAGGTGTTGCCATAAGAAATCGAACTGGGAGCGCTGGTGACTGAAGGCCGTGTCGCTATCGTACCGTCCGGGTTGAAAAGGTACGCCGGTTGATAAATCTCCATGTGGTCCTCGTAGTTACCCAACGCAGGATTGCTGCCGGCCACCCAAACCGTAGCATCCGGAAGCAGCAGAGCAACGGAGTGGTACAAGCGCGGGAAGGCGTTCGCTCCGGCCGATGAAAAGGTGTTGGTTGCCGGGTTGTAGAGGTCGGCATTCAAGCTCGCGGTGCTCGCATCTTCATTATTCAGAGAACCGCCCAGCGCCAAAACGTCGCCGGTTGGCAGGAGGACAGCATTCATCTCAATGCGTGATTCGCTCATGTTTGGCCCATAGACCCATGCCGGCGTCGGCGAGCCCATGTCGATGATCTCTGTTGTATTCGTGGCGGGATTGCCGCCGCCCAGAATCATTACGCGCGGATCGTAGTTGTTCGCCGGCGTTAACGGCAGCAAAACCGAACTACCGTACACACGTGATCCACCGTAATTCGTGCTGGCCAAATTCGTGTTCCAGGTCATCGTCGACGGATTGAAGAGCTTAGATTTCGGTGTTGCGCTGGAGTAAAGCACCGTGCCATTGGGCAGAAGGTGCAGCCGCGGATAAAGATCGGGAGTAAAAGGCGCGATATACGGCGTACTCCAGCCCGAGCCTTCGGTGAAGAATTCGACTGAAGTGTTGGTGCTGCCGGTCTCGGTCAGTCCGGAAAACGTCATAATCGTCCCATTCGCCAGAGTCAACACTGTGGGATACCAGCGTCCGTGCGCCATATTCGGAAGATTGGTAAATGTGTTTGTCTCGGGATCGAAGATTGCCGCCTGCGCCAGGCCCATGAACGGGTTGTACTGCAGGTTGCCTCCGGCGATCAGCACCGTCCCATCCTGCAAAAGTGCCATACCGTTGCAAAACATATCCCATGAAACCGTAAATTGCGTAACAACTTGCCCGGTAACGGGATCCACCAGCAATGCCCCCGAATTATTCGATGGCCCGTACGGCGGGCCCAACGGACAACCAGAGATATTGGGCGCGCAGTTTCCCGAGCCGGTAACTATCAGCACCTCGCCGTTACTCAGCAGCGCCGTATGGATGGGATTAATAGGCATGGTATTTGTCAGCGTGGTCCATTGCCCGACCGCACTAGGCGATCCTACCGTGAGGTTTGCCAGCCCTGCTATGTTTCCAAGGCTCGCGTTAATGCTCGTTTGACCTGCCGTCAGGCTCGTCGCCAGGCCACTTGACGACACTCCAGCCACACTCGGGGCAGAGGAACTCCAGGTTGCGATCCCTGTCAGATTCTCCGTGACGCCACTCACATAGGTTCCGGTCGCACTGAATTGTGCAGTCTGTCCGCTAGCGAGCGAGGCAGTCGCTGGCGTAATCGCAATCGAGACCAGCTGGTCCTGCACGGTCAGGGTTGTCGAGGCAGCCAGTCCACTATAGCTGGCGGATATTGTGGTCGCGCCCGTTCCTATGCAGCCAGCCAGTCCCGGGGAGGTGGTGCTCATCGTGGCGACTGTAAGAGCAGATGAGGTCCATTTTGCGGTGGCAGAGATGTTCCCCGATGTGCCGTCGCTGTAAATTCCCGTGGCTGAAAATTGTTGACTGCCTCCGACGGTCACGGATGCGTCTTGCGGGCTGATCTGAATTGCAGTCAGGATGGCGGTGGTGACCGTAAGGTTGGCCGTTCCAGTCACGGGCCCCAATGTAGCCGTGATCGTGGCGGTGCCGGGGCCCACGCCGCTTGCAGCGCCGCTTGAGGTGATGGTTGCCACCGCCGAAGATGAAGTGCTCCAACTCACATACGTTGTCAAACTCCGCTGGCTTCCGTCGCTGAACGCGCCGGTCGCCGTAAATTGCTGGACGATGCCTGAGGCAATGCTGGAAGTTGCCGGACTGAGGGCTATCGACAAGAGAGTGGCTGAATCCACGGTTAGCTGGGCGAAGCCGCTTACTGAACCAGACGCCGCCACAATCGTCGTCTGACCGGAACCCGCGCTGGTGGCGATTCCGTTGGGGGCGACGGTTGCAACTGCGGGCATAGAACTTGTCCAGCTTACCGACGCAGTCAGGTTCTGTTGGCTGCCATCTGAGAATGTGCCAGTCGCCGTAAATGATTGCGCTGCTCCAACCGGCGTTGAAGGATTCTGCGGGTTCACCTGAATAGAAACAAGACTGGGCGTCACATTTAGCGTGGTTGAGCCTTGAACCGAGCCCAGCGCGGCCGAAACCGTAGTGCTTCCGGTTGCGATCCCCGTTGCCACCCCGCTCAGACCGATCGTCGCAACGTTTGCGTTGGCGGTGCTCCAGTTTGCCGATGTGGTCACGTCGTGCGTCGTGGCGTTGCTGTAGGTCCCGACCGCATCGAATGGGAACGTCAGTCCGGGAGCAAGATTAGGGTTCGCGGGGTTGATCGCGATCGTTTGCAACACGGGTTTGCACATTCCGGCGCTGAAAGCGCTGTAGATCTGGCGAATTTGCGCCGAAGTCAGGGCTTTATTGAATACAGCGATTTCATCCATTGAGCCGACGAAGGACGGCTGCTGCCCACCCAGGTACGCGCCGAATGCGACTTGCGGATTCCAGGAAACATTGCCATCGGCAACGGCCTCCGCCACCAGGACTCCGTTCAGATACACGCTGACGTTGATTTCAGAATTTGACGCGGCGTAGGTGAGAGCGACGTGATACCACTGATTTGGGTTCACATGTCCGACCGACTGGAAAGGCAAGTTCCCGAACTCCCAGTCCAGATTTCCCCCCGAGTCGACCAGGAAGCCAGGCCCCTGGTTCTGAGCTCCGGCGGAGCTTCCCGTTAGGGCTCCTCCGCCCGTCGACATGAACCAGAACATCAGGGTTCCGGCAGTAGGCGAATAGACGGGAGAGTTGACCAGCACCGAACTGCTGCTGTTCCCCGCGAACGCGAAAGCCTGGGCCACTTCACCACTGACGTGGGCACTGCCGTTCTGGAGTGTTCCCGAGTTGTTGCCTGCCAGGTCCACAACGTTCCCATCTCCCGTCCACCAGCCGGTTAAACCGGCCGGGGGCGCGGTGCACGCTGGCTGGGACACGGTGAGAACTGTGCTGCCGGTTAAAGACCCTAGGGATGCTTTGATGGTAGTGCTCCCGGGAGAGGAGGCGCTGGCCAACCCAGAGGGGCTGACCGTCGCAACGGCAGGTACAGAGGACGACCACGATATAGCGCTGGTCGAGTCATTCGTGGTGTGGTTGCTGTAATGGAGGATAGCGGAGAACTGCTCATAAGCACCCGCCGGTTGGGTGGGCTGCCCTGGGGTTACCACGATCGAGGTCACTGCCGGCTCGACGACTTGAACTGTGGCTTCGAAGGTGTCTTTTTCGTAGCCGGTGACCAAGATTATCGCCTGGCCGGGGGCCAGAGCCTGCACCATCCCGGTAGAACTTATTTGCGCATATGAAGGGACAGAAGACGACCAGTTCAGAAGATTGGTGATGTTGAGGGTTGACCCATTCGCGAAAATTGCTGTGGCGGTCAACTGTTCTTGAGTCCCGGCGAATAGCGTGGAATTGGCTGGCGTGACTGAAATCGTCGTAAGACCGGGCAAGCCGCCCGTACCTGCCAGCTTTATCACCTGCGGACTTGTGCTCGCGTTGTCGGTAACCATAAGGTTCCCGGCAGCGGCGCCGAGAACGGTCGGGCTGAACGTAACAGAGATCGTACAGCTTAATCCCGCCGCCAGCGTATTGGGTGATACGGGACAGGTAGATGTTTGCGCGAAATTACTTGAAGTCGAGATGCCTGTAATGCTCAAAGGCACGGTCTGAAGATTCTTGAAGGTGAAGGTCTCCGCGGTACTGCTGGTATTCACCAATTGGACCGGGAACGTCCAAGCTGCCGGCGAGAAAGACACGGGCGCAATGCCGGTGCCAGTCAGTTGCATCGTCTGAGGCGAGTTCGCCGCGCTGTCATTCACCGTTAACGTTCCAGTGGCGGCTCCAACCGCGGTGGGCGCGAACGCAACCAGGATAATGCAGGTGGCCCTTCCAGCCAAAGTGTTGGGTGGCAGTGGGCAATTGTTGCTGGCGGTGAACGGGCCAGAGACTCCGGCGCTCGTAAGCGTCACAGGCACCGTCAGATAGTTCGTGACCACGACATTGTGCGCCGCTCCGATTGTGTTCACGGCTTGATTGCCCAGGTTGTAACTGGCCGGAGAGAGAGTCACGGGAGGAACCCCGGTTCCACTCATCTGGACAGTTTGTGGGCTGGTTGAAGCGTTGTCGTTTACTGCTAAACTGCCAGTTTCGGCACTCAAAACTGTGGGTATAAACGTAACGCTGATCTGGCAGGTCGCTCCTGCTACCAGGGTCTGTGGCGCAATCGGACATTTTGAGCTTTCGGCGAAATCACCGGACGTCGTGATGCTATTGATCGCGAGAGGAACAGTCTGTGAATTGGTGACTATGACGATTTTGGGCGTGCTGGGAGTGTTGATGGCAATGTTCCCGAAAGAGAGGGTTGTCGCGCTCAGGGTTTGAGCCCACGCGGTGGGAACTGCCGAGATCAATGTCGCCAGAGCTAGCACAGCCTGGGCACAAGTTCGAGTCGTAAGCCTCGGCCTAGTCATTAAACGCACCGCAGTCAAGACGCTCCAAATTCGGTCATGGACGCCGGTTTCCACGCGTCGGGCTGCGCGGGGCCTATTGGGGGGAAGGGATTAACTATACCACCAGATCGGCGGCTCATGCATGGCAACGAGCTGTGGAAAACAGCAACATTACTCTACCGTGCTGAGAATCTCACAGGGATGCCCTTCTTTTTGACCAAAAAAAATCCTCCGGGACGAGCCGGAGGATCCTTATATTTCTGACCTGTCGAGGTCGCCTGATCCGTAAGGATCAAACCACGACTGCGCTGCTTAGTTCTTGGTCAGCGTAACGGCAAAGCAGGAACGGATTCCAGCATTGCTGTACGCCATTGCAGTCACCGTGTGCGTTCCTACAGCCGCGTTGGACAGGGTGTAATTGTAGGGTGTGCCGGCGACGGTCGCCGCCAGCTTCCAGTCGACATAGAACTCGACCCGGTTGATGCCGCTCTTATCTGCTGCGGTGGCAGCCACCGTGACGGTACTTGCAAACGACGACTGGTCCGCCGGAGAGGTAATTCTCACCGTCGGAAAGCCGCTGGTGTAGTTCGCATCTGCGGCGCCGTGGATATCAGCACCGGCAGCTTGATATTCGGAGAAGGTTTTGGCGTGATTTTCCTCCGAATTGTTATTGTCGTACAGAAAATGGAATGCTGACACGCTGGGCAAATGGTACGTGTTGTAGTCGGGCGGTGTGTTGTGGGACCAGAAATCAGGTTGATTCACCGCATCATGCTGCTCATACCCGAATGCTCCATTTGCACCGGCATCCCAAATCACCGTGTTGTGATGGACGCTGTTCCCCGTGCTCACCAGATATTCGTACGGAGGAACAGGATTGTAGCCTCGCTGGGATGCGCCGACCAGGATTCCGTTGGCTCCGGCGGCCTCGGGAATTTCCACCACGTTGCAGTACACATCGACGCCCACCGAGGCGTTGGAGCCCACATTTGAGACCGAGACTGGAACCGTACCCGGCAGCCCGTTTCTCAACAAGATGTTGTTCCGAACCAGCGCAGAGTTCACGCTAATTTCGTAAGCAGCACCACCGCCGCCATAGTTTCCGACCACCGTGTTGCCATCGATGTATGGACTCGAGCTCGAGGCGTCGAAATGGATTCCCGTGCCTCCGTTGTAGCTGACCGTATTGCCGCGAATCACAGCTTTCGCTGTGTCACCGAATTTGATTCCTCCCGCTGCGTAGTCGGGCAGCACGTGGGCATAGTTGTTGTAGGTGATTGTGTTGTTCTGAATTATGACACCAGAGGCAGCTGACGAATCCGTGCCGCCCCCAATTCCCAACATCCCGTTATTGTGGATGTAGCTGTTATAAACCTGGGTTCCGAAACTAATTCGCACTCCCATTGCATGATTGTCATACAACTCACAATCTTTGACGATCCAGTTCAAGCTCAAAGATTGACTCGGCTCTCCATTCGTGGCTTGCACGGCCCCTCTTTGAATTGGACTAGCGAATTCCTTGATCGTGAGATATTGAATCGTGACGTTGCTAGCCAGTGACTCAAAAGCCGTATCCAACACGCTGGTCTCGACGGTGTGGCCGGAAGGGTTGTCGTGGAAGTATATGGTGTTATTCGCGTAGTCGAACCACCATTGCCCAGTACCGATGGCGGGCAATGAGGTTGCATAGAGGTGCCGATACGGCACACCATCAAAGAATAGATCCTCCGGCCGGTTGCAAGCGAGGTAGCCCGGTTCACACACGTTGTCCGCCTCAGAGATGACACCCTGTTGCGTCTGGCCGGTAACCTGATAGTTCGTGCCATTGAAAGTGGCCAGATATCCGACCCTTCTAGACCCACTCAGGATCGCGGGGCACGAGGTTTGCGGCGGAGCACAAGCCGTTTGACCGATGAATTTGTCCCCATTCTTGGGAACAATGTGCTCGACCAGGCGATAGAGGCCGGGGTAGATGAGGAACGTCGTTCCGGCAGGATTGGCGGCCACCATCGTGGGGATGTCCTGTCCAGGATGAATCTCGACTGTGGCAGCCTGACTTACCGCTACAACCAAGCTGCAAAAAGCAACTAGCGCCAATGTCGTGAAATTTCGACGTGGCACAAAACAAAGAGTTTCAGCAAACATCGCTTTACCTCCCCGGGGGGAATTTGTGGGGTCTTCTCAGCTGTAGGACAATCGAACCTTTCTGACAAACGCCGGAAACCCTGCAACTCTTATATTTCACCCCTTCCAATTCGAGATAGGTCTCGATGGTACATGCCCGAATTCCAAGCGACGTTCCTGAACTTTTCGTTACCTGACACTCTTCTCCAACGGTGCCGCCTGGTAGTCGAATTCACGGTGGACGCAAGGGTCCTCCGTCCGGGTCTGAGTTCCGAAATGCATGGTATGACAGGAAGCGGGCATAGCCGGTCATCCACGGGGCGACAATCTGCCACGTGCGATCGTTTTATTACAAGATGAGAGGGTGATTGACGGTCGGCCCAGTGAGTCCTGGGTAATCAGCGGCGGACAACTAGCATAAGCGCGGCGAGAGGCAATCTTCCGGCCGGGTTCATGTAGGCAGATCCCTGGTCTTGCGCAAACCCTGCCTGGACGTTGGCGAACTAGTCGTTGTCGGGCGGACCAAGGAGACGTTTGGGATCGAGGAAAACATCGTCTTTGAGTGGGGCCGCAATGCTCTGGAAACTACGCGGCGCTGCGCCGAACCTAAAAAACTCTGAGAGATCGCCGTATGAGTAGTAATCGGCGAAGGCGCCCAAGTCGCCAGTGGGAATGTTCCCCAGATCGAAAGTCTGCTCAATGAACTTGAGGATGGTGCCGAAGTCCATTCCCATTACGTTGCTGACTGTCCCCGGCGGAGTATAGGCGGAGACAACCATGAAGGGGACGCGGAAACCGTAGGCGTTGGAAGACGCAGTGGCAGGAGCGCTGGAAGAAAGAGGCGGCGGCACAACGTGTTCGTACCATCCTCCCCAATCATCCCATGTGATGAGTATCACGGTGTCCTGCCAATAGGTGACAGTCCGACCGTTGACCACGTCCGTGCAAGCGCTGTTTCCGATGTCATTGATAATGGAAGACACCCAGGAAGGTCCGGAACCATCGGTGGTGCCCGAGTGGTCGGACTCAAGTTGGGAGGGAATGACCCAGTTCACCTGTTGCAGCTTGCATTTGCTGATATCAGTCAGCACGTCGACAGGTCTGAGGTCGATAAATCCGTTCGTCGCGCCCTTAGTCCAGTATGGTCCGGTGCAAGTATCTCCCGATACGATACAAATTGCATCAATCGCGTTCGGCGCCGTCCACAAGGAACCCATCCCTGGGTTGTAGTACGTCCACGTGATTGGAGGAACGTGAGCAGCAAACAAATCGGCCATGGTCGCATGGTCAAAGCAAGGGAAGATTACCGTTTTGGTGTCCTGAGTGGCCGGGTTAACTACAGCCACACGTCCGGTGGAGGGGGCAGCGCACCCGTTGAAGGAGGTGCCGCTGGCATCCGTGGCCACGAACCAATCTGGTTCCGGCCCATTCCCCGGCTGCGAGGTACCCGAGAAAATGAACTGATGCGCGGGGAAGCTGGGTCCCTGGTTGGTCTGGAAAAAGTAGTTGGCGTAACCGTACTGGGACGCGATTTGGAAATAGGGCGCGACGTCCTGGTACTGGACATAGGCGACGGTGGGATAGGCAATTCCCGGGCAACCAGTGGCTCCAGGATTACAGGCGACCGCAACCTGGTTAAATCCGTCCATCGCACATTGGGTGCTTGGGTCAGTGGACTTGGGAGCGTCGCATTGAAGTGTCCACCCCAGGTGGTCGTGGTTGGGATCGTAATTGTCCGCTAATATGCTTCCCGCCGAGCCATTCTCGGATGCCAGCGGGAGGGGAAGGGCCGCCACGGTGGACACCTCCTTTTTCCCGTTCACGATGGTATACACCTTAGCTGTCGTAGAGACATCAAGACCCGGAAGATAGTATTGGTTGCTCGGCGAGTTGCTGCCTAACAGGTTGTCAAGACTACGATTTTCCTGGTCGATCACAATTATGTGATTGAACGGCGAGGCTTGCGATTGAACCGCAACCGGACGAAATGCAACCGTGCTGGCGCAATACCGGCCTGCGGGAGTATTCGCTGTAACCCAACTAGCCTGGTGAGTACCGGCAGTAGCAGAACTGCTGGTGATGTGTGCCCAGCCTCTCCCGTTAGTCGTAAAGTCATTCGTGAACTCGTTCCCGCTGCTTGTTCCGCTGAAAGTCACGGCGCCTGCGTACATTACGGACAAGACAAAGTCACCCGCCACCGTGGTAGTGACCACCGGTCCAGCGACATTGCTGGAAACTACTTCTCCGCTGGCAATGCTGGATGCATCAGGAACCGAGGTCGAGACTCCCGATACCTCCCACTCCGTCATCTCAACATGGGTAGGTGAACCAACAAATGTTGGCGTTATGGCGGTAGCGCCAGACGCCGAATCTACTGCATACCAAATTTCCGTCGCGAAATTGCTGACACTGGCCTTGGCACCACCTGAGACATAAATATTACCTGCATTATCAGAAATGCTGGCGACTGACGTGGTCCCATTGAAGATCAGCGCTACCGCGATCAGATTCCCCGAACCGGTTGCCGGAATGGCGAGACTCTTGAGGGGTGGCGGGCCTGCGGATTCCGATGCTTTGGTTACGATGGTCCAGGTTTGGCCATAAGACGATGACGCCGTCAAGCCGACGACAAGGAGCATCCAGAGTCTACTTTTGATTTGCATTTGAGTCCTCGAAGAAAGGAGTGGCGTCAGGAACAACCGGAGGAACACTGCTTAAATCCTACACCGTTTTTGCCAGGTACACTCGCAAATTTCTGCCCATTTTCTAGTCAAATCATCAAATATCGGGCAGCGGCCAAGGCGATGAAGCAGCGGTCCGGGATTGGCAAATATTGAGTCGTCTCTGTGTCGAGACCACGTCCCTACCTTAACGCAAGCCCGGCGATGCAGGGTTCAGCGTTACTGCATTGCAATTTCGCACTCCGGCATTGCTATAAGCCATGGCAACGACCACGTGAGGTCCGGACGTCCCAGACCAACTGTAGCTGTAAGGGCTGCTTTTCACAGTTGCCATGAGCGTCCAGTCGACGTAAAACTCCACGCGGTTGATCCCGCTACTATCCGACGCGGTCGCTGAGATGTCGACCGGATCGCTGACCGAGGATTGGTCGGCTGGGGAGACGATGGCGACTACCGGGAATCCGCTTTTGTGGACAGTGTCAATTCTGCTGTGCGCTTCCGCGCCTGCCCTCTGATAAGTCTTGAAATCCGTTGCGCTGTTGTTCCCCCGAGCGTTGCCATACACAAATTGAACCAACCCGGCGCTGGGTGCGTGGTACTCATTGAAGTCTGGCGGCGGGTTGCGGGAGAAAAAATCAGACTGGTTGGCAGGGTCATACAGAAAGTATCCGACATCCGCGATCGAGCCGGGATCCCAGATGATGGTGTTGTGATGAACGAAGTTATTCTTGCTGATGAAGGATTCGCCGCGATACGGCTGATTGCGGTTTACCCCGCGGTTCGCGGCGGCTACCAGAAACGCTCCCTCGTAACCGCCGGAGGGGTTCTTGGCGGTTTCGATGACGTTGCAGTAGGCCTCCATTCCAACGTTCGTGGCACTACCGAGTTGATAGTTAGGGCCGCCGGTCGCGCCGTTGCCGTTGTACGCCAGGAAGTTGTTACGAGCGGTCGCGCCTCCGAAGCCGACCTCAAAACTAAGCCCGCTACTCGCACTGCCCTGACCCTCAGGGTCGGCGTTATAGGAGATGATGTTTCCGTCAACCAGCGGGAATAGGCTGTCATCGTCAAAGTGCACTCCCTGTCCGATGTTGTAGGAAACGTTGTTGCCCCGAAACACTATGTAAGCGGTATTTCCCGTCTTAAAGCCGCCGCCTTGATATCCCGGAGCGCTGTGGGAGTAGTTGTTGTAGGTAATCAGGTTTCCCCGGATCACGATGCCCGAGGGCGTGATGTCCGCTCCAGCTGATGGACCGCCCCCGATCCCGATGTTTCCGTTTTTTGTGACCACGTTATTCAAAACGTGCATTCCGGCGCCGAGCCGTACTCCGATTCCGTGATTCAGCGTGATGTAACAATTTTCTACGGTCCAATTGAGGCCGCTGCTGAACCCTGACTGTGCCCCGAAAGCCGGATCAATTGCTCCGGCCTGGCCGTTCTGCACGGCAAATTCTTCAATGGCTAGATTCTTGACTGTGATCCCAGAGACACCGTTCGGGTCGAAGAGGGTCTTCAGAACACTGGTTTCAATCGTGCTGACAGAGGCGGGATCCTGATGGAAGTAGATGACGTGATTGGCGTAGTCGAACCACCATTGATTGCCGCTAAGCGCCGCTTCCGATTCCGACGAAGCACTCACGTGCTGCATGGGGACGCCGTTGATGTACAGATCTTCGGGGTAATTACACCCGTCCCAATTTCTATCGCAGCTTCTGGGGATATTGTTGAACTTTCCCTGCTGGAACTGGTTGCTGACCGACCAGTTCCCGTAGGAATCGGCCGGGCCAGAGGCACATCCCCTTGACGTACAAGTTGTGCCACCGATGAGAATGCTGCCGCTGATGACTGCGGCGCAGGGAGCAGACTTCGGAGCGCAGCTTTGCTGTCCGGCGAATGTCTGGTTGTCCTTGGCGTTCAGGTATCCTGACGAGTTGCTGCCAGGCGGACACGAGGCCGGCGTACAAGAACTCAAACGGTACAGGCCGGAACCCAAGTAAAAAGTATCGCCAGCGGACGATTTACTCACGGCGTAAGAAAGCGGGCACGGACTCGCGCTGCTGCAGGTAGTTCCGGTACCGCTTGGACCGACATACCAGGTCCCCGCATAAGCCGCACTTGACGTTAGCAAAAAGAAGGCAATGACGAGACGTCTCATTTTCTTGACTGGTTAAGAATCCACTGTATTCGATCTGTCGATAGGGTTGCAACCCGATCTAAAATCGAGGTGAGGGATACTCAGAAAGCGACCTAAAACAAAAAGGCCCTCCAATGAAAAGGGCCTATGGACCGTTGATGTCGGGGAACGACATTTGGTGAAATGGGTTTTGCTTTTATTTCTCCACCTGCGCTTTGTTCGCGGGTGTGCTCCTCAAGGGATGCCGGAGGCGCCAGCTTTTCAGCCTTGCAACGTGAGACCGCGTGGCTGCGACGACTGTTCTTGCGGTCTTGCGTAGACTGTGCTGCAACTGAGTTTCCGCGCGCAGAATGTGACCTGCGGCGGTATTTCTAAAAATGCAGCAGGTCGTATGCGGGCGGACGTGCGACGTCCATTTCGCCTTCGCATCCGTCCATTCTCCCAGACAATCGAATCGGGAGAGACCGCGCCCGATGCAATCTTCGAGAATGCGGCCGATGATGAGATGTCCTGGGCCGTACTGGCTGAAACGCTCGTCATAGGCGACTTTGATCGGGTAGTACCGCCCGCTGTACGTGAAGGCAAGGTGCGCGGCGATAATGACATCGTCCAGCTCCAAGAAATACACGGACAGGTAACCAAACTGCTCGGCGCAGTGGACGATGGCGTCATAAAAAGCATGTAGGTCAGGTCGGCACACAATCGCTGTGCCTTCCTTGCCCTTCCATCCACTTTGTTCCAGACGATAGAAGTGCTGAAGAGTTACTGGATCGGCTTTCTCGGTGCGCCGCAAACGGAGGGAACCGCGCTTGCTCATCTCTCGCCATCCCTGGCGCAGATGGTAGCGGAAGCGTGAACTGAGGCCGAAGCGGGAGAAATCCTGACCCGGCCGGTGTTCGCTGAGATCAATGTAAGGGCTCCTGGCGTACTCGTGCCGGCAGATGGGGAACGCGTCCTCGTGGGCAACGGCGAGTAACTGCTCAGCCGCTCCTCCCTCGGGAACGTTGACCAGTTCAATCGCGTCCCAGCCTGGGAGAATCCGCAGATGCTGCCAAGCGGCGTGTACCACATCGGCAAGGTCCGAGTCACCGTCGTGCACGAACTCAAAGCGCGGTATCAGGCTAGCGCTGCGCAGCCGCGTTCCTATTATGCGGGAAGACAGTCCCTTCTTCTCCAGTAAAGGCAGCACGCCACGCAAACGAGACCCGTTTCGTACGGTGATGAACAACACGCGCTGCCGGCCACCGAAAGCACGAATCGCCGCGGCAATCCACTCCGGGCGAAAAAAGGGCTCATTGCACGGTCCATCCGCGCACAGTTGACGCCACTCTTCGGCTATCGCCTCCACCAGTTCAACGGTTCCCCACTCACTCTGAACTTTCAAGTCTGAGAGCGTCATATATTCGCGCGAACTGGAGGTCGGCGTGCTTCGACAGTTCGGTTGCGAAAGCGGTTCTTCCACGCTTTGATATCCAAGAATCAATCCCCCGGGGCGGGAGAAATGCGTCGACTAAAGCTGCGGCTCCCGCTCGATTCTGACCAGGTCCGCCGGCGCATGGTGCACCGGATCAATTGACAAAGACGGAACTCTTTTAAGCCAGCACTCACGCCAGAAATAAAAACAGGCGCGGTCGCAGCCGATGCCATTTCCCTGGCAAAACAGTCCGTCCAAAATGACTGTATTCTTCATCGCGCGGACCGTTCGAGAAGCCTCCTCCAGACATATCTTCTCGACTCTTTTCAAGACGCGTCCCCGCCGGCCACAGTGGGGCCACATTTCGGGCATAAATCCCAATCCGCGATTCTTTCCTGTCGCGTCGAGCGTGCGGCGGATCTCTTCCTCCGATTTGATCTCCACCAGTTCTCCAGGCTGTAAGCCTAGCACCTCACTCGCGTAAGGGTTTTCGATCGACCGCGCAACCAGTCGCGGGTCAGTCGCCACTTCATCGCGAACGAACTTCGACCACATCTTGCGCGAGGTTCCAAGAAGTCCATGCGCCTGGAGATTACAGCGTAGCTGATACAACCTGGTAAGAAGGCGCGGGTATTTCTTCGACGAGCGCACCAAATCAGCAATTTGGCAATCGAAAGTGTCCACAGGTCTGTCCAATTTAGCGTTCGTCCTTGTCAGGATTTCCGTAAGAACTCATCCGTAACATATTTCCGTGCACCCAGGTTAATACGGCTCTGTGACACAATTCTTGGAAGTCAACGATAGGCCAAACTTCAGGAGTGGTTGGTCGACCCATCGCAGAAATCGAGAGGAAAACACAGAAGTCCGTGGGCTCACGGCATTAGTTTGCGGCAAAGAATGCAACGGTAGCGGCACAGTATTTCCCAGCAAGGGTATTTCCATTATACCAACTGGGCTGATGAGTGCCGGCGCCGGCGGAAGTGCGGGTAATGTGCGCCCGACCGTTCCCGTTGCTGCTAGAGCGTCGTAAACTCGTTCCCGGTGCTGATGCTGGCGAAATTGACAGCACCAGCAAACAGAACCAATACGACGAAGTCGCCGACTTGCGTGACACATTCTGCAAGCGCAGGAGCCAGATGGTCGACGGTTCAGTTAGCGGCTAGAAATGCAACCGTACTAGAACAATACCTGCCTGCAGGAGTATTCGATGTAACCCAACTAGCCTGGTGGGTGCCGGCAGTCGCGGAAGTGCTCGTAATGTGGGCCCAACCTCGCCCATTGGTAGTAAAGTCATTTGTGAACTCGCTTCCGCCGCTAGTACCGGTGAAACTAACAGCGCCGGCATAAAGGACGGACACGATGAAGTCGCCTACCTGTGAGGTTGCGACCGGGGGTCCTGCAGTATTGCTGGAGACGATTGAACCGCTAGCAGCGTTGGCCGCGTCAGGAGCTGCGGTGGAAATTCCTGAGACCTCCCACTCAGATATTTCAAGGTGAGTAGGTGAACCGACGAAGGCCGGGGTTATTACGGTAGCGCCGGAAGTCGAATTTACTGCGTACCAAATCTCTGTGGCAAAGTTAGCAACGGTAGATCGAGCGCCACCTGAAAAGTAAGTATTGCCCACATTGTCAGAAACGCTGGCAACCGATGTAGTCCCATTGAAGATTAGTGCGACGGCGATTAAATCCCCCGAACCCGTTGCCGGAATCGTAAGGCTGCTGAGTGGAGTCCCAGAGTTCGATGCCCTGTTTACAACGGCCCAGGTAGGAGGTGGAGCCCCCGTGCAGGAAGGGAAGCTAAAGGATGCGATTCGAGTACCCCACTGGCCGCCGGTCTTCGGTACATATTCGGTCGTATACCAGAACGTGCAGTCGTCGGTTGGGTCGATCGCCATACTGCTGTAATCGCCCCATCGGAACGTGTTGGTACGCGAGCCATGTGCGACGCCGCCTGAGGACAAAACATCGAACTCGCCTTCCATCGCCCCCAATGTATCGCTGGGTACGCGACCGGTGTAGCGGATCGAGGGGCTAAGGGTGCTGCTGGATACACTGTAGCCCAACGCGATGTCACCAACATGGTCCATGGCGATGCTGCCCATCCAGCGATAACTGGAATCGGGTGCGTATGTTCCTTGTTGGTAGACCCCGAAACCCGACCCGGAATTGCGCAGTTCGTACCAGCGAATACCGGTTTGGCTCCCTGTTCCGGTGTTGACCGTTTGGTTGGCGAGCAGAGACGCGTAACCTCCGAAGTTGCGGTAGGCGAGACGGTACATCAGCCGGTCTCCGTAGGAGTCAAGTTCTTGCGACGTTCCGGACTGGGGAATACAGGCTCCGGTTGTGTAGTTGAGCTCCACGATAGTTTCGCCGCAAGGCTCCGTAAACGACGCCACGGGAATGTTCGTGGGACCGGTGAACGTGGAATTGGCGGGGGTGTTCCAATCGACATGAAATTGCCAAAGATCGAGTGACTGATCATTGCTGTCGAAATTGAGGAAGTACTCCGGTGAACCAGAAGGAGGCGGTGTGGCCCCGTCCACATCGGCAGGGAGCAAGACGCCGTAAGAGGAGCCGGTATTGGCGAAACACTGCATCGTGGCAGCATTGCCGCTCAACATACTATTGCGGTTCACCACACAGGCGTTCGGACCCTCATAATTGAGATTCCAACCTTGATCGTAAGAAATGTAGTAACCGTCGGGCCACACCGCCAACTTGGGGTAATCCGGCATCATCCTGCAGCCGCAAAGTTTATTGACCGGCAACTCAAAGGCATACAGATTCCATGAGCCATTCGTTGCGTCCGACGTAGTCGATACGGCAATACACAGATAAACCGGCGAGGCGAAGACCGGCATCATCATCACCCAACGGTTTGCCAGCTTGTCAAATTGCGCAACCTCGTCAAGATTCTTGTTGGAGGAGCAGGGTGCTCCTAACGCCTGCCACAAAGTGTTTCCGTCAGCCGGCCCATAGGCCAGATTGCCGGTGGATTTGTTGAACACTGCAAAAGAATCGTTAACAAATTGCACAAACTGCGTCGGTCCAGCGGCGCCGTTGGTGTCGGGAACGACAGCCTCGATCGAGTAACCGGAGAAGCCGACTCCGAGACCGAGAAGGTTCAGTCCAGAATTCGTGGATAACGCCGCGAGGTCAGAGACAAGCGCTGTGTCCGTGGATGTCTGTAGGGCTGAATCCTCGATCGGCGTTAGATCGCGAGGCGCATGCATTGTCCTTGCCACACCTTCATCGTCATCGCGATCGGAATCCGAGTCGCCCGAACGGGGAGGAATGGGCGCCATCTGGCTTAACGGAGGTGCGATGGCGTGCTTTGTGGCCCTCACTACTACAATTTCTGGCTGACTTTGCGCCCAAATGAAAGACGATCCAAGGCACAGCATCACAGCCAAGCGGCAAAAATCCAACTCGTATCGCAGTTTCCCCACTGTGTCTCTCCCGTTTCCTAACTCGTGATCAGCACATCTACAATAAGTTGGCAATCGCATCGGGGAGCAATGCGTGCCATCCGCAACTATTGAGTAATAATCAAGAACTGGAACGCGAACCAAACGCAAAACCAGACTGCTACCGCCGGGCCACGTCGTCGAGGAGTGACGGCAATATCGGAACTACTCGCCCCGTCCTGACGGATTCAATGACGGCAAATGTCACGCGGGAAGTAGCCACCAATGAATCAATGCCGACGGGAGCGCGAGTGCCCGCTTCAAATGCGGTAAGCAATGCCTTCATCTCTGCAGCGTGCCCTTTATCTCCAGAAAAAGATGACGTCGATTTCTTCCGCCCATCCACGCATTCGATCTTCTTGAAGTTCCACATGCGGGCCGTCTTTTGATCACCGAAGACCTCCAGGTATTCCTTATCGACGGCGTTCGAGCCATTGGCGAGGTAGTGAATCGTGCCGGCAGATCCGTCGGCGAAAGTGATCGATAAAAGCACATTGTCATTGCTGTAGCGGCCAGCTTCATCAGCAGGCGCGATAGCGTGAACACTGGTCGGAAGCGCGCCGCAAAGGAATTGCATAACGTCAACGAAGTGTCCGCCCTCGCCGACAAAACGTCCGCCCTGGTCGGGCTGCTGCATCCAGTGCGTGGACGGCATGAAGCCGGCGTTGACGCGATAGTGCATGGCCAGAGGCTCGGTGCGTCCTGCAAAGAACTTCTGGATGGCACACATGGGTGCCGAAAAACGGCGGTTGTAGCCGACCATCAACAAGGGTGCATGTCCGGAGCGTTCGCCTTCCGAATATGCGTCCAGAACAGAATCGAGTTCCTCGCGGTTGAGCGCCGGCGGTTTTTCGACGAACACACTTTTCCCCGCGCGCAGCGCCTGCGCCACGTAGCGCGCGTGCGAGTCGTGGCGGGAAGTAACAAAGACCAGGTTCACTTCTTGGTCATGAATGATTTCGGAGGCATCGGTGGCGCAGAATTCGAAATGATATTTCTTCGCAATGTTTTTGGCATTGACCGGCTTGCCGGTAGCGAGACCGCGCAGGCGCGGAGCCAGTTTCATGACCGGGGGCAGCAGCATCGATTGTGTGAAGTTACCGGCCCCGATAAAGCCCAGAACCGCTTTGTGCCCGGAAGTCGAGCGGCTGGCGACAGGTAACTCGACGCGGCGGCTGAGCGCGAGGGGGGCGGTTGGGTCGGAGTATTGGATCAGTACGCCGAGATAGGGCTCCTGCACCTTGCCGGTAATGATGTCATAGGCGTGAAGACTTTCTTCCACCGGGATGCGGTGCGTGATCAGGGGCTGGACGTTAAGTTTCCGCAGCACGATCATGTCGAGCACAGATTCCATGTTGCGGTTTTCCGTCCAGCGAACATATCCGAGAGGATAGTCGTGGCCACGCTCCTCGTAGTCGGCGTCATAGCGGCCGGGACCGTAGGAGCAGGAAGTGCGGAAATTAATCTCCTTCTCGTAGAACGGAGATCGCGGGATATTCATTCCTACTGCACCGAGAGCGACTACGGTACCCCGCTTGCGGGCGCACTGGATGGCCAATTCGACCGGCTGGTTCGAAGTTGTGGCAGCGGTGACCACGACTGCGTCGGCGCCATAGCTGCGAGTAAACCCTTGCACTTCGAAAACGGCGTCTTCGTTGCTGAGGGTGCATCGATCGCAACCGAGTGTCATTGCAAGTTCAAAATTCCGCGGAGCAACGTCCATTCCTATGACGCGGCAACCGCTCGCCTTCAGCAACTGAACGGTAAGCAGGCCAATCAATCCCAAACCGATAACGACCACCTGCTCGCCGACGCGCACGTCCGCCTGGCGCACGCCTTGCATGGCGATGGCGGCTACCGTGGTGAAGGCTGCCTCATCGAAGCCGACCTCATCTGGCATCTTGACCACGAGATTGCGCGGAACAGAAATAATTTCGGCATGGGAGGCATAGCCGAGTCCGGCGCAGGCAACGCGGTCGCCGACTTTGATGTCATCCACTCCGGATTCGACGACGACGCCCGCCGAGCTATAGCCGAGCTCCTTGAAATTGTCGAGTCGGTCCTGGACTTTCTTGTACGTAGCCAGTAGCCCTTCGCGGTTGACGTTGTCGAGCACCTGACGGACCAGATCTGGCCGCAAGCGTGCTTTCTGGATCATGGAAGCCTGAGCGGTTTCGACCGACGTGCGTTCGGTGCCGGCACTGATCAAGGAGAACACATTGCGGACCAGCACGTTGCCCGGCCGCAGCTTCGGCGCTGGCAACTCATCCACGAAAATCTCACCTGTTTTCTGGTACTGGATTATCTGAAGCAATTGATGCGTTCCTTTCAATGCAACGTTTCGTTTCGCCCGATCGATTGAACGTAGTTGAGCTCTAGATCATCGAACGAGCGTCAATCTGGCCGTGCCGGAGACGCACCGGCGAAGGTCTCCTCTGCCGCCGTTCCGAGATCGGAATTCGTCGCCCCGCCACCGCTCAGAAATTCATCCAAGGCTTGGATGGCCACCTTCGTGCTTTCCTTGCCGCCGACGGACACGCGAACATGTCCCACACCGTCGAATTGTGAAGTGCGGTCTCGCACAAATATGTTGCGGTCCTCAAGGCTTCGAATTAGCGCCTTCGCGTCGTCGTACTGGAACAAGATGAAATTGCTGGACGACGGAAAGTACTTAATCCCATGGCGTTTGAAAAGCTCCTCATATTCCATTCTGGACTGAACTACTTCCTCAACATAGGCGTGAACCGCGGCAACGTGACGCAGCGCAGCCAAGGCGCCGGCTTTCGCGAAACTGGTCACACTCTTGGGGTTATTTGCACGACCGAGAACATCCATGATCTGACGCGGAGCAAGCAAATATCCCAGACGGAGGCCGGCCAGACCAAATGCCTTCGAAAACGAGCGTGTGACGATCAAATGGGACGATCGAGTCACCAGATCTGCTGACGTAATGCCGCAGAACTCGAAATATGCCTCGTCGACAATGAGGATAGTCGAAAGACGCGAACAGCAGTCCAGAACCTGTTTGATCTGGTCGGGGCTAATCGTGTAACCGATCGGATTATTTGGATTCACAATATAAGCCAGGCGCGGCGTGTGTTGACGGAGAGCTTCCTCAAATTCTGCCACTGGAAAAGGCCCTGCGCCTAGGAAGTTGAACTTAACAACCTCTGCGCCGCGCTGTTCGACGACAGCTCGAAAATTATCGTAGCTGGGCGTAACCATCAGAACTTTGTCTCCCGGACGAACGAAGCAGGTTGCGACGAGTTCCATGGCCAGGTCAGATCCATGCGTAAGGAGAATATTTTCAGCAGGTAAGCCTGCGTATTCTCGAAGCGCAGCGACCAAATCCTTCGAGACCGCTTCGGGATACCAGTGGATGGAGTGTGGATTTCGCAGAAGGTCTTGAATGGCTTCTAGCACGGCGGGCGAAGGAACCGTGTCGGCCTCATTCCAATCCAGCTTGAATACCTCCTCACCTCTGGACTCTATCTCCCAAGCCCGCTGGGAGGAAATTCGGTATTCTTCGCGTTCTTCGATGGAACGGGTTCCCAGCTTGCGCACGATCGGGAGGGTCTTCCCGTCTGAGTTAGTGAGAAACTTCTCCGTGTACTCAATTTCGAGTCTCACGCTTGGTCCTACGCGCTGCCGTAACGCCTCTTCCAATTTCTGCGTTAGCGAATGCGAAGCCTGTGCTTGGGGCACTAAAGCGATTTTGGTCAGGATTTCAGTTCGACCGTATTGGATGATCTGAAACTTCAAGACCTCAGAGAACTCGCGAAATAGCGAGTAGAAGTTGATGGAAGGCAGGCGCCTGCCATCGGCCATGATGATGCACTCGTCTTTGCGTCCCACAATGGAGTGCACGAGCAGCATGTTACGCCCACAGGCACAAGTCTGCGGGGTTTCGTACAGGCGTACAACATCTCCCGTGTCGTAACGAATAAAAGGCATCACCGGGTTGTGGAAGCTGGTGGTCACCAGGCGAAACTCATTCGGTTCCAAATCGTCGGAAGGAAGGAATTCCGGGTACCCATATTCCCAGTTGATGTGCATGCCCTCGTGCTGTTCGCACTCGGTGATAATCACGGCGGGTTCGGTCATGCCGTACCAATTGAACAGTTTTTTGCCGAAGGTGTGTTCGATACGATCCCTCTCGCTCGGGAGCAGGGTCTCGGAGGCGGTAAATATTCCACGCAGAAAATCAAACTTGTCGCGATGGGCATAGGCGAATTCGGCAAAGACTGTCATCGAGGAAGGATAGGCCTTGATGAACTGTGGCCGGAACTCGAGCAACTGATCGACGTATTCGCTGCAATTGGCCGGAGTCAAATGGTAAGCAGAGAGATAAAAGGTGTTTTTCAGCTTGCTATGACGCCACAGAGGTTCACTCGCCTTGGAAGGAACATACGTTCGCAACGCAGCCATCCGCGCGCCAAACGAATAGCCGGCCCACGACCAGTGCCGGAAAAGGCAGGCATTGTCGAAGGCCATAAAATGTTCGTTGAGCCGCATGGGTAAGGGCTCGCCAGTAGATCCGCTGGTGTGGGTTAGGACGCTGCCTTTTTCGAATCGACGATCGACGACCTCGTTCGAGTATTTGCGAACCTCAGCCTTGGTGAGCAAAGGCAGGCGAGCCAGATCTTCGGGAGAGTGAAAGTCCGTGCGCGGGTTGAATCCAGCCTGGCGGAACCGTTCACGATAAAACGCAGTTCCTTCATAGGCGCGAACCAGAGTGTTGCGCAGATGTTCCAGCACATACTGTTCGCGGCGTTCCGCCGGCCAGAATTGCGATCGGCTGAGAAGGTTTTTGTAAATCCCATATCCGTGCAATCGCGACAGGTTTTTCACCAGGCTTTTATTCGCTGACATGCTTGGTCTCCAGTTTTGCTTTTTTCCAGCGTGAGGTTGAGTTTCGGTAGGCGCGATATAACTTCCAGGCCGCGGGCACAAGAGGGCGTGGAACGCGCAAGTACGGTTTTATAGAATAATAAAAAGGCGCATACTGACGGCCTTTGCCGCCACTCTTCTGCTCTATGCCGAGCACTTGATACCGGCCACGCCCTTGCAGAAAACAATCCAGACTGTTGCGAACATCTCCGACGTAAGGAACCACGTTCACGCACTCGCCCAAATCGCATTCATAATGTGCATCGCTGCCTCCGATCGCAGTCGGCCCGGTGCCGCAGAGCAGGCGCGCCTTGTTGTTTTCCTCCAGCGAGCATTTCGGGTTAAAGATTTCGAATCCCGAGACCCCTTCCATGGGCCGTTCCACCGAACGCAATGCTCCATCGCGGCGCCGAAAGGGATGAGGAAGCGTGCACAGTCCACCTTGCTCCTGGATTTCGCGGACTACGTCCTCGAACGTGTCCGAGGAAATCGCCTCCTTGAGGAACAGGCCGATTACGTGGCTGTTGTCCGCCAACGTTCGCTCTTCACCAATGACGATCTGCAAATCCGTCTTGACGGCCGCGCTTCTCTTCTGAAATTCGACTGCACCCTCGATGGTGTCATGATCGGTGATGCACACCACATCGAGCTTCCCCTCGGCGGCACGTAGCAAGCCATGAAATTCGATGTGTCCGTCGTGCGAATAGGTCGTGTGACAATGCAACTCGACGCGCAATTGTGTCAGCTGTGCCATACACCGTCCGCAATGACATGTTGGCCAGTCATACCTGAGATCATCAGTCCTGACATCATTGTCCCTGAATCGAGCTCGTAGTGGTATCAGCCCTGGCTGTTAACGAAGCTGATGCCTGCCCACCCAGCAGGTGGCGATAGGTCGCGATCAGTCGCTGTTCCGAGTTCTCCCAGGCCAGTTGTTCGCGGAAGCGGGTGCGAGCGAACTGCGACATAACTTGCCTACGTTCGCCGTCGAGCAGCAGTTCGCGGATCGCGCGCCCCAGCGCGGCATCATCATTGCCCTCAACATAGACGGCGGCCGATTCGGCGGAGCGACGGTGTTCGACCAGGTCAAACGCCACTATTGGGCGGCCGAACGCTGCGTATTCGATGATCTTGTTCATGGTGGACATATTGCTCCACTCGGTGAACGGGTCGGGATCCACACACACATCGGCGGTCGAAAGATAAGCCCACAACTGTTCGTCGGGAATGCGGCCGGCAAAGTGAACGACCGGACCCAATCCCATCTGCTCGGCCATGGCTTTCATACGGGGCTGATCGGGACCTCCGCCGACAAAGGCGAAGAGCGTGTCGTCGGGAGCAATCGTGCGGTAAGTCTCGATGGCGCGCAGCAGGTGAATGACGCCGTCCTGTTCGCACATTTCGCCCAGGTACATCACCATGTTCTGGTGCCCGAGCTTCAGTTCGGGGGCGGGCGAATTGATGTCGGCCCATCCCCGTCGAGGGCCGCTGCGCACGACGGTGATTCGTTCGTCCGGAATGCCGCCTCGCTGCAACGCAATCGTTCGGTGCGACTCGTTGACGGCAATGACGGCGTCCGCAGACTGCAGCGTCATTTTTTCGAGCCAGACCAATCCCCGGTAGAGCAATCCGGTCCGGCTGCGCCCCTTGGCAATAAACATTTCAGGGCAGAGATCATGATGATCAAAAACGAACTTCACTCCCAACGGCCGAAACAGCAGTGCCAGGGCGAAAAAAGTGTCGGGCGGATTGCAGGCGTGGATGGCTTGAAACGGACGATGGGCATACGCCTTCAGCGCCAGCCACAGGGAAGCCAGCCAGCAATAGACGAACTCAACGAAATATCCAGAGACGCCATGGTTGGCTTCGTAAACCAGCGGATAGCGATAGATATCGACGTCTTCGAGCCGCTCATAGCTCGCGGTGCATTTCCCTTTCTTCGGGCAGATGACAGCCACGCCGAAGCCGTGGCGGCGCAGGCTGGTCGCCTCCTGCCAGACGCGCCGGTCAAAGGGCACCGGAAGGTTCTGCACGATGATCAGGATGTTGCGCTTTGCGCTCATAGGCGAGCGCCAGCCTCAAGCGCCAGCTCATTTTCCGTCGAGGTCGCCGGCCTTGCGACCGGGAAGGCGCCCAGGTCGATCACGGAAGTGCTGGTACGTTCCAGCAATTCAGCGATGCCTGGGAAATGGTGGCCCACCAGCAGCAGTTCGGCATCGCCGAGTTCATCGAGTGAAGTCACCAAGAGACGCGACAGGTGTGGGATGACGCCGTCGATGTATTCCTTGTTCGCGCCGGTCAAGCGGGCTGCGATCACGTTCGGATCGTATATCCGCAGTTCGTAGCCCTTACCCAGCAACCGTTCGGCTAATTCAACGAACGGACTTTCGCGCAGGTCGTCGGTGTTTGATTTGAAGCTCAGACCGATCATTCCGATGCGCCGCTTGCCCGATGCCTGCACTTTGTCGAATGCCCGCCGGATCACGTAGTCGTTGCTCGACAAGATGGCGGCAATCAGGGGCAGGTGCAGGTCGAGAGAGTTGCCGGCGTGAAGAACGGCGCGCACGTCTTTCGGCAAACACGACCCGCCAAAAGCGAAGCCGGGCATAAGGTAGCGACGCGAGATATTCAGCTTATTGTCGTTGCAGAAGACTTCCATGACCGCTTCCGCATCCACACCAATCTGCTGGCAGACGGCAGCGATTTCGTTGGCGAACGCAACCTTCAGAGCATGGAACGCGTTGCTGGCATACTTCACCATCAGCGCATCTCTCGGCTTTAGCACGAAAATGGGGGCTGTTTGATCCGCGTAGAGCGCACGCAACGTGGTTTCCGCATTTGCGGTGTCGGTTCCGAGAATCGTAAAAGGCGGCTGCTCAAAATCGCGGATCGCAGTCCCTTCCCGCAGAAATTCCGGATTGGCGCACAACTCCACCAGTCCGGGAGCGATCTTTTCAAAGATCGTGCGGCACTCGTCGAAGATGGACGGCAGCACGCTGCTGCGGATCACCACGATCTGCTTCTTGCCGAGTTTCGCCAGTGCCGCCGCGATCTGACTACAGGCGCGAAACAGATGTGCGGGATCGATCTGGCCATTGGGCCGGCTCGGAGTGGCCACCGCGACAAAGCACAACTCAGTTTCGCGAAACGCTTGCCCGATGTCAGTAGTCGCACACAGGCGGTCCAACTGCCGGCCGTGCGCAATTTTTTCGGCGAGACCGGTCTCGACGATCGGAGAGCGGCCTTCGTTGATCACGCGTACTTTCGCCGGGTTAATGTCAACGCCCCAGACGTGGTGTCCCGAGTCGGCCAGGCAGGCGGCCGAAACGGCGCCGACATAACCTAGTCCGACGATGCTGATCTTCATGAGCTGATCCTCAGATGAGTGCGGATTGCGGTCGAGCCATCGATCTCAGCACGAACGCGCAGAGTAGCGATGGACTGTTTCTGGTTGAACCGGTGCGAGCGCCAGCCGAGTTTAGGGTCGTCGGAGCCGCGGATGATTTCCCAACGGGCATTGCGATCTGTCGAAGAAAACACGATGCCTCGTCCCCGCCAGCTCACGCGAGCTTCTCCGTCGCTGACGCTGAGAACCTCGGCTTGCTCGTGCATGTGGAAAAACAACTCGACTTCGTGGCGGCCCGTGCCGCGAAAGTTGTCTTCGATAGAGACGTTCCCAGTCGCACGGTCGAAACCAACCGTTCGGCGGTGAGTGACCGGATCGGGTAAGCGCAGATAGCCGTCGTGTTCGGCCTCGATTATGACTTGCTCGGATGCGCTTTCGAAACGTAACAGGCGCGCGTTTGCTTTTGCGCGCCACAGGAAGCGTCCCGCCATCTTCGACTGGTCCTGACCGTCCACCGAGGCCGTATTGTGTGCCGCGGTGCCGCGGAAATAAGTGCGCCACTCCGGATGCGAATGGTAGGCATACGTACCGGCATCGATCAGGAAGTATTCATCGCCGACGGAAAGCCAAATGGACAACGCATCGGCATGACCGTGTCCCGCCGTAGCGGTGAACCCGAGCGGACCAAAGTCCATCAGCAGGCGGACGTTTTCATCGCGCGTACATAACACAGCCAGTCCGGCATCGGAGAACAACTCACGCGCAGGCGCGGGCTGCGGGCGCGAAATCTGATTGAGGCCTGCGAGCGAGTCTGGAACGAGGGCTCGAGCCGCCGCGGTGGCCGTGTGGCGGAAGCGCAACCACCGGGGCTCTGCAAAAATCAGTCCTGCCAATTGCATGCTGACTTCGAGACCACTCTCCTCTTCTGCCAACACAAAGCCGCGGGCATCGTCGGAATCACCATACCAAGGGAGATCTCCGCTCGAGGTCGCCACCGTGTCGAGAAACCCAGCCATGCCGCGCAGCCGTTCGGCGTAGCCTTCGCTGAATGGACGTCCCGTGTTGCGGGCAATGGCGAAGGCGAGCAGAAATAATTCCAGCGTGAAGATGTGGTACGACATCGCCTGCTCGCGATTGACGCCGTCGTCACCAATTTGAAGTCGGATTTCGCGTTCCAGCAGCTCTTGCGCGCGCACACGCCAGCCGCCGCACTCCGGCCAGAAGTCGAAGCAGGAGGCGCCTACAAACAGGCCAATGAGTTCGCCGATCAGATGGTTGTTGGCCGAGGAGTAAAGGCTGAGTTTGCGCGAGATGCGCGTCAGGTGCAGATAAATCGAATCCAGCCAGCGTTGACGAAATTCTTCATCGCGCGCGACATGATCGGCGATGCGCGGATACAACATGGCCCACGAAATGACTCGCTCGGCCAGTTCGAGGCTGCTGGTCCAGTGCACGCCGAAAAGATAAGGATTCGCAGTAATCCAGGAATCGATTGACCGTACGATGTAGCTCGCATGTTCTTCGGCGTTGGCGGCAAACGCCAATGCGGAAAGATGCTGGAACCGGCTGGGCTCCCACACATACTTGATATCGCTTACTACGGCGGTGTTGCGGATATCCAGCGTACCGGCGAAGCGGCGCTCCACCTGCCGCTCGTAGCGGTAGTCGCGATGCCAATTGAACTCGAATCCAACGGGAAATTCGAGATCGAAGATGCGGATGCGATCGATCGTCGTACCGCTCTGATGCAGCTTTACCGGATATGAGGCAGGGTTGAGAGGAGCCCAGCTGGGCACCGGCACCGCAGGCTGATTCTTCCATTGCGCCCAATCAAGCGGCAGCATGGCAGCTGAACGCGCTCGCCATACGATTTCAGCCGGTTGCATCGAAGCCAGACGCGAAAGGTACCAGCGTGCGTTTACTGGAGCGATAGGATCACCCTCGAACGATTGATCTCTGAGTGGATGCTGAACTTCAATCATAACCGGCAATGTGGGCAGAACGATTCTGACAAGTCTTTTAAGGGGCTCAAGAAGGCTGCCAGGCCTGATACCTGAAAGGTGGGAGAGTTAAAACAGCGATTCGAGAGTCAAAGACGCTAAGTGTTAATTGCGCCTTGCGATCGCGTGCTGGTAGATTTCCATCAGCCTGGGGTAGTTTTTTTCTGCGGTGTATTTGCTTTCGTATTCCTGCCGTGCTTCCCTTCCCATCTCCTGCATGCGTTCCGGATGACTCAAGGCCCATTCGACTTTCGCCGCCAAGTCGTCGGCATCCCCGGCGTTAAAGTGCAGGCCAGTGCGACCGTCATCCACGATCTCCCGCATGGCGCCCACTCTGGAGCAAATGACCGGAACTCCGCAGGCGAAAGCCTCGACCATGGTGAGCCCGAATGTCTCATACCACTCGCTTGAAAAAATGAGAAAGCGCGCTCCACTCATGACCGCCAGGGTTTCATCGTGTGGCAAGGTGCCTCGGAAAGTGATTGTGCTGAGTCTGTCCTGGGCAGCCTCCTGTTCCAGTTCCTCCTGCTCAATCCCTCCGCCCACGATCATGAGAGGGATGCGGCTGCGCAGGCGACTCCACGCCGACAGCACCGTGGTAACCCGTTTCTTCGGCGCCAGCCGACCGGCAAACAAGGCATACTTGCCGTCGCCGCCTACTGCGCTGTGATCATTCGTTGCCGGGAGCGGATCTGGGTGTACAAAGTTCGGCTTCACGAACATTCTTTCCGGGGGCAACCCTCCCCGCAAGAACTTGCTCTTGGCAAACTCGGTGAGGACGATATGGCAGTTTATGTCCCGGTCCCAAGTGTGAAGCCCGCGATGCACGGCCAGCATCAAGGCCTTGGCAGCCGTGGTGCTGCGAGAGTCGCGGTAACATCCGTATCGGACGCTCCGCAACAGACTATGGTCCATGCATTCTTCACAAGCGGCACCATCGCGAAAAAAAGTTCCGCAGGGGCACATCAGCCGGTAATTGTGATGGGTTTGAACCACCGGCACATTGGCATCCTGGCACGCCTTATAAATCGAGGGCGAGATCGCAACCCAGGTGTTGTGGACATGAACCACATCCGGCTTCTGGGTCCGCAGCACCTCGCTGAATTCCTTCTGCATCCCGGTATTCCAAATGGCTTTCTGGATCAGCACGAGTCGCTGGACTTTCGAATAGGAGTCCAACCCCTCATTGCTCCGGATGAAAACTATCACCTCGTGCCCGGCGCGCTCCAACAGTTGGCGTTCCTGTTGGAAGACGACATCCTCACCCCCCGGCTGCTGATAATGGCAATGGACCAGTATTATCTTCACAGCTTGCCATTTCCCACGTTTGAGCCTCGACCGCACGGAAGGCGGACTAAGTCACAATTCGGAACATACATCACACCCTTCCGATTGCTCACGTAATCCAATATTTCTTCGAGATCCTTCCACATGCCCAGATCCTCTATCTCCCGGGAATGGCCGTACAAGTGCCAGATTCCACCGTTCTTCACGACAGAATCAAAGAGCTTCTTGCCGAGTTCCACCCAATTGTCCAGCCGGTTCATATGCGTCAAACAAAGCCGGAGGCTTTCTATTTTCCCAGCTCTCGCAACATTCTTGATGTAGTCGTACTTAGGATGGCGGGATATCTGCACGGTTGTTGGAATTGCGAAAGGGTTGAAATCGGGCTTCGTCGCAAGCATTCGGTTGGTACGAGCCCCCAAATAACCGGCCTCTTTCAGAACGCGAATCGTGTTCGAGTCGTACCTACCTTTGGGATAGCAAAACATGCGCACCTGTGCTCCGAGGATGTCTTCAAGAATGGGCCTGCAGGGAATTATTTCCTTGGATAATTCCTCCTGGGACAACTTCCAGAGCAGCTTGTGAGAAAAGCCGTGAGCTCCGATTTCGAAGCCCTCAGACAAAAGGTCCCTTAAGTCGGCAGGCCCAAGCGCAGGATGTTCTTTGTGGGGAGTTATCGGAACATAGAAAGTGCCTGCGACTTGGCGGGCTCGAAGGATCTCGGCAATTTTGAGATCGTAACGGTCGCCATCATCCCAGCTGGTCGTTACGATGGTTGGTCTTTCCATGTTGTTGAACTCCGCCAAGCGTCCGGCCGGGGGTGCGTCACTGCTCACGGGAGTCTTCACTGTCACTTCCGTTTCAAGTTCCATAGAGTGTCCCAGTACACCTTGAGTGGTAAAGCGAGATTTGAGTTTCCAGTTCAAGTTATGCGACCTGTTCTGCGTTTAGACCGTCTCCGTAGTATTGACGAGCATGATTAGCTCATGTTCTTTCTTGCCCTGGGGGACCAAACGCCACCTCATCAATCCAAGCGCGAAACCTGTCCAGAAATAGAATGGGACGGCGCCGGAGGGAAACTCGAAAGGTGGCTCTACAAAACTAGCGAGCATAAAGAGCACGTAAAAGAGGAAGAACCACAAGAGAAAGGCGTACACCTGCCGGTCACAGGAATGTCGTTGCCGATAGGTGTAAACAAATCTTTTCAACAGGGAAAAGTGAAAAGCGATCCACAGAGCTAGGCCAACTGCGCCAAGTCTTGCCAAGTAAGTGAGACTCGAGTTGTGCGGCACGCGCCCGGCAGCGCCGTTGGATTGGTCGATATCTTTAAGCAGTGGCTCACCGAAACCCACGCCAAACACCGGATGCGAGTAAAAATGCCCTAGCGCTTCGTCCGCCATTCCGAAGCGACTCTCGATGCTGCTTCCGGGGGTTCCCTCAGAGGTCTCAATGCTTCGAATGTGGTCTTTGAAAAACGCGAGGTTGACCGGACCGATGCGGCCGGATATTTCAAGCCCGCCGACAGTGGTCGCCAGCAAGATGACCAAGATGGCCACCGGAACCAGGACGAAGAGTTTCGCGAATTTTTTTACTTCGCCCAAGAGCACCAGAATGATCAGAACGATTACAGCGCCCACGTACATCCGCCTGACTTGGGTGATCGCGACTCCTAGAAATTGAGCCGCGGCGAGAAGTAGCATCAGCCAGGCAGGGCGCTTAACCACAAAGCTACCGACGCAAATACAGAATACGGCGCCCGCCAGCAGCAGATCGCCGGTGCCGTTGTAATTTCCCAGAATCGGCACCTTAAGAAAGACACCGCTTTCCGGAGACCACGCCCACAGCTTCTCGCCCCAGGGAAGGGTAAAGCCGTACAACATGTTCAGTGAGAAAATGACGGTCATCCACCTCGTTATAAAAACGAGGCTATCGCGCTTCATCGCCCAGGCCAGCCCCAGCAGCATAAAAACCGCGTCGAGACACATGGTGCTGTCCCGCAGGGCCCACACGCCAAACTGGGGAACTTCCAGAACAAGATGGCAGAATGCCAGGACAAGCAGGGCGAGCGCGCAGAGCACCGGAGGTTCCTTCAGCGCTCTTGCAATCAGATGCCGCTGGGTAAGAACAGCCAATCCCAGGGCGCCATACATCAAGCCGTAACTGATGATGATCGGGAACCCGCCTACGTGAAGAGAGAGGTTCTCGAATCCGTAGTTCAACAGCAGATAGCCCGACAGAGCAGTCAGCGCAAAGACTTGCCAGAGCTCCAGACCTACGCGTCGTAGGTACTTAGCGGCCAGCCATACTAAGACCAACGTAATTGCAGCGGCAGCGCAACCCAGCAAAATGAGAGGGTTCAAGACGCCCAGGCAGCCCACCACCACAAACAGCCCGAAGCAAGCCAGAGCGCCCAGATTAGCTCTGGTCAGCCGAGGGCTCGATTTCAGGCTGGCGTCCGTCGGAGGCGCTATTTCAGTCGTGTTCATAGAATGCTTGATTGTTCTGCAGGGATGGAATCCTTGATTGTCCTGTACGGAATGTAAGTCTTCCCTGTCGCAGGCTCCTCGAGGATCTATGTCGTCAAGACAGGTTGCTCTACGAGGCCAGGCTCATAGCCCACCGCGGCAAGCGTTTCGCCAGCGTACTGCTCGATGAGTTTAACCTGATCCGGTGTCAGCTTGCCTCGCCACCCACCGACGGATCCGGTGCGGACGAAGCGGCTTTCTTCCTCGACGCTCTTGCGGTCGCCCAGCAGGATCGACTGCTCTCCGGCTTCTTTGGCCCGGTCTTCTTTTGCCCGCATGCGTTGCAAGGTGTTGTCCTCGATCGCTTTGCGAATTACCTGAAAGTTGGGCTTCAAACCAACAAATTCCAGCAATTCTCCCAGCATCGGTTCCGGATTCTTGCGCAGGTCTTCATACCGGATAACCATCAAATTACCGTTTCTCGCCAGCGGCGATTCCAGCCAGGAGCGTGAGTGTTCCTGCCAGGAACCCATTTGCAGTGCTTTGCCCTCTAGAAAGGACGTCAAGAAGCTGTCCAGATCACCCTTAGACACGAGTCGAGTCAAGCCGACCGAGGCGAAGCCAGCGTAAGCCGACAATAAAACGTCCCTCGCATCTCGGACCAGAAACACCGCCCGGGTGTATTCCTTGCGATATTTCTCGTGGGTTTTGATCAACCGGCCGCCGTTGGGCAAAATCGCCGGAACTCCGCGGTGCCATTGGATCTCGGGCAGGCGTGATTCGATCTTTCGAAACCCTGGGTCTTCACCACACATGATTTCGAAAAGCATAAAGCGCAGCCAGGTGCTACCCGACCGAGGATAGGATGCAAGAAATACGTCTTGGGGTTTCAATCCAAGGTGCCAAGACCACACGTACGGAACGCGGATGCTGCTTCTTGCTGCCTTGGCTCGAATTCGTCGAAAGGTCTGCGTCAGCATAAATGTATTTTCCTCGAAAAGTGGATTCTTACGTTATCAGCCGGAAAACAATTAGGGGGTTTAGTTTGTAGACTCAAAAGAGCGAACCGGATATTCCCGCGTTCTCAATCAGAAACCGACAGCGGTAACAAAGTGGGTGTCGCCTCCAAAGATCTGCGAGCCTTGCGGCGCAGCAGAACTATAGCTGCAACAAAGGCCAGTGATTCTGACAATGCAATGCTCCATATCGCTCCTCCAACACCGAACGCGCGAGTGAGGGGAATGCCGACTGCGAGCGAGACACCGCTGGAAATCGTTACCGCGGCAAAGACCAGGCCGGGAGACTCCAAGGAGCGCAATACGATGGACGGACCAAAAAACGCGCTGCCCGCGATCGATGCCAACGCAACCACAGGCAGGAGATACGCGACCTCGGCATAGCGGCCGGAGTAAAGCATGCGGAAAGCCGGCCCTCTAAACAAAAGCAACACAATCCAATAAGGAACTGCGCAAGCAACGCAAAGCAAAGTCATTCGCTTGAGAACGATGTTAACTCCGGCACTCCCTCTCTGCTCCAGCACCCTCGCTGAATAAGGAAGCATGAGTGAGGAAAGTGCCGCACAAGTTTGCAGCATGGGCGACGCGAAATTCATCAGGGCCTTCAGTTGCCCCGCCTGCGCCATGCCCGAAAACCTGCTCAGCAGTGGGTAGAAGAGGTTGATCGGAACCCACATCATGGCGTTGGCCCCCAAGGCCCAGCGCCCATAGCGCCAATGCCGACTCCCAATGTCCAATACGCTGGGCGCATCGTGACTCGACGAAAGCCGCAATTTCAAATAGATCAGCAGCAAGGCACTGGCTCCCAGGCTCCCCGCTCCCATCAGCAATAAAGCTGAAAGCACCGAAAGCAAACCGTGTTCATAGACGAATGCCAACCCGCCCATGGTCAGAATGCAATAGAGAACGGCCGCGCCAGCTGAAGGGGCCGGGGAGAGCTTTAAGTAGAAGGTCCGCTTAAGTACCCAGAATAGCAAGATCGAAGGCGCCGCAAAGGCAATACCTACGAGCGCGCTGGGCAAACTGCTCGCTGGTCCCAACTTATAAGCAACCCCGGCTGAGACACCCAGAAGCAGGACAATCACCAACGACATGCCCACGTGAAGCTGAAGCAACGCCTTCAGATATCCACGAAGGCAATTGCGATAGACCGAACCGCCGAACACGAGCATGGGTTCCAGCAGTAAAGCCTGGTAGAAAGTAAGAATGAACAGGAATATCGCGAACGCAACCGCGTAACTGCCATATTGTTCGGGCGACAGCCACCGGGCCAGCAGGATGCTGATAACGAAATTGGATCCAGCGAAAACCCCCTGGTCCAGAATCGCCAGCCCGCCCTTCATGGCCCAGGGGACAAGCTTTTCGCGCACCCCGGCAGGATCGAAGGACAGGATCTCACTCAGAGCGAATCGCCCGAAGAAATTCGCGCCTGCGCCTGCCGCAGGCTTAACTGGTGCTATCGGTTCCTGAAGTCTCGATCCGATCACTTGCCGTCCTCTCTGATGGGAACAAATTTTATGAACGAGGCCACTAAAATCAGACGTTTGAGAGCTGGCCCGAAACCCGGGCTGCTTCCTCTTCCAGACAAGTTCTCAGTTGCTCGGCTACCGATCGAACTTGGGGCTCGAGAAGAATGTTCTCGTGATTGCCCTTGATTTCGTAGATCTCGAGCCCAGGACGAGCGTAAGTGCTCCAGCCCGCGCGCGGATCACTAACCTGGCCCAGCGCCTTGTGGCTCGACCGAAACAGAATGACCCGCCCCGGATAAAGCCGCCGCACGTAGTCTCTTTCAGCCTGCATACAAGCTTTTCGGACCTTCTTGACATTGCTCGGCAATCTCGCGCCATGCATCCACCTTTCGAAGCTCCGAATTGGGGCGGTGGCGATTCGCCAAAGATAAGCCAGCTTCTCCCGTGCCGGGATGCGGAAAAGTTCGGCTAAGGCAGACGAGGCGGAGGCAACCTCCAGCGAAGCCTCTGTTCTTTGCGGAGGGGCGCAGAGAGTGTCAAACAGAACCACGACTGCTCGCTCCTGGCCCTGTGCGGCTAACTGTTGGGCCATCTCAAAAGCTACCGACCCACCCATTGAGTAGCCGCCAAGAAGATACGGGCCCTCCGGCTGAACGCTGCGTATTTCCTTGATATACCGAGAAGCCATGACTTCGATTTGCGTGTCACACGGTTTTCTCTCGTCCAAACCGCGCGCCTGCAGGCCATAAAAAGGTTGATCCGATCCAAGGTATCGCGCCAGATCGTAAAACCGCACTACCGCGCCGTTCGCTCCATGAACACAGAAAAACGGCGTCCTCGATCCTCCAGTCTGAATCGGGACCAGACAGGACGACGAAGGCTCCCATCCTTCCTGACGAAGAATCGCGGCCAACTGTTCAATGGTCGGAGCCTGAAGCAGTGTGGCAATAGGCAAGTTCTTTCCGAATGCCTGCTCTATGCGGTTCATCAACTTGACCGCCACCAGCGAATGTCCGCCGAGCTCAAAGAAGTTATGCCTGGTGCCAATCGGTCGTACACCTAAGACGGCCTCCCAGATCTGGATCAGTCGCGATTCGATAGCGTCTTTCGGCGCGACAAACTTTGCGGTCGGCGCGAGATCGGCGTGATCCGGCGCCGGAAGCGCCCGCCGGTTGACTTTGCCGTTCGGCGTCAGTGGCATGGCTTTAAGCGGAACGAAAGCCGACGGCACCATATACTCCGGCAACTTCGCCTTCAGAAACTCGCGCAATTCGCCGGTAGTCGAGGCTGATTCCCGCGCGGGTACAAAATAGGCAACGAGGCGCTGGTTGCCCGGCGTGTCTTCGCGCACTACGACCACCGTCTCGTTCACCGCGCCATGCTGTCTCAGTACCGCCTCGATCTCTCCCATTTCGATGCGGAAGCCACGGATTTTTATCTGATGGTCGATGCGTCCTAGAAAATCAATGTCGCCGCTCGGCAGATAGCGCACCAAGTCCCCGGTCTTGTACAAGCGAGCTGCCGGATCCGGGCTGAACGGATCCGGGACAAATTTCTCGGCAGTGAGTTCAGGACGATGGAGGTAGCCTCGGGCGAGCCCGTCGCCGCCAATGTGCAATTCGCCCGCGACCCCGATGGGTACCGGTTGCAGCACCTTGTCGAGTATGAAGAGCCGAGTATTCGCGATCGGTTGCCCGATCGATACCGCATTCTGTCCGGGCTCAACCTTCGCAGTTGTTGACCAGATGGTCGTTTCCGTCGGCCCGTACATGTTCCACAAAGAGCCCACCTTTTGCAGCAGCAGGTCAGCGAGCTTGCGCGATATAGCTTCGCCTCCGCACAGAATCTTCAGCCGAGGGTCGCCTTTCCATCCCGCTTCGAGGAGCATCCGCCAAGTGGCGGGCGTGGCTTGCACCACGGTCGCATTGGATTTAGCAAGCTTTGCCAACAACCGGCTTCCATCCGACGACACGTCGCGGCTGACAATCTCGAAAGATGCCCCAACACTGAGCGGCAAGTAAATCTCAAGGCCGGCGATGTCAAACGAGAGAGTAGTAACAGCCAGTAGTCGATCCTCTGCCGTCATGCCGGGCTTCTTAGCCATCGACGTCAGGAAGTTGACCACCGCGCGATGCGGAATCTGCACTCCCTTAGGCTTACCGGTCGACCCCGAGGTGTAGATCACGTAAGCAAGGTTCCTCGCGCAAACTTTGTTGACCGGATTCCCGGCTTCCTCTTTTGCAATCTCGCTCCAATCGCTGTCCAGAACCACGACTTTCGCGCGGCTGTCAGGAATACTTCCGAGCAAGTGGCGCTGCGTAAGCAACACCGGCACCGCGGAATCTTCGAGCATGAAGGCGACGCGATCGCGCGGATATGCGGGATCCAGCGGGACGTAAGCGCCGCCGGCCTTGAGGATTCCCAGCAACCCGACGACCATTTCGAGCGATCGTTCTACCAGGATGCCCACCAGCACGTCCGGACCTACACCCAGCTTCTCCAAATAGTGCGCCAGTTGGTTGGCTCGGCGGTTCAACTCCCTATAGGTCAGGCGCTCGTTCTCAAATACAACTGCTGTCGCATTCGGATTGCGCTCGACCTGCAATTCAAAAAGCTGATGAACACCCCGATCCCGGGGATAATCCGTGGGCGAGCTATTCCATTCCACCAGCAACTGATGTCGCTCAGCATGGCCGAGCAGCGGTAGTCTCGAGAGACTCTGATCGGGATTAACGACGATGCCCTGCAGTAACGTCTGAAAATGAACTGCCATTCGCCTGATCGTAGTGGCATCAAAGATTTCCGTATTGTAGATAAAGCGGCCTACGACGCCCCCCGGACGGTCTTCGAGCTGAAGCTGTAAGTCGACCTTCGCTGCACCACTGTCCACTTCGAAATTAGCTGTCTCCCAACCCGTTTGATCCGCCGGTGCCGAGGGTGTCAGGGAAAACAAAACCTGAAACAGAGGATTTCGGCTGGGTTCGCGCTCCGGCTGCAGTTCGCTGACCAGGCGGTCGAACGGCATATTGCGAAACTCACGATCGCGTCGCGAAAGATCCCTGACCCGCCACAGCAGCTCCCGGAAAGTGGAGTCGCTTTCCATCTCGGTGCGAATCACTAGGGTATGGGCAAAAAGGCCAATCAAACCTTCCGCGCCAGCCGCATCCCGGCCCGGGTCAATCGCCCCCACCACGATGTCGGGTTGCCCCGTGGAGCGCGAGAGCAACGTTTGGAAAGCAGCGAGGAGCGTCTCAAATAGCGTGGCTCCCTCGCGCTCGCTGAGCTCTCTGAGTGATTCGCTCAGGCTCTTTGACAGGACTAAAGATTCACGCGCGCCACGGAATCCCTGCACCGGCGGCCGCGGTCGATCCGTCGGGAGATCGAGGACGGCGGGAATGCCTTCGAGTCGCTTTCGCCAATAGGCGATATGTTGCTCGAGAACCTCACCCGCGAACCAAGTCTTCTGCCAATATGTACAGTCCGCATACTGTACTGGCAACTCGGGGAGAGGAGATGGCTCACCAGCTGAGTAGGCCTGATAAAGAGCATCGAGTTCGCGCGCCAAGAGGTTCAACGACCACTCGTCAGCAACCAAAGTATGGAGAGTTACAACGAGAACGTAATTCTCTTTTGATAAGCACAGCAAGCGCGCACGCATCAGAGGACCATTCGCCAGGTCGAACGGCTGCCGTGCTTCTTCGGTGGCGATCTGCAGGAGTTCAGTCGCGCGTTGCCCATCCAGCGAGGTGTTCAGTTCTGTGAGGGCGACTTTCACAGTTTGGTGTTCAGCCACCGCCGGAACTAAGGCGCCGTCTATGGCGCGAAAGGTTGTACGCAGAATCTCGTGACGGCGGCTGATTTCGCTGAAGCTTTGCTCCAAAGCCTCGCGATCGAGCAGGCCATTTCGTTCCAGAACCAAGACCTCATGGTAAAGCGGAGTGTCCGGTGCCAGCTGCGCGTGCAACCAAACTTGTTGCTGCTGGAACGACAACAAGGGCGTGACCCCGAGGGGACGTCGTGGAACGGGCGGCTCGGTAGGCCGCTGCAGACCTTCCGCGTAGCCGCCGCTCACAAGCTGGCTGGGTGTCGCCTCGGAACTCTGGGCAATGCGTGGCAAAGTGTTGGTTCCTTCACTCATACAATCGGTAAGTTATTTCTGTATGCCGGGAAAGCGGAAGACCGCTGGCACAGCACGCGTCTCGGATGGTCGAACAAGAACAGCTTTACGTTCCGGCCGTTCCCACAACCAGTGCCCGGTCAGCGACGGTCTTTTTCGTATGGAAAAGCCGAGTCCATCGGAGCCAATGAAACAAACTGTAACTAACGATTCGATACTCGGGCAGGAGACCTTGATGTTCCAGTTCCGCCTGGAACGTCACTTGATCAGTGCGACGGCGAAGTAAGAGGTCAAGTTTCTTGCCGGCGGCTTCCAGCCTCAAGACCGACAGAAATTGCCGGCATAACGCTCCATCGCTCCGACGTGGCTCCGTCCACAGGTCATACATTACTAGCGCCGGACGGTGGGGTCGCGTAGCTTGGCTGAGTTCGGGGTCCAAAACATCATTCGCATTCGTCGAAGTCCAGGCCAGAAGAGCCGCCTGCCCCGACTTCCGGCCAATATAAAAGCGGTCGCCTTTTTTCAGGCGCTGCCGAAATCCCGGAAGCTCATTTGCAACCACAGCATCCGGACGTTCCGTGGCCAGGTCAACCAGATCGCCAAAGCCTCCCGTCGCAATTTCTACTCCGCCATCGCAGGGGAAGCCGACGACAGGCGTTCCGCTGGGGCCAACAAGTGCTTCCCAGGGAAACACTTCCAGTTCGTGTTTACCCCAGACGGCCCCACGAAACAGCCGCGCTATCCATTCAAGCCCGTACTGCAACAGCCTGCCATCCTTCTTGGCTTGTCGAATCCGGCAAATGACGGCGCTCGTCGATATTCGAATCGAGCGGAGCAGTCGAAACGTGCTGGCATGAGTTTTAGCTCTGTGCTGCAGATGACTCACGGCAGGAGACAAATAACCTTGCCCTGCACGGAATAACCCACGGAGCCTGCCCTTGAGATCCCCGGGTTCGACATAAAGTGAGAACGTTTCCCGAGTGTGCCGGGCAAACCGGTTCTTGTAGGCTTCGTCGCCAGATCCGAAATCGAATTCTCGCGTAACGTTGTCCTGGGCGAACTGGAGGAGGTGAGAGAGCAGCACCTCTCCAGGGGCATAGTCCCAGCTATCCAAATCAAAAGTGTGCTGATAGAGGAGGAGCTTCCCGTTCGCCAGGAAACTGAAGTGCCACGCGAAAGGACGGCCGTCCAGCTCAAGAACTTCGAAGAGCAACCGCCCGCTCGGATCGAGTTCCTCAACGACTGCTTGCAAGAAGTTGCGAAACTCAGGTCGGGCGCACGTGCTTTCTCTTCCTAGCAAAGCACACCGTCGAATGTGATGGCGAAAGAAATAGTTGAGATGGTCTTGCGCCTCTGACTTTGTCAGAATGCGGCGAAGCCTTACCTGACCGGCTTTCTTCAACTTATTGTGACGCCGCCGGGTGTGGTGCTTACCCAGCAGCGAGTTGAAGATCTCCTCGCGGTTTTCCTGGAGAAGGATCGTTTGATAACGCCCCGCGGGAATCAGTTTCACGCGCCTGCGCAAATCACGAGGCAGCTCGCCGAAGTGGCGGACAACCCGGCCGTCTTTTGCAAGGTGCTGCAGGATGCATTCGTTCCAAGCCTTGACCGACTCAAACACAGCCCCCAGTGCCGCCGTCAGAACCTCTTTCTCCCGCCCTTCCTCACACAGGAGATCCGCGTAGTCAGCTTCCGGCGTCCCCAGAAACTGCACGATATTGCTCCTCTTCGCCAGGGGAAGAATGCCAACAATTTTGTTCCCCTCAAAAACTACAGGGGTACAAAGAGTGAAATCACGGCCGTAGCAACGCCACCAGGCTCGGGCCCATGCAAAGGTCTGGAAAATCTCTGCTCTGCCGTCCGTTTGCCACAGGCGCTCCCAATCCGGCGAAATCTTCTCCAGATCGCCGAAATCGGTTATGACTTCGCAGCGCAAGCAACTTGCATGGTTAGTGTTGTTCACTTGAAGGAAAGACTAGTTCCGTCCGCGAGGGCGGTCGAGGGAACGAGGAGCAAATGATTACCCTGCTGCATCCATTCTGACAATTCCCGCGTCAGAAAGTCAGGCGCAGCTCAGACAGCGCCCGAGCCCTTGAGCACGGCCGGGATAGTTTGCAACAAAATCTGGAAATCAAGCCACAGGGACCACTTGTCGATGTATTGGAGATCCAGTTCCATCCATTTTTCAAACGAAATAGAGCTCCGGCCTTGAACCTGCCACAAGCAGGTGATTCCCGGCTTCACGCTAAAGCGCCGGCGCTGCCAGTCTTCGTTAAAGCCTTCGTAGTCCCGGATGGGGAGCGGGCGCGGGCCGACCAGACTCATATCCCCCTTCAACACGCTGAACAACTGTGGCACCTCGTCGAGACTCGTCTTGCGCAGGAATTTCCCGATCGGAGTAATCCGCGGATCGTTCTTGATTTTGAACACCGGCCCGCTGACCTCGTTCAGGTGTTGCAGTTGCTCCATTTGCTGTTCCGCATCGACGACCATAGTCCTGAATTTAAACATCGTGAACTTTCGCTTGTTATGGCCAACCCTCTTTTGGGCAAAAAGAACAGGCCCGGGTGAAGTTATCTTGATCACTAACGCCACCAGAAGCATGACCGGGAGGATGACGATCACCGCAATCAGCGCAACCGCAAAATCGACGATTCGTTTCACGATCAACGGCCAGCCTTCGCTGACTCCATTGTGATGCGTAATCCAGGAGTCGCCTTCCAGATCCTCGGCGTGTGAGCGCGCCATCTTGAGGTTGAAGATGTTGGTCAGGACTCGGGAGAGAATCCCTTGCTCCTCGCAGAGCGCAGCGATTCGAGACGCGTCATCGTGGAATGATCGTATCGGCAAAGCAATTACGACCTCGTCCACGACGCTTTTCCGGAGAAAGTCAGGAAGGCTGTCGAGGTTGCAAGCCAGAGAATAGCCCCTTTGGCTGACTTGACCGATCCCGTCCCATGGCTGGTCGGCGAATCCGATCACGCGGTAGCCAAGCTCGGGCCGGGACTGGATCTTATCGGCAAATTGAACGGCACGCGCATTGCTTCCCACAATCAGCATATGGCGGAGATTTCGTCCGTGCAACCGGGTTTGCACCAGCACGGCCCGCATCATCAGTCTGCTGCAAATCAGCATCAGGGTGCTGAAGGCCCAAAAAACCACCGCGAAGGCTGGAGTTGCCATACGGATGTGAAACAGCATGGACACACCAGCCAGGCACAACGTACCCAACGAGGTTGCCTTGATAATGTCGGTGACTTCAGCGATGCGGCCAGAAAGCCGGCGCGACGCATATAGCCCAGACATGGAAAACAAGGCGTGCCACAGAATGATCAGGCCAAGAAAGATGAAGCAGTTCCCCACCTTGACCCGCATGGAGAGAAAATCGGCCATCGAGACGGTGTGACCTACTCCTGAGGTTGGTATGGCGGCTAGTCCGAAGGCGAGCACCACCACCGCCATGTCGAACAACTTGAGGGCATTTAAGAGAACATCACGTCTACGGCTGATCATACTAGCTCCTTACAACAGGGCCCAATGAGTTTCACAAACAGAACCGCACAGATCGCAAAGCCGGAAATCCGATGCTTGCGTATTCACTAGAAACAGGGGGGAGAAGCGGCGGTTTAATATCCTACAGACTGTTGTAGATGTTGTCGGGGATCGGAAAGGTTCGCTGGTTCAGCACGGCTCCAAGAACCGGCACGTTAGCGGCCTTAAGCTCTTGCAGAGCTTTCCTGGCAACATCCCGGCGCGTACAGTTCGCCTTCAAGACCAGTACGATCCCGTCCGATGAACTGCCCAGAACGATGCCGTCGTTACAAGTGTTCGTTGAGGCTACATCCATGAGCACGTAATCGAACTGGGCCCGCAACTCAGCCAGACGGAGGCGCAGACTTCCTGACCCCACTTTTTCCTCCCAGTTCTCGGTGCTTGAGCCGCAACTTAAAAGCCACAGATTCTTCCGCGACAGCTGCCGGACATACTGCTGCAAAGGGTCCGAGCGAAGCAGAGCATCGGACAGCCCGAAGTGATTGTCCACCGCAAATTGTCGATGCAAACCCGGAGAGCGCAAATTGCAGTCCACGACGCAGACCGAGCCACGGACCTGAGACGCCAGAACTTCAGCCACGCGGGCGCACATCCAGCTTGATCCAGCGCCCGCTTCGGCACCCGCAAAAATGACCTGCCGCCGGGCCTGCGCCTGCGCCGCCGGCAGCAGGAATAAGTTCAGCACCAGTTTGGCAATTTCGTCCCGTACTTTTCCGGCGACATCCAACGCCGGAGTAGATGGCTCCGTTTCTAGCGGAGGCATAGTGACGGGCTCAACAGCCTCTTCAGGTGCTGCCGGCATCTCCAGCATGCCGCCGACTTGTTGTAACAGCTCGAAATTTCTGCTCAACCTGTCCTCCTGGATCTCTTAAAGCTGGATCTCTTAAAGCTTTCCCTGCCTGGCATACCTGGCCGACTCATCGTCTGCGGCTTCAGACTCGGCAACTCTCTCTCCACGAGAGCCTGCCTCACCTCCGCCGTTTCCGTTGCCGTTTCCGTTGCCGTTTCCGCTCCAGCTGTCGGGGAAGTTCTGTTTCAGCGAAATTGCCCCCAGGACCGGAACATTCAGCTCGCTGACCACCTCCGCCGGCGTTCGGAACGACGTATCCAAGTAATCCAACCCGAATGCCGTACCCAGGCTGACCATAACTGCAAGCATCATGCCCACAAGAAGTGTCGTCCACGGGGAGTTCGAGGGGAGCGTGGGCGCGATGGGTTGTTCCGCAACCGCAACATTGAGGATGCGGGTCTGATCCAGCGCGTTCGTCATGCGAGCTTCCTCGCGCTTGCGCTGGTACATAAGATAGTTCTCCTCGTCGGTCTTCATCGTGCGCACCAGGTCCTGCTGAACGAGCCCTTTTTGGTCCAGCTGTTGCGCCTTGGCCTCATAGTTGACGACAATTGCTTGCGTGGCTGCCGCACGAGCCTGCAAACCGCTGTAATCAGCCTTGGCCTTGGCCAGTTCCTCATTGATCCAGCTGTAGGTGGGGTTACGATCGGTCGTTTCCGCATGGATGGGCTTGCTTTCCTCGGTCACAATTGAAGCGCGCGCGTCGGCAATTTCCTTATCTACCTCCTGCACCAAAGCGTAAGTTGGCTGGTACTTGGTCAACAGCTCGGTGCGTTTCATTTCCAGAGTCATCAAAGTATTCTTGAGGCCCTGCAGAACCTGGGCGTCATCAGTCGAGCTTGCTGACGTGGTCAAACGTTGCGGAGTGGTACCCGCCTGTTTTTCCAGAGCCCGAATCCTCTCTTCGGTACCGGCGATTTCAGCCCGCGTCTGCTGCAAGCTGGCGCGGAATTCGCTCAGCTTCTGCAGCGTGATGTCCCTGTCTATTTGGGGTGCTACGCCGCCCTCCTCGGTGGAGAATGTCTTAAGCTTTGCCTCGGCATCCGCCAGATTCTTCCGGTAGGCTTCCGTCTCCTGATCAAAAAATTCGAATTGCCCAGGTGGACGATGCACTGCAACGTTCTTTTTCAGGTAAGCATCCCCGAGGGCGCTCAGTACCCCAGCTGCCAGTTGCGGATTGTTGGCCGTATAACTCACGGAGATGACGTTGCTCTTGCGGACCACTTCAATCTTCAGATCACTCTGCAGCCGGTTGGCGGCCTTTGCGATTCGCGTCGCCTCATCACCTGCACCCAGCAGATAAGTGAGAATAGTTTTTCTCTTATCCAAGCCGCAGGAAACCACCACCTGGCGCAGCACGTCCGCGCTTTCGATCAATTCGACCTCGGAGTTCAGCTCTTCTTCGGTCACCTCGCCGCGGGCCTCCGGAGCGGTGGTCTGGCCAGGACTGATAACCGGGTCCAGTCGTTCCCGCTCAATCAGGAACTTGGTCGAGGCTCGATACTCCGCAGGGCGCAACACTGCTGCTAGAAGCGCGCCCGTCATAATCCCCAAAAACGAGAGAACCACGACACGTTTGTGACGGAATAAGATCGTCAGCAGGTCCCGCAGACTGAAACTGAAGGTGGCCTGGCTGTTGACTGGATCTACTTCGTTGATATTCATCCTGTCCTCGCTTCGAAACTTCTTAACTTGCCAACTGCCTAATAAGGGTTCAAGAATTAATAAGGGTTCAAAAAAGTGCCCATCGATGCGGTCGGCAAGAAAGGCTTTACCTTGGATAAACGGTTCTTGGGCACGAACAACATGTCTCCGGGATGCAGATAGGGATCCTCGTGCAGGTCCCCCTTCTTTTCCATTTCCTTCACGTTGATAATCTTGGCGGAAACCCAATCGCTATTCACGCGCCGGAACAGTAACACCTGCGAGTGTTTTGCACTGTCCTGGAAGCCACCGGCCATGGCGATGGCCTGAGTCAAAGTAGTCTCCCCTCGCAATTCGTACTTTCCGGGTTTGCCAACTTGCCCGTCGGCGATGAAGTAAGGCTTCTCAAAGTCCTTCAGAACAACCGAGATCACGGGATCCTTCAGGATCTTCCCGTACGCCTGCCTCAGCGTTTCCGTCAACTGCGGCACCGTCTGGCCTACCACGTGGACGTCCCCCGCTCCTCGGAGCGTAATGTAGCCATCCGGCTGGACGGTCACAGTCTGGTTAAATTCCGGGCTCAGTTCGAAGGAAACGTCGAACTGGTCGCCGAATTCCAGCTTGTAGCGAGAGTAACGCTGCTGGAAGGTGGGTCCGACCGAAGCATTACCGGCGTTCTCGGACATGACAGCTTTCGTCTCCGCTTTATCGGCAGTAGCGGATGGCTGGCTCGAAATAGTCGATCCCTCCTGCGCCACGCACAGCGCGGTTGCAGTGGCCACCATCAATAACAGTCCTAAGCATCTCTTGTTCATTGCTGTAATCTCCTCAACTGACGCCGCCGAAGGCCGCTTTCAATTCTATTCCAGCGGCGTGTAGAATGACTGTCCCCAACGCCTGCGTTTGTCGGGAACCTCTCATGAAAGTGCTTGTAATCGGTGGCGCAGGCTACATCGGTAGTCATACTGCCCGTGAATTGAAACGCCTCGGCCACACTCCCCTGATCTATGACAATCTCTCCACTGGCCACGAATTCCTGGCAACCGGTTTCGAATTCGTCAAGGGCGACATCCTTGATTCATCAAAACTGCTCCCGCTGCTCGCCCGCGTGGATGCCATCATGCATTTCGCGGCTTACGCTTACGTTGGCGAATCGGTCACGAACCCGCGAAAATACTTTCGCAACAACGTGGAAGGAGGGCTTTCTTTGTTGAACGCCGCAGTCGATGCTGGAGTGAAGAAGATAATCTTTTCCTCCACTTGCGCGGTCTATGGGGAACCATCCCGCATTCCTATTTCCGAGAACACGCCGCGGCAGCCGGTTAATCCCTATGGCGTTTCCAAGCTTTTTTTCGAGCATGCACTGGAAGCTTACGATCGAGCCTACGGGCTTCGCTTCGCCAGTCTGCGCTACTTCAATGCGGCGGGAGCGGACGAAAGCGGAGAAATCGGCGAACTGCACGAACCTGAGAGCCACCTCATCCCGCTCGCTCTCCGTGCGGCGGCCGGCGCCGGACCGGAACTGCAGCTGTTCGGCTCCGACTATCCCACGCCCGACGGCACCTGCATTCGAGACTATGTTCATGTTACCGATCTCGCTCAGGCCCATGTGAAAGCTCTCGAACATCTGCAGGCCGGCAACGAATCCTTCGCTGCCAACCTGGGCACGGGCCAGGGGCGTTCGGTACGCGAAGTCATCACTGCGGTCGAAGAAGTGACGGGCAATCCCGTGCCGGTACGCCTGAGCCCTCGCCGTCCGGGTGATCCGCCGGCTTTGGTCGCCGACCCCAGCCGGGCCGAAACTCTCTTACATTGGAAAGCCCGGCGCTCATTACGAGAATCGGTCTCCACCGCCTGGAACTGGACGCAACGTCGGCGCGCCACAACAGGCATCCTGTAGACTTTCGTGCTATAGACTTTCATGCCGTCCGTGGCGGCAGCGTGAATCGTTCCTGGATTCAGCAGAGGCAAAGTTATGGACTCCGAACTTCGCAAGATGCGGGTCGCGGTGCTGGGCGCCGGCAAGATGGGTGGAATCATTCTGCAGGCACTGCTCAATAACCACCTGCTTTCACCAAAGCTTACCCGCGCCACCGTGCAACATGAAGAGCGCGCGAAGTTGCTCGCTGCGAAACTGAATGTCAGGGTCGGAACCGATAATGCGGCCGCCGTCAAGGGAGCCGACATCGTTCTGATCGCGGTAAAACCGCAAGTCGTGCAGGAAGTCACACGCGAAATCCGCGGGCAACTCACTGCGGCCCAGTTGATCATCTCAGTTGCCGCCTCGGTGCCTACTTCGATGATTGAGAGCGCCCTTCCCGAAAACATCCCAGTCGTCCGAGCCATGCCAAATACGCCTTGTTCGATCGGCAGCGGTATGACGGCGGTGTGCAAAGGCAAATACGCTGATGCGAAACACGTTGCCATGACTTGCCGGATGTTCGACGTAGTGGGCCGCACCGTAGTAGTCGACGAAAAGCACATGGACGCTGTCACAGGTCTGTCAGCAAGCGGTCCGGCCTATATCTACATCATTCTGGAATCGCTGGCCGAAGCCGGAGTAAAAGTCGGCCTTCCCCGGGATGTTGCCACTCTTTTGGCTGCTCAAACCACGCTGGGCGCCGCCAGAGTCGTACTGGAAACCGGCGACCATCCGGCCCTGCTCAAGGATGCTGTAACCACCCCGGCTGGCTGCACGATTGACGGCATCATGGAACTGGAAGAAGGCAAATTGCGTGTGACCCTTATTAAGGCAGTGGTGCGGGCGGCGCAGAGAGCGAAGGAATTGGCATTCTCCTAGGCAGGCCGCGTCGTTCATCGCTAATCGACTTCGCGCTTCCAATTTTTCAACTGAACGGCAAGTTGCTGCATGTAAGCTTTGGCCTGCGCTGAAGTAAGCGGGTCGTCACCGTCGCCTTCGCCAGAGTACGAAATGCCGCGCATTGGAGGACGCTTGCCGTTGCCGGCCGCCTCGAGGAACCTCGAATCCGACGCCGCACGGGGAAGCTCGGTGATGTGTTTGGTGATATCGAGATCCGAGATTACTTCCTCCACCATGGCAGCGCTGATCATGCGCTCGCGCAGAGCGCAACCCAGAGAAAGCGCATTGAAACAGAAGTTGTTGATGCTGCGCGGAATCCCTTCGGTAAATTGTGCGATGGCCTGCGTCGCTTCCGGCGTAAAGAGCGGAGCGCCTGAATATCCGGCGATGCGCAGACGATGTTCGATGTAGTTGCTGCTCTCCGCTACTGAAAGCGGTGACAGGCCGCTCAACAGGGAGATCCGCTGCCGCAGCTGCGACAGTTTGCGGCCAGCCAGTTTGTCGGCCAATTCCGGTTGCCCCGCAAGAATGATCTGCAGCAACTTTGCCTTGGGAGTTTCAAAATCTGAAAGCAATCGAATCGTCTCCAGAACCGAGGGGTGCAGGTTTTGCGCCTCGTCGACGACAATAATCATCCGCCTTCCGGCACGAGCTTCCTGCAACAGGAGCTTGTTAAATTCGTCGTGCATGCGGACAAAATCCTGCTCATGGGCGTCCGAACCAAGTTCGGCCAGCAGGAAGCGCATAAACTCGCGGGAACTGCACTGCGTCTGAAAAAGAAACGCGGTGTGCGCAGTGCTGCGGAACTTCTCCAGCAACTGAAACAGCAGCGTCGTCTTTCCCATGCCAGGCTTGGCAATTAACGCCATGAAGCCCCGTCCCGACTCGATCCCGTAGTAAAGGCATGCCAAGGCTTCGCGATGCGCGGGGCTCAGATACAAAAAACGAGGATCGGGTGTGACCCCAAAAGGCTGTTCGCGTAAGCCATAGAATTCTAGAAACATTTTTTCTCGTCCTTATCTGCCTTTATCCGAAGGATAGGATTTTGGACCCACTTCCCTCACGCCTGCAACTACTGCGCAGTCGTAGCCACTGCCAGACAGCCCAGCCCGAGGCTCCGACCCCTCTCGTGCTCGCCTGCAACCGGCTTAGCTGGCCTGAACCGTAGGCGAAATGTTGTGCTGACGAATCTTGTACAAGAGAGAACGGTAGCTGATGCTCAACAGCTTGGCGGCTCGCTTCCGGTTCCAACCCGTTTGCCGCAGGGCACTGCTGATGGCATGCACCTCGGCTTCGTGGCGATGGCTGCGAAGCGAGAGGTTAGCGCTCGGCTCCAGGCCTGTGGACGCTGCAGTTTCGGCAATGTTCGGCTGCCACGCATCGGAGCGTGCGACACTCTCCTTTCCACTGTTCTCGCCCTTCAATTCGGTGTCACCCATAAATTAACTCCACAAAACATGAATTTCGACAACATGGCCCAAGGACGTCTGTCCCGTCTCGTTTCTGAAAACGCACTTGATGAAATGAATATGGAGTTCGCGGATTTAGATCGGCTCGAAGCGGTACCCATCGATGCAGACTGACAAAGAACGATGGATCGGCTCAACTGAGATGACTAAATTGCGTTCGTCCTGAGCAGCGAGGATGCCCTCAATTCCATCCAGGGCCCCTCCCCGGATGCGTACCCTCTGGCCTACTTGAAGAAAAGGGCGGTCCGTCATCGGGATCCTATTCGCCAGCAGAGTTCTCAAACTCTCAATCTGTTTCTCGGGAACCGGAATCCCCAGTCCCCGCACCCCGACGAACCCCGCAACTCCATGAGTCCGCAGGACGCGCAGACGATCCGGGGAATAAAGCGCCAGACGGGCAAAGCTGTAACCGGAAAACAGCGGCAGTTCCACTTCTTTTTTCCGGTCGCTCCATTTGCGCGTGCTCCTCACCAGAGGAAGAAAGCTCTCGATGCTTTGCTTCTCCAGCTGGTCGGCCACAATTTTTTCGTGTCGCGACCGCGTGCGGATCGCATACCACTGGGGAATATCGAGAACCGGAACCTCCCTCACAGCTCCCGAATCCATCTGTAGCGCTCCACCGGTACTCACAGCTTCGCCCTTTCAGTCACATTCCAGAAACTCCCGGAACGCAACCGCCGAAAAAACAGACTTCCGACTACGTCGTCTGGCTGCAAGCCAGTCGCCCGTTTTACGAACTGTTCGTGTGGGGGGACACCGGTTGAAAACTGCACTACCTGGGGAGTTAAGATCCCTTAATCTTGAAGCGATTCTAGCCACGTGCGCAAAAACGTGCAAGAGGTGGAAAGTAGAGAGAAAAAAGACTCCCCCGGCTTCGCCCGTTCGCTCAGGTAACTTCGGTAACCTCCTATAAACAATGCGGATGACAGATGCTGATTTCCACTCAAAAGGTTGCAAATTTTCACGGCCACGTTCCTCGAACGCCACTCCTCCTGTACGCTTCAGGGCCGGCTCCTGTCTTGCGAAGATCACTCACCTGACCTCAGGTCACAGCTTGCCGGAGCCTGCAATAGCCAGGTTGTGAGCTGTAACCGGCGACTAGGCGACCCCCCAGAAGTGCAAGAATTTGCAACTTTTGTGCCTTCCCGAACCGATGAAGGCCAAGGCTTGCCGGGTACGTACCCGCACGATAGTGCCATTTACGATGGCTCTTTCTTCCTATAAGCTCTAGTCAAATCCTGTGGACCGACGCTTTGAGAACAGCTGCCGCGTCTCGCTCAGTTAAGGTTTCGGTTTGCAGTTCCCCACGGGTGCTACGCCAGCGTTATGCCGATTACCACTTTGTCTACTTTCTGTTCGAAATAAGCTCGCTGTAGCATCGAACTTCACCAGCGTATGGCTCATTTGATGGCTCTGCCAAAACAAGACCGGCTCCGCGTTCTGGCTGCGGACAGCACTTCTATGGGCACGCAACTTCTCGTCGAGGCGCTGGCCCGAGACGCGCAATTTGAGATGATTGAGTCTCCCTCCGAAGCGGAGGCAATCCTTAATCTGGTTGAACGCGAGAAGCCGCAAGTGGTGGTGATCAGCGTAAAGCTGGGCGAAGATCACAGGGGAGGCGTCGATCTGCTTCGCGAGCTGCGATCGCAGTCGCCTTCGCCCCGCGTGATCATGCTGCTCGACACTTCCGAGCGGGACTCAGTCATTGCGGCTTTCCGCGCCGGCGCCCAAGGCGTGTTTTGCCGCACCGAACCCTTCCGCTTGCTGGCCAAGTGCATCCAGTGCGTGGACGCCGGCCAGGTTTGGGCAAGCAGCAGCGAACTGCAGTTCGTGCTTGAAGCCCTGACTCAACCCGCGCTCGCCCACCTGAGTAGCAATGGCAGATCGTTGCTTTCGGCCCGCGAAATTGATGTCGTTCGATGTTTGGCGGAAGGCCTCACCAATCGCGAAATCGCTCGGCGTCTCAAGCTCACGGAACACACCGTCAAGAATTATCTGTTTCGTATTTTCGACAAGCTAGGCGTGTCCAGCCGGGTAGAGGTAGTGCTTTACGCTTTGGGCGGTGGCGCGACGCATGCTCCGAAGGCTTCGTCTATGGCTAGACGGTCCCGGCCCGCCGCCTTCGGTCGCGCGAAGTCCGGAGTGGCGTCTGTCGCGATCCAAAAAGACAAGCATTAACCCGTCCGCGCAAGGGATTTTCTATTGCGGCAATCGGAAGTCAAGGGTGATTTTCGTCTGCATTTCCGCGCGACGGCCGCCCACCAGGTGAGGCTTGAATCGCCACTGCTTTACGGCATCGGTCGCAGCCTGCGCAAGTAGTGGTGGTCCGCTCAGCTGAGTGACCGACTGCACGCTGCCATTCTGAGCGATGCGCACGCTCAACACCACCGCCCCTTGGATCCCGTGCTGCCGGGCTTCTTCCGGATAATTCGGCTCCACGCGATGAAGCAGGCTGGCTTCGGCCACGTCCGGCGGCAACTCCAGCACGCCTGCCGGCTCAACGGCGGAAGCGCGCTGCACTCCGCTCTCGCCTGCAGCGGTGATCTCGGGGGGATTCTTACGCTGCTCCTCCTTCGTCTCACCTTGTTCCGCAGTGGGCTTCATCCGGAAAATTTCCTTTCCGTTCTCATAGACGAGCAGGCCCCCCAGCGGCAATGTATCAGTTCCTCGCGACGCCCCCACAGCGGGAACCGTGCTCACGGGTGCGGGGCGCGTTGTGTTGGCCCCGGCAGATTGGCTTGCAGAAGCAAGCGACCCGGTTTGCCCAGTCCCAGACACCGGCGCTGAGACCACGGCCGGGACATGCGCACGCGCCGCGTGTCTTCGCCAGCCCAGTCGCTGGGTCACCAGGACGGTCAACAACACGACATATGCCAGCACGGCCGCGCCTAGCGCCAGCGTTATGAAATTCATACCTCGCCAGGAAGCAGCCTCGTGCCGCGCTTGCGGCGATGGTTGGTCGGGTAAGTTCTGTTTCCCGTCAGAGCTTCGGTGATCGGAGATTTCGGCGGTTGCTGCGACAAAAACCGCCCCCCTGTCGTCCACGGCCGCCTGCGTACTCTTCGAAGCATCTGCAGCAGCTTGTTCGGCGGACGTTCGTCCAGCAGACGTTTGTCCGGGAGACATCGGTCCGGATGCTAGCTGCAGATTATTGAGTACGCGGCGCGAGAGTGCTTCCAGAGTGCGCTCGTCGCGTTCTCCAAACGCCGACGGCAACGTGGAAAATGCCTCGAACACCCCCACCAGTTCCCCGTTCTGCAGCAAAGGCAGAATCATCGCCGAGCGTATCCCGAGAGTCCGGCAAGCCTCGATATCGGCGCGTGGATCGTTCTCCGTGTCGTCGCAGCGCTGCACCGTCCGCGTCTTCACACACTCGCCCGACAGCCCCAACGCAGTGTCTAGCCTCGCTCCCAATTGCGGAGCGCTCCTGCCGGTGCTCGCCCGGCAAACCCATTCCCCACCGCGCTGCAGCACAATCGCCGCGCCGCTGGCCCCGGTCGCCAGACAGGCTTGTTCCACAATTTCGTTCAGCACAATCTGCAGGGCCAGTTCCGCCGAAATTTCCGGCGACACCCGCCCGCCGCCGTGCTCCGCAAACTTCGCTGCCAGTTTCCCCAGATCCCATTCGTCCGGCGCGGCCGTTCCCAAAACTCTCCCATCCTTTAGTCCTCCTTCGGCCGGGGAAGGAGCTGGCTTCGCGGGATCAGACCCAAATATTGGATTGTGCGCCATGTCGGAGGAGGATCGAACGGAAAATTCTACTTCTGTGCGGAGTTTCACCCCAAATCAGGGGGTTGTCAATATAGATTCGGGCACCTGACTTCCCCCAGCGGATGTCTTTCCATACGATTCGTAATCTCTGATAGATCCTGAGACTCAGATCGTCCGTCAGAAGCCCCGGACCGTCGTAGAGCCATTCGTAGAATCGCATTTGTGATCCGTTTTTCTGTCCCAAAATGACAAAAAATGGCAACCCAACACTCGTCCTGGAGTCCTTTGTTTCCTTTTCCTTCGTGCGCAGGAATGTTAGAATTACTTAATCTTGGGGTAAGTGAGAATGCTTCTCCGAGTCAGTTTCAGTCAATTTCCTCCCCGTGGCTTCTCTTGAAAACACCAGACAACAGGGCCGTCCCAAGACCTTTAATCCAGGGAGTTTGAAACATGCGGATCGCTGTCGTTGGTTCCGGATACGTAGGATTAGTTGCTGGCGCTTGCTTTGCCGACCTCGGTCATGACGTCGTTCTCGTCGACAATGACGAACGAAAATTGTCCGCCCTCATGAACGGACAAGTCCCCATTCACGAAAACTTTCTTCCCGAACTCTTAAGCCGTCACCGCGGTCACCGCCTCACTTTCTCTGACGATCTGCAGGAAGCCGTACGCGCCAGTTCCGCCATTTTCGTTGCCGTGGGCACTCCGCCAACCGAGCGCGGGGAGGCTGATCTGTCGTACGTAGAGTCGGTCGCTCGCGAAATCACCGGCGCCATCAACGGATACAAAGTAATCGTCGAGAAGAGCACGGTCCCGGTCTATACCAGCGAGTGGGTTCGAAAAATCATCCTGCGAAACGGCGCTGACCCGGAATCCTTCGACGTCGCTTCCAACCCCGAATTCCTGCGCGAAGGCACTGCCGTCACCGACTTTCTTTTTCCTGACCGCATCGTCATCGGTTGCGACAGTGAGCGTGCCGCCGAAGTCCTTCGCCAGGTCTACGAACCGCTCACCAGCGGCAGCTATTACGAACGCGCTGATGCCATTCCGCAACCCGACCGCGCTTCGATTCCCGCTCCCATCATCGTGACCAGTACCAAGAGTGCGGAACTCATCAAACACGCTTCCAACGCGTTTCTTGCCATGAAGATTTCCTTCATCAACGCGGTCGCGTCCATTTGTGAATCCGTGGGCGCCAACGTCAACCAGGTTTGTCACGGCATCGGCACTGACTCCCGCATCGGCCCGCGCTTCCTGAATCCCGGAATCGGCTACGGCGGTTCCTGTTTCCCTAAAGATGTCATGGCATTCCGCGCCGTTGCCCGTGAGTGCGGCTATGACTTCCGTCTGCTTGACGAAGTCATGCGCATCAACGAAGACCAGCGCGAGCGTTTCCTGCGCAAAGTGCGCAGCGCTCTGTGGACTCTCCGCGGCAAGCGCCTTGGCGTTCTCGGCCTCGCTTTCAAAGGAGGCACCGACGACATTCGCGAATCGCCGGCCTTATTCCTCGTCCAGGCTCTATTGCAGGAAGGCTGCAAGATCACGGCTTACGATCCGGCGGCGATGGAACGCACGCAGGAGGCGATCAGCTCGAATCTCAAGTACGCCAACTCGGCCTACGAAGCGGCCAGCGGCGCTGACGCTCTCCTGATCCTCACCGAGTGGGAAGAGTTTGCCAACCTCGATCTCCCCCGCCTCAATCAGGAACTCAAGTATCCCATCGTGATCGACGGCCGCAATCTGTACGATCCGGAAGTGATGGCGGCACACGGATTCACCTATTACAGCGTGGGACGCGCCGCCTCTCATCCCGACGGCGTACCCGCCGCCGCCCTGAAAAACGGGAAAATGCAGAACGGTGCCCCGAAAGCATGAGCCCACAACGCGCCCTGGTCACCGGCGGCGCCGGTTTCCTGGGATCCCATCTCTGTGATGCCCTGCTCGGCGAAGGCTGGAGTGTGGTTGTTGTCGACAACCTGCTCACCGGCCGCCGCGCGAACCTTGCCCATCTCAAAAATGATTCCCGTTTCGATTTTGTCGAAAAAGACATCTGCGAGCCTTTCGATGTCGGCCGTGTCGACTACGTTTTCCACTTCGCCAGCCCTGCCAGTCCGGTCGACTACACCGTTCACGGCATCCCTACGTTGAAAGTGGGATCGCTCGGAACCTTTCACGCTCTCGATGTCGCGCTCAAATACGGCGCGAAGTATCTGGTCTCGTCTACTTCAGAGTGCTACGGCGATCCGCTGGAACATCCGCAAAAAGAAACCTACTGGGGCAACGTGAATTCCATCGGCCCGCGCTCGGTCTACGACGAAGCCAAACGCTTCACCGAGGCCGTCACCATGGCCTATCATCGCTACCACAAAGTCGATACGCGCATCGTGCGCATCTTCAACACCTATGGTCCTCGTCTGCAATTGAATGACGGTCGCGTGGTGTCGAATTTCATGAAGCAGGCTCTGCGCGGCGAAGACCTCACCGTTTACGGAGATGGCAGCCAGACTCGCAGCTTCTGCTACGTCAGCGATGAGATCGACGGCTTCATTCGCTTATCGAAGTCCTCTGAACATCTGCCGGTAAACATCGGCAATCCGAACGAGTTCACCATCCTCGAGTGCGCGCAGCATGTCATTAAAGTGACGGGATCGAAAAGCAAGATCGCCTACGAACCCCTGCCGCAAGACGACCCCAAGCAGCGCCGCCCCGACATCACCAAAGCCAGGCACTTGCTCGGCTGGGAGCCAAAGATTCAGTTAGAAACCGGACTGAAGATGTCGCTCGATTATTTCCGCAAGGCCGTAACCGAAGAAACCGCCGCCGCCAAGTAGTCAACATAGCCAACTTGAATTAATCTTTGTCATTCCGAACCGGGCCAAAGGCCGGGTGAGAACCTGCCCTGAGCGAAGCCGAAGGGAACCGGCTGTTGACCTTCTCAGCCCGATCACGGCGACGATGGTACAATCCCGCCCCACGGTTAGTCAGGCATGAATGAAGCCCTCGC
>Ga0209693_10000022_pt1 | contig 59340 bp, 53 predicted proteins | sample HubBroMetageWRM3_FD_188345 | JGI IMG/M metagenome (GOLD analysis project Ga0209693, IMG submission 188345) | Warmed soil microbial communities from the Hubbard Brook experimental Forest, New Hampshire - Hubbard Brook CCASE Soil Metagenome WRM 3... | ecosystem: Environmental > Terrestrial > Soil... | reverse complement strand
GGCACCGAGCGGTTCTCGGTCCGGCCGGTGGCGATGTCGGTAACCGTCAGCGTGAACGCGAAGTGGCCGGCGGGGTTGCCGCCGTCGTGGGAAACGAGGTCGATCTCGACAAACCCAGGCCGCGCGTCGTCCCAGTCGGCCCAGGTGCGCACCGGAATCTGACTTTTCAGCAGCGATCCGGCTTGCTGCAGACACGTCCCTTGAGCTGATACTTGGCTCGCTCACCGGCCAGGCGACGATCGATGGTGGCCGCCGACATCGACACCAACAGCGCCGCGGTGTCCTCATCGATGACCATCTCCCCGAAATGGCGCAACACCGCCACCAGCTCGCCCAACATCGGCGCCAGCCGTTTACCGGCCGGCATTCCCAGCACCGCCCAGCACATCGTCAGCGCGGCAATGGCCTGCGGTCCGTACCTGGATGGCCGAGGACTCCTTGGTGTTACGACTTTGGGCTGCAGCGCCGCCTTGAGCGCCTTGCGGGCATGGTTTCGGTGCCAGCCGGTGTTGGCGCACAACTCGTCGAGGATCGCGCCCTTACCGCGTTTTACTCGCCAGCTGGTAGCGGGTCGTGGTCGTCTCGGTAATTGCCCTGCGCTCGGCCAACGTCAACCCCATCTTCCGGGCGTACGCGCGCATTTTCAGTGAGGCAACGAATCACCATTTCGCGCGCATTTCCGACGAGTCAACGCGCGGGTTCGTGTCGGCGGCTTGGCATAGTATTCGAACATGAGTTCGAGTAGCCGTGAGGACATCGTCGAGGTCTTCGACGCGCTCGATGCTGACGTGGATCGTGTCTGTGAGTTGTCGTTCGAGGCGTTGACCACCCCGGAGCTGTTGGGGATGTTGGAGCGTCTGGAAAAGGTGGTGCGGCGGCTACCGGTACCGGGTCATGGGTTGATCAATCAGCTCGTCCAGCAAGCGGCCTCGCAAGAGCTGGGCGGCAAACTGGGTCATGCGTTGGCCGACCGGCTGCGCATCACCCGCAGCGACGCCAACCGGCGGGTGGCCGAAGCCGCTGATCTGGGGCCGCGCCGGGCGCTGACTGGGCAACCCTTGGCGCCGCGGCTGACGGCCACCGCGGCCCTACAGCGCGACGGGCAGCTCGGCGCTGGTCATGTGGCGGTGATTCGTGGGTTCTTCGAGCAGCTGCCCTGCTGTGTAGACGCGCAGACCCGCGAGAGCGCCGAGGCGGACCTGGCCGAAGTGGCCACCGGACATCGTCCCGAAGCGTTGCGCAAGCTGGCTGACCGGCTCGCCTGCTACCTCAACCCGGACGGGGACTTCACCGACGAGGATCGCGCCCGGCGGCGCGGATTGTCCCTGGGCAACCAAGGCCCGGATGGAATGTCAGCGTTTCGCGGCTGGCTGACCCCAGATGCCCGTGCCACGGTGGAAGCGGTGTTGGCCAAGCTGGCCGCCCCCGGCATGTGCAACCCCGACGACCACACCCCCACCGTCGACGGCCCACCCTCTGAGGAGGCGGTGCAGCGCGATACCCGCAGCCCCGCCCAACGCGGCCACGATGCACTCAACGCCGCCCTGCGCGCGCTGTTGGCCTCAGGAAAACTGGGTCAGCACAACGGGTTACCGGCGTCCATCATCATTACCACCACCCTCAAAGACCTCGAATCAGCAGCCGGCAAAGGACTCACCGGTGGCGGCACCCTGCTGCCCATGTCCGACGTCATCCGCCTGGCCCGCCACGCCCACCACTACCTGGCCGTCTTCGACAAGGGCAAAGCCCTGGCGCTGTATCACAGCAAACGGTTGGCCTCACCGGGCCAGCGGATCGTCCTCTACGCAAAAGACCGCGGCTGTTCGGCGCCAGGCTGCGACGTAGCCGGGTACTACTGCGAAGTGCACCACGTCGAAAGCTGGGCCAGCACCCACACCACCGACATCAACCAGCTCACCCTGACCTGCCCACCCAACCACAAACTCGTCGAAAACGGCTGGCTCACCCGCAAACGCGCCAACGGCGACACCGAATGGATCCCACCGCCCCACCTCGATTACGGACAGCCACGAACCAACACGTTCCACCACCCCGAGAAACTCCTGCGTGACGACGAAGACGAAGACGAAGACGAAGACCAGCCCTAAGTCACGCCGACGTCAGCGTGGACTGATCTTCGTCCGCGTCGCCGCCGAGGTCGCGGGTGATGTCGCTTGGCAGAGGCGGCACCCGGGTGGCCCGCACGTACACGGTGTCGCCATCGCGCAAGGCCAGCGCCTCGGCATCGCCGCGGGTGATCTGGGCGGTGAACGGGGCTCCGTTGGCCGCGCTGGTCAACTCCACGCGCACTTCGAAGCCCAGCACCACCACCCGGTCGACAGTCGCGCGCACCACCCCGACGGACTCCGCGGTGCCATCACCACCGGCGATCGCCATCTCAGGATTGCGCCCGACCCGAATGTCGTGCGGACGGACCAACGCGCCATTCAGCGCCGACACCGCACCCAAAAACGACATCACGAACGAGTTGGCCGGAGCGTCATACACCTCAGGCGGGGACCCGACCTGTTCGATACGGCCCTTGTTGAGCACCGCTATCCGGTCGGCCACATCCAGCGCCTCGGCCTGATCATGGGTCACCAACACGGTGGTGACGTGCACCTCGTCATGCAAGCGGCGCAGCCAGGCCCGCAGATCCTCACGGACCTTGGCGTCCAGCGCGCCGAACGGCTCATCGAGCAGCAGCACTTGCGGGTCGACCGCCAGCGCGCGGGCCAGCGCCATGCGCTGACGCTGACCGCCGGAGAGCTGATTGGGATAACGCCCGTGAAATCCGCTCAGCCCCACTACTTCCAGCAGGTTGTCGACCTTGTCTTTGACCTCGGCCCTGGGCCGCTTGCGGATCTTCAAACCATAGGCCACGTTGTCGCGCACGGTCAGGTGCTTGAACGCCGCATAGTGCTGGAACACGAACCCGATACCGCGCCGCTGCGGCGGCACCCGCGTGACATCACGACCATTGATCGTGACACTCCCGCTGTCGGGCTGATCCAACCCGGCGATGGTCCGCAACAACGTCGACTTGCCCGACCCGCTGGGACCCAGCAACGCCGTCAGCGAACCAGCGGGTACGACGAAGTCCACATGATCCAATGCCACGAAATCGCCATAATGCTTGTAGGCGTCGCGCACGACGATCGCAGGGGCGTCCCGATCGGTGCCGGCGTCGGTCATGTCAACCCTCCTTGTCAGGCTTGTCTGGCCGCACGTGCGCGGCGGGCGTCGAGAACCACCTGGAAGATCAGGACCAACACGGCAACACCCATCAGCAGCGTCGACAGCGCATAGGCGCCGTACTCCGCCCCGCGGTTATAGCGGTCCGAGACGAGCAGTGTCAGTGTTTGCGATTTCCCCGGAAGGTTGGACGACACCATGATCACTGCGCCGTATTCCCCGAGGGTACGTGCGACGGTCAGCACGATGCCGTAGGTCAGGCCCCACCGGATGGACGGCAAGGTGATCCGCCAAAACGTCTGCCACCAACCCGAACCCAGCGTTGCCGCCGCTTCCTCCTGCTCGGTCCCCAACTCGTGGAGCACCGGCTCGACCTCGCGCACCACGAACGGCAAGGTGACGAAGATGCTGGCAAGAACAATCCCGGGCAAGCCGAAGATGATCTTGAACCCGAAGTCTTTCTCGACAAAGCCCAGCGCACCCGCCGATCCCCACAACACGATCAACGCCACGCCCACGATGACGGGCGAGACCGCGAACGGCAGATCGATGATCGCCTGCAGCACATCTTTACCGCGAAATCGCTTGCGCGCCAGGATCAATGCCATCGGGATCCCGAAAATCACGTTCAGGGGTACCACGATGGCTACCACCAACAGCGTCAAGTCCAGCGCCGATTGCGCCGCCGGGGTGCTCACCCAGTCGAAGAACTGGCCGAAGCCGGGTCGGAGGGTCCGCCACAAGATCAGCGTCACCGGAACGATCAGCAACACAAAGAGGTAGGCCAGTCCGACAAATCGAATGAGGTAGCGAGCCCACGCTGACGACGTCATGCGGCCCCCTCCTCGCGTTTGGCCGCGCGCCCACCCACGATCCGCAAGATGAGCAGCACCGAGAACGAGATCGACAACAGCACAATGGATATCCCAGCAGCCCCGGTGCGGTCGTCATTCTCGATCAAGGTCCGGATCCATTGCGATGAGACTTCGGTCTTGCCCGGAACCGCGCCACCGATCAGCACCACCGAACCGAACTCGCCGATCGCTCGGGAGAACGCCAGCCCCGCACCGGATAACAACGCCGGCGTCAGCGACGGCAGCACGACCGAGGTGAAGATCTTCAGGCCGTTAGCGCCCAGCGAGGCCGCCGCCTCCTCGGTCTCGCGGTCGATTTCCAGCAGCACCGGTTGGACAGCGCGCACCACGAACGGCAGCGTGACGAACGCCAGCGCCACCGCCACGCCCCAGGCGGTGTGCTGCAGATGAAGGCCGACCGGGCTGTTGTTCCCGTACAGCGCAAGCATCACCAGGCTGGCGACGATCGTCGGCAGCGCGAAAGGCAGATCGATGATCGCGTCGACGAGCCGCTTGCCGACGAAGTCGTCACGCACCAGCAGCCAGGCAATGAGCAAACCGAAGACCAGGTTGATCAGGGTGACGCCGGCAGAGATGATCAGCGTGACCCGGAACGACTCCAGCGCGGCATTCGAAGTGACCGCCAGCCAGAAGGCATCCCAGCCGCCGTCGACCGCCTGCCAGGCGATGGCCGCCAGCGGCAGCAGCACGATCACCGAAAGCCACAACGTCGCCACACCGACCCGAAGCGACGTGGCGGTGGCGGGCCCGCGCGAATAGCGTCTGCCCGCGTTGCGATTGGAGGTTATCGCCGCTGTCATCCGGTCGCCTGGGTGTAGATCTTCGTGATGCTGCCGGCGCTCTTGTCGAACAGCTGCGGATCCACTGTGCCCCAGCCACCAAGCTCAGCGATCGTCCACAGCTTCGCTGGTACCGGAAACCGATCCCGGAAATCGGCGGCGACGGCCGGGTCGACGGGCCGAAAACCGGCCTGCGCCCAGACCTTCTGCGCCGCCGCGGTGTACTGGAAGTTCTTGAAGGCGGTCGCGGCAGCCAGGTGCGGGCTGGTGGTCACCACCGCCACCGGGTTTTCGATCTTGAAGGTCTGTGGCGGGTTGATGTGCTCGACCGGCTTGCCTGCCCGCTCAGTGGCGATGGCCTCGTTCTCATAGCTGATCAACACGTCACCGCTACCCTGGACAAAGACATCGGTGGCTTCCCGCCCCGATCCGGGACGTAATTTGACGTGTTCGCGCACCAACCTGCTGACAAAGTCAACGCCGGCCTGGCTATTGCTGCCGCCCTGACTCTTGACTGCGTACGGGGCGAGCAGGTTCCACTTGGCCGAGCCCGAGCTCAGCGGACTGGGCGTGATGACCTCCACACCCGGCCGCAACAGGTCATCCCAATCCCTGATGTTCTTCGGATTGCCCTTACGCACCACCAACGTCACCACCGACCCGAACGGGATGCCCTTGGTGGCGTCGGTGTTCCACTCCTTGGAAACCTTGCCGGCCTTGACCAATCGGGTGATATCCGGTTCGACCGAGAAATTCACCACATCGGCCGGCTTACCGTCGACAACACCGCGCGACTGGTCACCAGAGGCGCCGTATGAGGTGATCACCTGCACACTCTTGCCGTCCTCGGAGGCATTGAACGCCGGAATCACCTTGCTCCACCCGGGTTCTGGGACCGAATAGGCCACCAAGGTGATACTTGTGTGCGCGTTGGCCAGCCCACCGCTGCCCACGACGTCGCTGGCTCCAGGGTGACAGGCCGCGACCACACCGACAGTCAGGGCGAGCGCGGCCCCGAGCACCGACGAGCGCCGGCAGCGCAAAGCGCTCCCGATGTCGTTAAGCATTCCTGGCCTTCCAGTGGGGGACTTATGGATGTAGGTCCCGTTGCTGCGGAAAGGCGGCTAGAACTTCAGCAGAAAGTCACCAGCTCCACACCCGACCGCGTACGGGTTGGGAGTCAGCAACAACAGCGCGCGACGGCACAGCATTCCAAAACGCCGGATGCCATGCGGTACATGGCGGGAAGCCTAACAGAACCAGGCATTCTCAGCGCGTCAGCAACCACGCGGCGATCACCAGCACCACGAGCGTGACGAGAACCAACGTCACGTGTGACCGAGGCATTCGGGTTAGCCTGGCACGTCGTCGGCGTGGCGGGCCCGACGCATTAACTGGATGCCCTTGCCCAGCAGCGCGTCCAGCGCCGCCGCGATGACATAGGCCAGCGCGAGCACGACCGGCATCACCACCATGGCCTGCAGCACGAATGCGAGCCCTGAAAGCCACAGCTCGATGCCGTCCCACCAATTCAGGATCCCGTTCACGGGGCTCACACTATTCGCCCCGGCACCCGAAAACCAATGGCGGCAGACCGGCCGGCATGAGCTTGGCCTGCTGCCTCGGGCAAATCGTGGACGCCGGGCCCGTCGGCAGATGATGATGGCGGGATGGTCCTGCGCGCCCAACCCGCCGACTCATCCGCCGGGCAATCCACCCAGCAACCCTCAGATGCCCCCGCGGCGGCGTTCGAAGCGGCACCCCAACCGCCCCTGGCCGCGCGCCTGGATTTCGGCGCGCCGGCGCCATCCGCGTCCTTCACCTCGCTGCGCAATCCGTTTCCGCCGATCGCCGATTACGCATTTCTGTCCGACTGGGAGACGACGTGCCTGATCTCTCCGGCCGGTTCGGTGGAGTGGCTCTGCGTGCCACGACCGGACTCCCCAAGCGTGTTCGGCGCGATCCTGGACCGTAGCGCCGGCCATTTCCGGCTGGGTCCCTACGGCGTCTCGGTGCCGTCGGCCCGCCGCTACCTTCCCGGCAGCCTGATCATGGAAACCACCTGGCAGACGCACACCGGGTGGCTGATCGTGCGCGACGCGCTGGTGATGGGGAAGTGGCATGACATCGAGCGGCGATCGCGGACACACCGTCGCACCCCGATGGACTGGGACGCCGAACACATCCTGCTGCGCACGGTGCGCTGCGTCAGCGGCACCGTTGAGCTGATGATGAGCTGCGAGCCGGCGTTCGATTACCACCGAGACAGCGCCTGCTGGGAATACTCGGCCAACGCGTACGGCGAGGCCATCGCGCGTGCGGGCAAGCAACCCGACGCCCACCCGACGCTGCGGCTGACCACCAACCTCAACATCGGGCTGGAGGGCCGCGAAGCGCGCGCACGCACCCGGATGAGCGAGGGCGATGACGTGTTCGTGGCGCTGAGCTGGACCAAGCACCCGGCGCCACAGACCTACGAAGAGGCCGCCGCAAAGATGTGGCAAACCACCGAGTGCTGGCGGCAGTGGATCAACATCGGCAACTTTCCCGACCACCCGTGGCGGGAATATCTGCAGCGCAGCGCACTCACGCTGAAGGGATTGACCTATTCCCCCACCGGCGCATTGCTGGCCGCGAGCACCACGTCGCTGCCGGAGACGCCGCATGGCGCACGTAACTGGGACTACCGCTATGCCTGGGTCCGCGACTCTACGTTCGCATTGTGGGGGCTCTACACATTGGGGCTGGACCGCGAGGCCGACGACTTCTTCGCGTTCATTGCCGACGTGTCCGGCGCCAACAACAACGAACGCCATCCGCTGCAGGTGATGTACGGGGTTGGTGGCGAGCGCAGCCTGGTCGAAGACGAACTGCACCATCTGTCCGGCTATGACCACGCGCGGCCGGTGCGAATCGGCAACGGCGCCTATGACCAGGTCCAGCATGACATCTGGGGCTCGATCCTGGACTCGTTCTACCTGCATGCCAAATCACGCGAGCAAATCCCGGAGACCCTGTGGCCGGTACTGAAGAAACAGGTGGAGGAGGCGATCGAACACTGGCGTGAGCCCGACCGTGGAATCTGGGAGGTCCGCGGGGAACCGCAGCACTTCACGTCGTCCAAGGTGATGTGCTGGGTAGCGCTGGACCGCGGGTCCAAGCTGGCCGAGCGACAGGCTGAGACGAGCTACGCCCAGCAGTGGCGGGCCATCGCAGAGGAGATCAAGGCCGACATTCTCGAGCATGGGGTGGACTCCCGGGGCGTGTTCACCCAGCGCTATGGCAGCGACGCACTGGACGCCTCGCTACTGCTGGTGGTGCTGACGCGATTCCTGCCACCCGACGACCCGCGCGTGCGCAACACGGTGCTGGCCATCGCCAACGAACTCACCGAGGAGGGCCTGGTGTTGCGGTACCGGGTCGAGCAGACCGACGACGGGCTGACCGGGGAGGAAGGCACTTTCACCATTTGCTCGTTCTGGCTGGTGTCAGCGCTGGTCGAGATCGGTGAGGTGGCAAGCGCCAAGCGGCTGTGCGAGCGGCTGCTGTCCTACGCCAGCCCGCTGCAGCTCTACGCCGAGGAGATCGAGCCGCGCACCGGACGGCATCTGGGCAACTTCCCCCAGGCGTTCACCCATCTGGCGCTGATCAACGCGGTGGTGCACGTGATCCGTGCCGAGGAGGAATCCGACGGTTCCGGGATGTTCCAGCCTGCCAACGCACCCATGTGAACTCAGCTCAAGGTGAACTCAAGCTCAAGTCACTAACTTTGTCCATCATGGCGTGCGCGACGTCCAGCGCGCTGGTGTTCATATCGTCGGATTCTTGATGCGACGGATTTGATGTATTGAAAAAGTTGACCTCGACCTCGACAAGGCAATTGTCGCGCACACCAATGGCCCGCCCTGCCGGAATGGCTGCCGAATCGGAGCTGGGCGACGAAAACGCGAACGAAACAGTTGCCGCGAGAACGGAATTGGCGACTTGTACGTTAGTGGTCGTGGCGTTGAACCTGAACACGCTGGCCGGCATGGGCTGCGTCGCGCCATCGCATTTTTGCCACTGCTGAGAGAATTTCGCGAACAGCGCGTTGGCGTCGGCGGCCGTGGGCAAGCTGACCACACCCTCTTTGACGCTGGTCACCTTCACGGACTCGGCAGCGCGCCTCCAGCTCTCAACGGCGACGTCTTTGACGTTGGTGGATTGGTAGACGCTTTGCTGCAGCATCATTGCGACGCCGAGGCAGTCGACGGCCGAGGCCGATCCATCGGCCTGCAACGCCTCGGGGCCCCCGAACTGCGGTGGAAACCGAGCATCAATGTTGAAGGACTGGTTCAGAATTCGCGACAGAGCCCTGCCAGGCAGCAGCACCTGCTCGATGGTGTGCCCGGTGAGCGGTCGCGGCGTCAACTTCGGTGCCGGCCGCGCTCTACCGTCCAGGGTGGCGGCGCACCCGGCGCCGAGCAGGCCGATGCTCAGCAGCGCAACCGCTTGCGCCAGGCGGGCTCGCAACAATGTCATGGCCTTACCATTGCGCTCTGGACAGCAGATGTCGTCAGCGCTGACGCATATCTGTCTTTCCGGGTAGCCGCCATTTGTGCGTAGCTGTCAGCTGCAAAAACGGCGCTGCGCAGTGTTGGCCCAGTGCCGACTCGCAACAATGTCATCGCTAGTGCTTTGCCCCCTACTTCTTGCCCTTGTCGCCCGCGGCGTCGGTGGACAACGCGGCGACGAACGCTTCCTGCGGCACCTCGACACGCCCGATGGTCTTCATCCGCTTCTTGCCTTCCTTCTGCTTTTCCAGAAGTTTGCGTTTGCGGGTGATGTCCCCGCCGTAGCACTTGGACAGCACGTCCTTGCGGATCGCGCGGATGTTCTCGCGCGCAATGATTTTCGATCCGATAGCCGCCTGCACCGGCACCTCGAACTGCTGGCGTGGGATCAGTTCCTTGAGCTTGGTGGTCATCTTGTTTCCATAGGCGGACGCCGAATCCTTGTGCACGATCGCGCTGAACGCGTCGACGGCCTCTCCCTGCAGCAGGATGTCGACCTTGACCAATTGCGCCTCCTGCTCTCCGGCCTCCTCGTAGTCGAGGCTGGCGTAGCCGCGGGTACGCGACTTCAGCAAGTCGAAGAAGTCGAAGATGATCTCCCCGAGCGGCATGGTGTAGCGCAGTTCCACCCGCTCCGGCGACAGGTAATCCATGCCTCCTAATTCTCCCCTGCGTGATTGGCAAAGTTCCATAATGGTTCCTATGAATTCGCTGGGAGCGATGATGGTGGTCTTGACCACGGGCTCGTAAACGGCGCGGATTTTGCCTTCGGGCCAGTCCGATGGGTTGGTCACCACAAGGCCCCCGCCTGCCTCTCCTTCCAAGACCACCCGGTAGACGACGTTCGGCGACGTCGAGATCAAGTCCAGGTCGAACTCGCGCTCCAGCCGCTCCCGGCTGATCTCCATGTGCAGCAGGCCCAGGAAGCCACACCGGAATCCGAAGCCCAGCGCCACCGACGTTTCCGGCTCGTAGGTCAGGGCCGCATCGTTGAGCTGCAGTCTTTCCAGTGCGTCGCGCAGATCCGGGTAGTCGGACCCGTCGACCGGATACAGCCCCGAGTAGACCATCGGCTTGGGTTCGCGGTAGCCGGTCAGCGCTTCTTTGGCGCCATGGCGGGCCGTTGTCACGGTGTCGCCGACCTTGGATTGCCGGACGTCCTTCACTCCGGTGATCAGGTAGCCCACCTCCCCCACACCCAGGCCTGCACTGGCCTTCGGTTCGGGCGAGACGATGCCGACCTCGAGCAGTTCATGAGTGGCGCCGGTGGACATCATCGCGATGCGCTCGCGCGGGCTGATCTTGCCGTCCACCACGCGGACGTAGGTGACCACGCCGCGGTAGATGTCGTAAACGGAGTCGAAGATCATTGCGCGGGTCGGCGCGTCGGCGTCGCCTTGCGGGGCCGGCACCAGACGGACCACCTCGTCCAGAAGCTCGGCCACGCCCTCGCCGGTTTTGCCCGACACACGCAGCACTTCGCCCGGCTCGCAGCCGATGATGTGGGCGATCTCACCCGCGTAGCGGTCCGGATCGGCAGCCGGCAGGTCGATCTTGTTGAGTACCGGGATGATGGTCAGGTCGCGGTCCAGCGCCAGGTAGAGATTGGCCAGCGTCTGAGCCTCGATGCCCTGGGCGGCGTCGACCAGCAGCACCGCGCCCTCGCAGGCCTCCAGTGCGCGCGAGACCTCGTAGGTGAAGTCGACGTGCCCGGGGGTGTCGATCAGGTGCAGAACATAGTCTTTTTCGGCGGCTTCACCGTTTTCTGAGCCACCGGATACCCGCCAGGGCAGGCGCACATTCTGGGCCTTGATGGTGATCCCGCGTTCCCGCTCGATGTCCATCCGGTCCAGGTACTGGGCACGCATTGACCGCGCGTCGACGACGCCGGTGAGCTGAAGCATCCGGTCGGCCAGCGTGGACTTGCCGTGATCGATGTGGGCGATGATGCAGAAGTTCCGAATCTGCGCCGGCGCGGTGAAGGTCTGGTCGGCGAAACTGCTGATGGGGATCTCCTGAGCTGGTGCTGTTTAGCGTGCTTGACCGGCGGATAACGGACACGTCCAGCGTATCCATGGAGGCTGGTCCGGACACACTCGGACGCAATCGCACCCGGACGCCCGCGTCTATGCTGCGAATATGGCATCCGCCCCGAAATCGCAGTGGAAGGCGTTCCAGCGGTTTGCCGAAAACCTGGTGTTCACCGAGGCCCCGAAACTGGTCCGTCAGCTGCAGAACTCGCAGGCCGTACTGCGGGAACTGCAGCACGCCGTGAAGATCACCGCGACCGTGATCGCATCAGCCGCGCCGCAACAACCTGCCGCGATCACGGTAGGCCGGCCGGTGACCAGCACCAGCTTCCCCACCGCGCACCGCGCCCGCAAAGTGGTCTACGCCCCCGACCTCGATGGCCGGGCCGATCCCGGCGAGATCGTCTGGACTTGGGTGGTCTACCAGGACGATCCCGCTCGCGGCAAGGATCGGCCGGTCCTGGTCGTGGGCCGTGAGCGCAGCGTCCTGCTGGGCCTGATGGTGTCCAGCCAGGAGCGCCATGCCGCCGACCCGGACTGGGTCGGGATCGGTTCCGGCGAATGGGATTACGAAGGCCGGCCCAGCTGGGTCCGGCTGGACCGGGTGCTGGACGTACCGGAGGAGGGTATTCGCCGCGAGGGCGCGATCTTGGCTCGCGAGACCTTCGATGCGGTAGCCACCCGGCTGCGCGCCGAGTACTCCTGGCGTTAAAGCGTTAGCCGGGCAATCGGGCCCGCCCGGCAATCAGCCCTGCGTGATGTAGGAGTGCAGCTGCTGCTGCTGCGCCTCCAGTTCTTCCATTCGGGTCTTCACCACGTCACCGATACTGACGATGCCGACCAGCTCCTTGTCGTCGAGCACCGGCACATGACGCACCCGGTTTTTGGTCATGAGCACGCTGACGCTGTCGACCGTGTCGGACTTCGTGCAGGTGGCGACCGTCGCGGTCATGATCTTGGAGACGGGGCGAGAAAGCACGCTCACCCCATGCCTGTGCAGTTGGCGCACCACGTCGCGCTCCGACACGATGCCGACCACGCCCTCGGCGCCGACCACCACCATGGCGCCAATGTTCTGTTCCGCGAGGCCCGCCAGCAGTTCCCCGACCGCCGCCTCGGGGTTGATCGTCACCACCGCAGCACCTTTGTTCCGCAAGACGTCCCCGATCCGCATCAAGGCCTCCCAGCTGGTTGTGATCCGCTTCACACCTCAGGCTACGCCAAGTCGCGCTACAAGAAAGCCGGCACGAGAACATACAGCTAACGGCATCCACACCCTCAGGTCGTCGATTGGTCACCACGTGCCGGTGCGGCTTGTGAGAATAGGTCCATGATCGAGATCACGTTGCTGGGAACTGGAAGCCCCATCCCCGACCCGAACCGCGCTGGGCCCTCGACCCTGGTCCGGGCCGGCGGTCAGGTGTTCCTGGTGGATTGCGGGCGTGCAGTGCTACAGCGCACGGCGGCAGCCGGCGTGGGCGCCAGCGGGTTGTCGGCGCTGCTACTCACCCACCTGCACAGCGATCACATCGGCGACCTCGGCGACGTACTCATCACACGTTGGATCACCACCTTCGCACCCGATCCCGCGCCGTTCACGATCATCGGGCCACCCGGCACCGCGCAGACGGTCGAGGCCACGCTGAAGGCGTTCGGCCACGACATCGGTTACCGGATCGCCCATCACGACGATCTGAACGCGCCGCCATCTATCCAGGTGCACGAGTACACCGAAGGCCCGGTCTGGGACCGCGACGGCGTGTCGATCCGGGTGGCCCCAACCGATCATCGGCCGGTGCAGCCGACCATCGCGTTCCGGATCGAAGCCGGGACAGCGTCGGTGGTGTTGGCCGGGGACACGGTGCCCTGCGCCGGCCTGGACGAGTTGGCAGCCGGGGCCGGCGCATTGGTGCACACCGTGATCCGCAAGGACATCGTCGCGAAGATCCCGCAGCAGCGACTGCAGGACATCTGCGATTACCACTCGTCGGTTGAGGAAGCGGCGGCAACCGCAGCCCGCGCGGGGGTGGGCACCCTGGTCATGACCCACTACGTGCCGGCTCTGGTGCCAGGACAAGAAGAACAGTGGCGGACGCTGGCCGCCTCCGAATTCGGCGGGCAGATCGAGCTGGGCGACGACCTACACCGCGTCGAGGTCCGGCCGCGGCCGTAACGGTCATTCCCCGATCGCGGTGCCGGCCGGACGGCGCGAGCGCCCATGCGCGTCCCGGAGATCCGTGCGCCGCAAAGGCAACAGCGCACCGGCCAGCACCAGCCACAGCAACGCCGAGACCCGGGCAATCGGCAAGATCAATCCCAGTTCCGGCCAGACCAGCACCAACGTCGTCAATTCGGCAAGGGCGGCAATCGCCAGGCCGATCCAGGCCACCGGTCTCGGCGTCAGCCCAAGGACGAGGCTGGGCACCGCCATACCGGCGACCAGTAGACCCAAGGCCACGATGTGCCCCGGGCCACCGACCAGAAACACCAGGAAATAGATCGCCCGAACCAGTGCCGTGTCCGCGCTGACTTCCGGTCGCGACAGCGTCCAGCCCAACAGACCGGCAAGAGCGAGCGCGCCCGCGGCCAGAGTGCCGCCGGTCAGGGCGATCATCGCTCCGGGCGCGGTCACGCCAAGCTGCCGCAGCCGGGTGCTGGATGTGGCCGCGTAAATCGCCAACGGCACTGACGATGCGAACATCGCGGTCGCGATGACCTGGACGGCGACCGGCTGAGCCAGCACGTATACCTGGACCGCGGTCACCGGCCCGTAGGGCAACGGCATCACACCGCCCAGCACGACCCCGATGGCAAGTCCGCCGAAGAGCAGCCCGATGCAGATCGAGGAAAGCAGTACCAGCGGCGGCCCGCCTTGCCTGCGGCGAGTCGAGACCCACCCAGTTCCATCTGCCAACGAATCATTCATGTAGTGAACGGTATGCGCAGACCTGTGCCGTCGGCCCGGCATCAACGGCTAAGCCAGCCGGGTGACGTCCACGACCACATCGAGGTCGGTTGCGCCCTGCCCCGAGTAGATACCTTTCAGCGGGGACACATCGGTGTAGTCGCGGCCGGCGCCCACGCTGACGTACTGCTCGGTGATCTCGGTGTCATTGGTCGGGTCGTAGTCCCACCACCCGCCGGTCCACGCCTCGAGCCAGGCGTGGCTTCGCCCTTCCACGGTGTCCCCGATTTTGGCGTTTCGTTCGGGGTGTAAGTAACCCGACACGTAACGTGCGGGAATTCCCATGCTGCGCAACACAATTAGTGACAAGTGCACGAAATCCTGGCAGACACCTTTGCCTTCGTTCAGCGCGTCCAGCCCTGACGAATGCACGCTGGTGGTACCCGGGAGGTAGTCCAGCTCGCTGCGGACCCACCTGGCGGCGGCGACGACGGCTTCCTGCGGTTCGTAGCTTTTGGCGATCTTCTTGCCCACGGACCCAACGCGCTTGCCTGCCGGGGTGTGTTCGGTTGGCCGGAGCAATTCATCGAAGCGATCGATCACTGCCCCGGATTGCAGATCGCTCCAGCCCGCCTTCGTCACCGGCGGCTCTGGCCGCTCGGTCTCGACGACAGAAGACGACGTCACCGTGAGATCGGTGTGCGGCGCGTGCAGATCGAACGCCGTCACGGCGGTACCCCAATAGTCGACGTAGCGGTAGGACCGGGTCGCCGGAATGGTTTCGACACGATTGATGATCACGTTTTGCCTGGTATTCGACCGCGGGGTGAGCCGGACTTCGTTGTATGAGGCGGTGACCGCCGATTGGTAGGCGTACCCGGTTGTGTGCACCACGCGCATCTGCCACATCAGGGTTCCCCGTTCCGGGTGACCAGCAGGTCGCGGTGGCTTGCATCCGACCACGCTACCCATGGGGTGATGTGGAAGTACTGCAACGTCAACGCTTCTCCGACATCGCGACAAGTTGTCTGCAAGCCCGCCAATCGGGTCTCCAGTGAGTCGAGCAAGAAACCGGGCTGTACGAATTCCAGTTCACTGCGAGCCTGCCCGAGCAACCGCTGCGCCTCGACGGTGGCCCCAATCCGGCTCTGCGGATTGTGCAAAAGCTCGTCGAGGTTATGTTCGGCCAGCTTCAGCGAGTAGAAGACCGAGCGCGGAAACCGCCGATCGAGCAACATGAACTCCACTACCCGGGCCGCGTCCAGCACACCGCGGTAAGTGCGCAGGTAGGTGTCGTGCGCACCCGCAGAGCGCAGCAGCGTCACCCAAGCCGGCGATGACGCGCTGTCCCCTACCCGTGACAACAACAGCCGCACCGTCATGTCGACCCGTTCGATCGCGCGGCCCAGCAACATGAAGCGGTATCCGTCGTCACGCGAGAGCGTCGAGTCGGCCAACCCGGCGAACATTGCCGCGCGACCCTCGATGAAGGACAGGAACTCGTGCGGCCCAAGGCGTTTGGCGGCGCGCTCACGCTCGGCCAGGGCATTGTAAGTAGTGTTGAGACACTCCCAGATCTCGCTGGATGTCACTTCCCGCGCCGACTTTGCGTTCTCCCGCGCCGCCGAGACCGACTCGACAATCGAACAGCCGCCCTGGGTGTCGGTGCTGAAGGCCACCAGGTCGGTCAGCGACCAGACATCCAAGTCGTGGTCCGGGGGCTCGATACCGAGCACCCGCAGCAGCAATCGGGACGCCTGGTCGGGATCGACGCTGGAGTCCTCGAGCAATTGATGTACAGCGACGTCCAGGATTCGCGCGGTGTCGTCAGCGCGTTCGACATAGCGGCCGATCCAATAGAGCGCTTCTGCGTTACGGGCGAGCATCAGTGCATCACCTGGTGTTGTTGCTGCTGCTCCTGCTGGGCCCGCTCGTCCTGCGGCTGTTCGGCCTGCAGCAGCCGTTGTTGGGTCCGCGGCGACGAACCGTCGCCCGCCGGGTCTGCCCTGGACTTCGGCAGCGACCGCACCACCTCGGCAGCACCCAGCTCACGGGCGACAGCCGCGGCGCGCGGTGCCAGGACCCAGGTGTCCTTGGAGCCGCCGCCCTGGCTGGAGTTGACCACCCGCGAACCCTCGACCAGGGCCACCCGGGTCAGACCGCCAGGCAACACCCAGACGTCATTGCCGTCGTTGACTGCAAACGGGCGCAGGTCGACGTAGCGGGGCGCCAGCGTGTTGTCGATTTGAGTCGGCACCGTCGACAGTTCCATCATCGGCTGCGCAATCCAGCTGCGGGGATCGTCGCGAATCTTTTTGCTCATGACGGCCAGCTCCTTGTCGGAGGCTTCCGGACCGAACACGATGCCGTAACCACCGGACCCCTCGACCGGCTTGAGGACCAGTTCGTCAATCCGGTCGAGCACTTCTTCGCGTTCATCATCCAGCCAGCACCGGAAGGTGTCCACGTTGGCCAGTAGCGGCTTTTCGCCCAAGTAGTACTCGATCATCGTCGGTACATACGTGTAGACCAGCTTGTCATCGCCGACGCCGTTGCCGATCGCACTGGAGATGACGACGTTGCCGGCGCGGGCGGCGTTGACCAAACCGGCCACCCCCAGCACCGAGTCGGCACGGAACTGCAGCGGGTCCAGGAACGTGTCGTCGATGCGCCGATAAATGACGTCGACTTGCCGCTCCCCCTCCGTGGTGCGCATGTAGACCTGGTTGTCGCGGCAGAACATGTCGCGGCCTTCGACGAGCTCGACACCCATCTGACGGGCCAGCAGCGAATGCTCGAAATAGGCCGAGTTCGCCACGCCGGGGGTCAGGACCACCACCGTGGGGTCGGCCTCGTTGGTGGCCGCGGAGTTGCGCAGCGCCCGCAGCAGGTGTGAGGAATAGTCGTCAACGGCCCGCACCCGATGGGTGGCGAACAGGTTCGGGAAAACCCGCGCCATGGTGCGCCGGTTCTCCATGACATACGACACGCCGGAGGGCGAGCGCAGGTTGTCCTCGAGAACCCGGAAGTTGCCGCGCTCATCGCGGATCAGATCGATACCGGCGACGTGGATTCGCACGCCATTGGGCGGCACGATGCCGACAGCCTGGCGGTGGAAGTGCTCGCAGGAAGTTATCAAGCGGCGCGGAATGACGCCGTCATTCAGGATCTCCTGGTCGCCGTAGATGTCGTCCAGGTACATCTCGAGGGCTTTGACGCGCTGGGTGATGCCACGCTCCAGCCGGCTCCACTCGGCGGTCGAGATAACCCGGGGCACCAGATCGAGCGGGAATGGCCGCTCCTGACCGGACAGCGAAAACGTGATGCCCTGGTCGATGAACGCCCGACCCAGTGCGTCGGCGCGGGCCTTGAGATCTGAGGCGTCCGACGGCGCCAGCTCCGCGTAGATGCCCTTGTACGGGCCGCGGACGTTGCCCTGCGCATCGAACATCTCATCGAAGGCCATCGAGTAACAGGCGTCCGACGTGCTGTAGCCACCGAAGATACGCTCAGACCGCGCGTCCGGACGCGCAGCGCGCGACCGCCGCCTGGTCTCCGCAAGCTGATCCGGACGACTCACTTTTCAGATGCTGCCTCAAATTGACGTTCTGGCAGGCCACGGGCTCCCCTTTTGGGGGAAAACGTAACCGACTGATAACCTGGGCAGTCGCTATCGGGAGATCGAGTCCCGAAGCAATCCGCCGGATCGAACTTAGGAATAGGAACTAACGCGCGTGGCCAACATCAAGTCGCAGCAGAAGCGCATTCTTACCAATGAGCGTAGCCGACTGCGCAACAAGGCGGTGAAGTCCTCGCTTCGCACCGCCGTCCGCGCGTTCCGCGCCGCCGCCCACGAGGGCGACAAGGAGAAGGCCGCCGAGCTGTTAGTGTCCACCAACCGCAAGCTGGACAAGGCGGCCGGCAAGGGCGTAATCCACAAGAACCAGGCCGCCAATAAGAAGTCGGCGCTGGCCAAGTCACTCAACGCCCTCAATAAACTTCAATAGGCTCTGCGCCTGCCCTTTCGGGCGCTAGCAGCGCGACGCGCACGTTCATCAAAGACCCCGGTCGTCGGCCACCAGCTCGGCAACCGTCCTGACCGCCGATTCAAGCGCGTAATCGGCGTCCGCGACCGCCCCCTTGACGTTGGCGTTGAGCACCGCCACCACTTTCATCGCGATTGCCACCTTTTCAAGCGACCAGCGCCGGGCCTGTTTCTGGGCCTTCTGCACCCGCCAGGGCGGCATACCCAGCTGGGCCGCCAGCCGGTAGGGGTCGCCGGACAGCGGCCCCACCCGGCCAATGGTATGCACGGCTTCGGCCAGTGCATCGGCCAGCACCACCAGCGGCTCGCCGCGCATCATCGCCCACCGCAGCGCCTCCGCGGCTCCTCCGACATCGCCGGCCACAGCCTTGTCGGCGATGTCGAAACCCTTCACTTCGGCTTTGCCGCTGTGATAGCGCCGCACCGCGTCGGCATCGACGTCACCTGCGGTGTCAGCGACCAACTGCGAGCAGGCGGCGGCGAGCTCGCGCACGTCCGAGCCGACGGCGTCCAGCAGGGCCGTTACCGTCTCCTCGTCGACCTTGACCCGCAGCGAACGAAATTCCTTGCGGACGAAGTCGGCGCGTTCGCCGGCCTTGGTGATCCGCGCGCAAGGGTGCACCTTCGCGCCAAGCGACTGCAACTCGTTGGCCAGCGCTTTGGCTCGCCCGCCGCCCGAGTGCACCACCACCAGCACCGTGCCCGGTGGGATGTCGGCGGCGACCGAAGCGATCAGCGCCGCGGCGTCCTTGCCCGCTTCGCCGGCGGCCTCCAGCACCACGATCCGCTCGTCGGCGAACAGTGACGGGCTCAGCAGTTCGGCGAGCTCGTACGTGTCGACATCGCCGGCGCGCATTCGGCTGACCGGGATGTCCTGCACGCTCGAGAGGCCGCTCGAGAGGCCGCCCGGGACGGCGGCCGCCCGCTTGCGGGCCGACCGCAGCACCTCCGCCACGGCCCGCTCGATCAGCAATTCCTCGTCGCCCAGGACCAGGTGCAACGGCGAACCCTCACTCACCCCACGATGGTGTCACGAAGGGCCGACGAGTCCAGACAGCGACCAGGCCACAAGGCAACAGCCGCCGGCCATCGCGGTTAATCTCATCGCCGCGCGAGACCACCGCCATCGCCACAGCACAAACACCAGCGCAGTCGCGCCGCCGACGACCAGCACTCCTGCTATCCCCGCCGGAACGGGCACGCCGGCCCCGGGCACACCGGCAACCCAGTGCGCCACAGTCAACACCCACCACAGCTCGGGCCCGGTGAAACGGATCAGTAACTGGGCACCGGCCGGCCACAACATGCACAACACCGCCGCTGCACTGCCGAGCACCGTGATCGGTGCAATCACAGCGGCCACCACGAGATTGGCGACCACGGCCACCAGACTGACCCGGCCCGAGATACCCGCGACCAACGGGGCGGTCACCACATGTGCGGCGCATGCGACCGTGAGCGCATCGGCCAGCGGCTTGGGACAGCCTCTGGCGGCCAGGCGCCGCGACCAGACCGGTGCGACCACCACCAGTGCGGCCGTCGCCAGCACGGACAGCGCGAAGCCCACGTCGACAGCCAGATGAGGAGCAACGGCCAGGAGCACCAGTACCGAGGCGGACAACGCCGGTATCGCTTGCCGCCGACGCGACGACAGCATCCCGGCCAGGGCGATGGCGCCCATCACGGCCGCCCGCAACACACTGGCCGTTGGCTGCACCACGATGACGAAAGCCACCAGTGCCACTGCGGCGAGCACCACGGCGGCGCGCAGACCGATGATGCGGGCCGAGAACAACACAGCCGCGCACACGATCGTGACGTTGGCCCCCGATACCGCCGTCAGGTGGGTCATGCCCGCTGCGCGAAATTCGCGGCCTGTCTCGGCGGTGACGGCCGAGGTATCGCCGAGGACCAGGGCGGGCAGCATTCCGGCCTGCCGTGCAGGCAATACCTCCTGGGCAGCGGCGGCGAACCGACTCCGGACCGTGTGAGCCAGCCGCTGCGCCACACCGGCCCGGCCCACGGTCGGCCGGCCCGTCGCATTGAGCACGGCGACCGTCAGGTCATGGCGCGTCGGACGAGCGATGCGCGCGGTGAACCGCACCGGCTGCCCCGCCATCACCGCACCGAAGTCTGACGCCTGCCCGAAAACGACTACCCGGCCCGACATCTCGTCAGCACCCAGCCGCTGCAGCGTCGCCCGGAACATCAGCCGCCCCCGGCCCAATGACTGCGGGCTTTCGCCGGGGGTGACCGTCACCGGCGCGGCCGTTCCGAACGCCGCACTGATCGGGTGGCGAGCCACCGCGTCGGAGCGCAGTGTGACTGCGAGCCCGAACCCCGCGCCCACCACGCCGATCCCCAACAGGCCGGCGCTGATCGCCTGGAGCCGCGAAGCGTGGCAAGGCCGGCACGCCGCGTAACACCAGAGCGCAACCGAGACGGCGACCAGCACCACGCAGCACGATGCCAACACTCGGCCAACCGGCCACGCGATCCCGGCGGCGGTCACTACCCAACTGGTCAGCGCGGCCGGGATCAGGCGCACATCGACGCGCGTCGGCACCGATTCACCGGCGCCGGGGTGGCGCACGGGTGTCAGGTACGGACCAGGGCGCGCAGTTTGTCCAGCCGCGCCGGGCCGATGCCGTCGACGTCGGCGAGCTGATCGACACTGGTGAATTTCCCGTTGGCCTGCCGCCACGCCACGATCGCCGCTGCGGTGACCGGCCCGACCCCGGGCAGCGCGTCCAGCTGCTCGGTGGTCGCGGTGTTGAGGTTGACCACGCCACCCGCGTTTGGCTTGCCCGACCCGGATACCGGTGCCGGCACCGGCCCCGGGGCCTGGCCGGAGGCCACCGAGCTGCCGAGTGCCCTCGGCTGCCCGGATGGCGGCGCCAGCCCGACCACGATCTGCTCGCCGTCGCCGACCGGGCGCGCCATGTTCAATCCGATGGTGTCGGCGCCGTCCACTGCACCACCGGCGGCCTGCAAGGCATCAGCGATCCGAGCCCCCGGGGCCAGCGTGACCAGCCCGGGGGTGTGCACCAGGCCCACCACGCTGACCACCACCGGCCGGTCCGGATCGGCAGGCCGGCTCGGACTGGCCGACGATCTGGGGCCGGGTCCCGAAGTTGCTGAAACGCGTTCTACCGGAGGGAGCTTGGCCGACATCACCGGCGGCGGCCGGTCACCCAGCAAAGTGAATACGGCGATCAGTACGGCGAGGGTTGCCACGATCGCCAACGCGATGGCACCGGCGCGGCCCGGGTCGGCGCGCACCCTGCCCACCCAGCCGCCGCGATGGGACGCATCCGGCAGCCACCGCGGCACCAACGAGTTCTGATCGTCGTCTGTTTCGTCTTCGTCGCGCTCCAAATCCGGGCTTTCGGCGTGGGCTGGGGTATCCGGGGTACCAGGTTCCGCAGCAAGTCGCCGATGCAGTCGTTCGGCGGGAAGTTCTGTTTGCATGCGCCGACCGTAGGCGCGGTGACCGCCACAACGGCCGCGCCCAGCGCCGTCACGACGCCCGGCTGTGGATTAACCCGAGGCTGTGCACACCCGCCACATCGGATGGGTCAAGATGGAACCAGCAAGCGGACGACAGCGAAAGACGACGACCCCAGACCGAGGAGGCTGCCATGCAACTGGCGCTCACAACCGAGGAAGCCGAGTTCCGGGACGAGCTTCGCACCTTTTACACCACGCAGATCCCAGAAGAGTTGCGTGAGCGGGTACGCCAGGGCTCGTCGCTGAGCCGCGACCAGATGGTCGCCAGTCACAAGATCCTCAACGAGCACGGGCTTGCGGTACCGAACTGGCCGGTCGAATGGGGTGGCAAGGACTGGACCCCCACCCAGCACCAGATATGGGCCGACGAGATGCAATTGGCATCCGTTCCGGAGCCGCTGAACTTCAACGCCAAAATGGTCGGCCCGGTGATCGCCGAATTCGGATCCCAGGAGATCAAGCAACGCTTCTTGCCGCCTACGGCCAGCATCGACATCTGGTGGTGCCAGGGGTTCTCCGAGCCGGAAGCCGGCTCGGACCTGGCCTCGCTGCGCACCGCAGCGGTGCGGGACGGCGACAGCTACGTCGTGAACGGGCAGAAAACCTGGACCACACTGGGCCAGTACGCGGATTGGATCTTCTGCCTGGTGCGCACCGACCCCAAGGCACCCAAGCGCCAGGCAGGCATCTCGTTTCTGCTCATCGACATGGCGACGCCGGGCATCACCTTGCGGCCGATCACGACGATCGACGGCGGCCAGGAAGTCAACGAGGTGTTCTTCTCCGACGTGCGAGTACCCGCCGACCAGCTTGTCGGACAAGAGAACCACGGCTGGACGTACGCGAAATTCCTGCTGGGCAACGAGCGCACCGGCATCGCCGGGGTAGGCCGGACCAAGGTGCGTCTCGCCGAGGTGAAAAAACACGCCGAAGCAACCGGAGTGCTTGACGATCCGCTTTTCGCGGCGCGACTGGCGGAGGCCGAAAATGAGCTGCTGGCACTGGAACTCACCCAGGCGCGGGTGGTGACCGACTCCGCGGACGGTCAGCCCAACCCGGCGTCGTCGGTGCTCAAGATGCGCGGCAGCCAGTTGCAGCAGGTGGCCACCGAACTGCTGGTCGAGGTGGCCGGACCGGACGGGCTGCCGGTGGACGGTGACGACATTGCGTCTCCGGCCTGGGCACAAAGCAGCGTCCCGCGCTACCTCAACTACCGCAAGACGTCGATCTACGGCGGCAGCAGCGAAGTGCAGCGCAACATCATCGCGTCCACCATTCTCGGATTGTGAGGCAGCCATGGACTTTCAGCTGAGCGACGAGCAGGTCCTGCTCCGCGACACCACCCGCGACCTACTGTCGCGCACCTATGATCCGGAGAGTCGCAACAAGGTGATCGACACCGATCTGGGGTTCAGCCGCGAGGTCTGGACTCAGCTCGCCGACACCGGGATTCTCGGCCTCGGGTTCGACCCGGACGAGGCGGGCCAGATCGAGATCATGGTCGTGCTCACCGAGATCGGACGGCGGTTGGCGCCCGAACCCGTCGTGCACGCCGCACTCGCGCCCGGTGCGCTGATCGCCGAGCTGGGCAGCGAAGAGCAGAAGCAGCTACTGGACGACGTCGCGGCCGGCCAACGGCTGCTGGCTTTTGCCCACCTGGAACCCGGCCGCCGCAAGCCGACCGCTGATGTCTCCACTCGCGCTGAGCAGCAAGGCGATTCGTGGACCCTGAGTGGGCAGAAGAACCCGGTACTGGCCGGTGACAGCGCCGACACCCTGGTGGTCAGCGCCGCATTGCCGGGCGGCGGCACCGGGTTGTTCCTGGTGGACGGTGACACCGTGCATCGCCATGGCTACCCGACATTCGACGGACAGCGCGGCGCACAGATCGACCTGGACCGAACGCCCGCCGAACCCTTGGGTGATGCCGTCGACGCCTCGCGCGCCATCCGCGACACCATCATCCGCATCCAGTCGGCGTTGTGCTGCGAGGCGGTCGGCGTGATGGAGGAAGCTCTTCGCCTGACCACCGATTACCTCAAGACCCGCAAGCAGTTCGGCGTCACGCTCAACAAGTTCCAGGCGCTCACCCAACGTGCCGCCGACATGTACGTCTCGCTGGAGTTGGCCCGCAGCATGAGCCTCTATGCAGCGATGTCGATCGCCGACGGCAACCTCGACCCGGTGATCGCGTCGCGGGCCAAGTTGCAGATCGGCCGGTCGGGCCGACACATCGCGCAGGAGTCGATCCAGTTGCACGGCGGCATCGGCATGACCGCGGAGTACCCGGTCGGCCACTATGCGGCCCGGCTTACCGCGATCGAGTACACCCTGGGTTCCTCGCAGGATCACCTGCAGGTCCTGATTGACCACATCGCCGAATACGACCTGCCCAGGCTTTAGCGTGCCGAGTATCGCGACCCGCACCGGCGCGGAGCGATCACTGCGCGTGATCCAGTGGACAACCGGCAACATCGGGCGGCGATCGCTGCACGCCATCATCGGCCGACCCGACATGGAGCTCGTCGGGGTGTACGCGCACGGGCCGGACAAGGTAGGCGTCGATGCCGCCGAACTGGCGGGCTGGCCGGAGCCGACCGGGGTGCAAGCGACCAACGACATCGAGGCGTTGCTCGCGCTGGGCGCCGACGCGTGTTGCTATAACCCTTTGTGGCCAGATATCGACGAACTGGTGCGTTTGCTGGAGTCAGGCGTCAACGTGTGCTCCAGCGCGGCCTGGATCACCGGTGGGAAGCAGACGCCTGCGGACCGCGAACGCATCGTCGACGCTTGCAAGCGCGGCGGTTCGACGATCTTCGGCAGCGGCGCGCACCCCGGGATGACGAACATGGTCGGCATGGTGCTCAGCGCGTCCTGCGAGCGCGTCGACGAGATCCGGATCACCGAGTCGGTGGACTGCTCGACCTACGAATCCGCGGAGACTCAGACGGCGATGGGGTTCTCCCAAGATCCCGACACTCCGGGGCTGGCGGAGACCGTACGAAGGGAAAGCGAGGTCTTCGCGGAGTCGGCCGCGATGATGGCCGATGCGGTCGGGGCGAAGCTGGACAAAATGACCTTCGACGTCAGCTTTACTGCGGCCACCGCCGACTCTGATCTGGGCTTCATGCAGATCCCCGCGGGAACGGTCGGCGGTGTCTACGGCTTCCACCGCGGCTGGGAAGGCGATCGCAACGTCGTCAGCGTCGGATTCAACTGGACCATGGGCGGTCACGTTGTCCCGCCCAAGCCGCTCGAGCACGGCCACGTCATTCAGGTGTTCGGCGTGCCGAACATGCGCACCGTGCTGCACTGTCTGCCGCCGAAAGACTGGACCGAGCCCGGGTTCATGGGTCTTGGCATGATCTACACCGCAATGCCGGTTACCAACGCGGTCCCGGCCGTGGTGGCCGCCGAGCCCGGGATCGTGACGCTTGCAGATCTTCCCCCGGTCACCGGCAGGGTGGCGCGCTAGGTCTGTGGCGTTTGCCACGCCGAAACCACCCGGAGGAACGCTCCCGTGCACTAAGGTCTAGTGTGCTTAGCCGAGCAAAGGTTTCTGCCCGACATCATTGTGGATGGCTATGGAAGCACGCCTTCCGAGTGGGCGTTGCGACCTGAGTTGATGAAGGGAAGGCGGTCAGGTGAAGGCGATACCCCTTACCCGCATGGCCAAGCGAGCGTGGATACCGCTGGTCCTCATAGTTGTCCTCAGTATCTCGGCGCTGGGCGTGACGCGGCTGCACAAGATCTTCGGCTCTCAGGACCTCAATGCCGGCGCCGGCGCCGGGATCGAGATCGTGCAGTTCAACCCGAAGATCGTCCTCTACGAGATCACCGGCCCGCCCGGAACCACCGCCAACATCAACTACTGGGACGCCGACGCCAACACGCATCAGGTGAACGGGGCCCCGCTGCCCTGGCAGACCACCATCTCGACGACACTGCCCGCGGTGAGCGCCAACATCATGGCCCAAGCCGACGGCGATCAAATCGGCTGCCGTATCACCGTCGACGGTGTCGTGCGAGAACAGCAACACTCCGATGGCCACAATGCCCAAACCTTCTGCCTGGTGAAGTCCGCATGAGCGACCTCAACCACAGGACTCACGCGAGCACCCCAGAAGACGCCGAGGCCACCGGGCCGATCGATACGCGGAGCGCCCAAGGCACCGGGCGCGGCCATCGCCCCTACATCCCACACGCCATCCGGATCCTCGCAGTGCCGATCATCCTGGGCTGGGTGGTGGTGACGATCCTGGTGAACGTCCTGGTTCCGCGACTCGAAGTCGTCAGCGAAGCGCACTCGGCACCGATGACCCCGTTGGACGCCCCATCGATGAAGGCGATGATGCGTCTGGGTCACAACTTCCATGAATTCGATTCCAACAGCACCGTCATGATCGTGCTGGAAGGCCAGCAACCCCTCGGCGACGACGCGCACCAGTACTACAACAACATCATTGCGCAACTGCGTCAGGATCCCCAGCACATCCAGCACATCCAGGACTTCTGGGGAGACCGGCTGACAGCCGCGGGAGCACAGAGCGCTGACGCCAAAGCCTCTTACGTGATGCTGAACCTCGCCGGGAACCAGGGAACGACGCTGGCGAACGATTCCGTGGAAGCCGTCCGCAAGGTGATCGACCGAAACCCGCCACCGCCCGGGCTGAAGGCCTACGTCACCGGCCCCGCGGCACTCAGCGACGACATGCACGTCATCGGTAACGCGAGCCTGGCCAAGATCACGCTGTTCACTTTGGGCGCCATCGCGATCATGTTGCTTCTGGTCTACCGCTCCATCGCCACCACACTCATCCAGCTGTTCATGACCTTTATCGCGTTGTCGTCGGCGCGAGGGATCGTAGCCGTCCTCGGCTACAACAACGTATTCGGGCTCACCACGTTCGCCGCGAATATCCTCACGATGCTGGCCATCGCGGCCGGAACCGACTATGGGATCTTCCTGATCGGCCGATATCAAGAGGCGCGTGAGGCCGGCGAAGACCCGGAAACGGCGTACTACACCACGTTTCGTAGCGTGGCCCCCGTCGTCCTGGGGTCAGGCCTGACCATTGCCGGGGCGACGTACTGTCTGAGCTTCGCCCGGTTGCCCTGGTTCAACACCATGGGCGCACCCGTCGCGATCGGAATGCTGGTAGTCGTGCTGGCCGGCCTCACGCTGGGTCCGGCGGTTGTTTTTCTCGGCAGTAAGTTCGGTCGTTTCGAACGCAAGCAGTCCCGCAGGAGCCACTTGTGGCGACGGGTTGGCACCGCGGTGGTGCGTTGGCCCGCACCGATTTTGGCCGTAAGCGCGGCCGTCGTACTCATCGGCATGGTCGCCCTGCCGACCTTCAAAACGAGCTACAACGACCGCTACTATCTGCCGACCTCAGCCCCGTCCAATCTCGGGCAAGCAGCGGCGGACCGGCACTTCTCGCAAGCCCGGATGAACCCGGACATGCTGATGATCGAATCCGAGCACGACATGCGAAATCCGGCGGACATGCTCGTATTGGACAAGGTGGCCAAGAACGTCATCCGCACGGTTGGCATCGCCATGATCCAGGACATCACCAGGCCACTGGGCATTCCGATTCAACACAGCTCGATACCGTTCCAGAACAGCATGCAAAGTCAGACGACCATGCAGAATATGGACTTTTTGAAAGACAGAATGAAAGACATCCTCAGGATGGCCGACGAAATGCAGGTCATGATCGCAACCACTGAGCAGATGTACACCGTGACGCAACATCTTGCCAGTGCCGCTGACGACAGCGCAAAGACGACGGCGGAGACCAGGGATATCACCGATCAAATTCGCAACCATCTCGCGGATTTCGACGATTTCTTCAGGCCGATCAGATCCTACTTCTATTGGGATAAGCACTGCTTCGATGTTCCCGTCTGCTGGACATTGCGGTCCATATTCGACACGTTGGACGGGTTCGACCAGCTTGCCGCGCAGTTCCACACTCTCACCGACGACATCACCCGCACCGCAGCGGCCACCCACGAGATGCTGGCGTTGCTGCCGACGATGATCAACACGCTGAAGATCACTCACGGCCTCACACTGACGATGTACCAGACGTTCTCGGCGATGATCAACCAGATGGAGGCCATGAGCGATACCGCGATCGTCATGGGCCAGAGTTTCGACACCTCCAAAAACGACGACATGTTCTACCTGCCGCCGGAAGCGTTCCAAAACCCGGACTTCCAAACGGGCCTGAGGATGTTCTTGTCGCCTGACGGTAAGTCCGCGCGCTTCTTCATCACTCACCAGGGCGATCCGATGACGCCGGAGGGAATTTCCCGCGTCGGCGCGGAACGAACTGCCGCGCAGGAGGGGCTGAAACAATCGTCTCTCTCGGATGCCAAGGTGTATCTCGGCGGAACCGCCGCGACCTTCAAAGACATGGCCGACGGCGAGAAGTACGATCTCATGATCGCGGTGTTAGCAGCCCTGACACTGATCTTCATCATCATGCTGCTGCTCACCCGAAGCGCGGTTGCCGCACTGGTCATCGTCGGCACCGCGGCCAGTTCGATCGCTGCGTCATTCGGCCTGTCCGTGCTCATTTGGCAGGATCTGTTCGGCATCAAAATCCACTGGATCGTGGCGGCGCTGTCGGTCATCATCCTGTTGGCCGTCGGATCCGACTACAACCTGCTGCTGGTCTCTCGATTCAAAGAAGAGATCCACGCCGGGCTCAAGACGGGGATCATCCGATCAATGGCCGGCACCGGCGGCGTGGTGACGGCCGCGGGTCTGGTGTTCGCCTTCACCATGGCCTCAATGCTCGGCAGCGACCTGCGGGTGCTCGGTCAGTTCGGCTCCACCGTCTGCATCGGTCTGCTGCTGGACACGCTGATCGTGCGCACGTTGCTGATGCCGTCGATCGCTACCCTGTTGGGCCGCTGGTTCTGGTGGCCGCAGGTGGTCTACGCCCGCGGTGATTACGGCAAGGCGAGAGCTGCGCAGCTAAGTTCGCGTTAGCGCCCGGTTAGCTGCAGGCAGACGGCGACAGCTCCGGCGCCGACGTGCAGCGCGAGCACTGGCCCCAATGGCGTGATGATCGCCGGCTCGCACGCCGGTAGCCGCTGCGCCAGCGTAGCCGCCACCTCGTTCGCGCCGTCGCGATTGGCGACATGGTGCACCGCGAGCGCGGCGGAGCCATCGCCGACCATCTCGCAGACTCGGTCGGTCATCGCCGCCATCGCGTTACTGACGGTACGCACCCGTTGGGCCAGAACCAGTTTGCCGTCATCCTCGATGCGCAACAACGGCTTGAGCGCCAGCGCGGTGCCCAGCCACGCTTTGGCGCCACCGATCCGTCCGCTACGACGCAAGTTGTCCAGCCGGTGCACCACTATGAACGCATGGGTGCGGGACACGGCGGAACTCGCAGCGTCGACAACGGTGTCCAAATCGGCGCCGGCAGCAGCGAGCCGTGCTGCAGCCAACGCGACAAAACCGGTGCCCATCGCCGCCGACCTCGAGTCGATCGCCCGCACAGCCGGGCCCAGCTCGGCCGCCGCCCGTTCGGCAGCGCCAAAAGTTCCCGACAGCGCCGACGAAATATGCACTGCGACAACACCGTCCCCGCCGCCGTCGACCAGCGCCTGCTGGTAGGCGGCGCCGAGTTCGGCCGGGGTGGCCGCCGCGGTCGTGGCGTGGCGCTTGTAGATGTCATCAGGCATCTCGTCCACGCCGTCACGCAGGTCGACGCCGTCCAGCAAGATGTGCAGCGGAACTACGCGGATCTTCCACTGTTCGAGCAAATCGGCGGGCAGGCGCGACGACGCATCGGTCACCACCACGACAGTCATAGTTCAGCCGCGTGGTTTCTCGTTGGGCACCCCGGCTTCGGCCAGCGCCTTGCGCATCAGCTCAGCGACCCCCTGGTGGGCCTCGAAATTCCAGTGAATACCGTCAGGATTGCCGCGCCCGCTCATAATCTGTTCGGCGACGGCGGCTTTGAGATCCACCAGCGGCACATCATGGCTCTGCGCCCATTCCGTTATTGCCGCCACGGTCCCCGCGCGACCGTGGTGAGCCCTGCCGTACGTCTCCGCGACATGCACCGACGGCAGCGACGCCACGATCGGTATCCCTGGCCGATTGAAATCGATTGCGCTACGGGTCTGTTCAAGATATTCGGCGCTCAAGTGCGGCGGCAAGGCCGACCTGGCCACTGGCGACAGCCGGGGCTGCACCCAGCCGTACCCGTCCCGGACCCAGCGCCGCAGCCACGGTGGGCGCACGTAACGGATCAGCTCACGCAGCGCGGTGGGCAACACCGACGGCAGCGAATCCATCCCGCCGGTGGCGAAGATCACTGCACCTGCTCGGGGCAGCGCCGCCCACGCCCGCGGGTCCTGTGTTGCCGCCCACCAGATGTCCCGGCAGGTCCAGCCGATGCGACCGATCAGCTCCAGTTCCCAACCCAATTGCGAGGCAACAATATTGGGCCAGATACGCGGATCGTCAGCTGGCAGGCCCCCGGTAGGCCCGTAGTAAGCCAGCGAGTCGGCGAAGACCAGCAGCGCCGGTCGTACTTCAGAGGACATCGTTGGCGACCTGTGCCGAAGCGTTCCAGACGTCCAGGCGCCACCGAATGCTGTCGAAATCTTTTGAATCATTAGAGTGGCCCGACAGCTGCACCCAGCTGCAATTGCCCATGCCGCCCAAAATTGGCCAGTCCGCGACCGGCAGCTTCAGCAGCGCTGCCGACAGGGCGGCGATCAAACCCCCGTGGGCCACCAGCACCACCGGCCGATCCGGCTCGTTGGGATCGCCCCATTCCGGTTCGCCGGACACCAGCTCGGCAACCACCGGCACACTGCGGGCGGCGACGTCGACCCTGCTCTCCCCGCCGTGGGGTGCCCAGGTCGCATCTTCGCGCCATGCCAGCCGGGCGCCCGGGGCCGCTGCGTCGATATCGACGTGGGTCAAGCCCTGCCAGTCGCCGAGGTGGGTCTCGCGTAACCGCTGGTCCACGTGGACCTGCAGCCCGGTCCGCTCCCCCAGCCTGGCCGCGGTCTCGTAAGCGCGCCGCAGATCCGACGACACAATGACCAACGGCTGCAGCTTGCCCAGCACCTCGGCGGCGGCGACCGCCTGGACGCGGCCCAGTTCACTGAGCTCTGTGTCGAGTTGACCCTGCATCCGGCTACCGAGGTTGAAATCAGTTTGGCCGTGCCGCAACATCACCAGACGACGGATCCTCATTGCGTACTTGCCGAGTCTTGAGATGCCAAGTCCACAGGCACCACGGGGCAGTCACCCCACAGCCGGTCCAGGGCGTAGAAGTTGCGGTCGTCCTGATGCTGGATGTGTACGACGATGTCGCGGTAATCCAGCAGTGTCCAGCGGCCCTCCCGAGCGCCCTCGCGGCGCGCCGGCCGATAGCCCGCCTTGCTCATCTTCTCCTCAACCTCGTCGACGATGGCATTGACCTGCCGCTCGTTGGACGCCGAGGCGATGACGAAGCAGTCTGTGATGACCAACTGCCCGGAGACGTCGATGACGACCACATCGTTGGCGAGCTTCGAGGCGGCCGCAACGGCGGCCACGGTCGCCATGTCAATGGCTTCCTGGGTGGCGCTCATCCGTTGTTCCCGGCTGCCAGGCTGGACCTGGGCGGGCTCGTCGGGCTCACGGTTGGCTCGGCTTGTTCTTCTGGGCCCCCGGGTCCCTGGCGCTTTGTGCGGTAGAGCCGGCGCTTGGAGACGTACTGCACAACGCCGTCGGGCATCAGGTACCACAACGGCCGGCGGTGCTCGGCGCGCAGACGGCAGTCGGTCGACGAGATCGCCAGCGCCGGGATCTCGAGCAAGGTCAGCGCATTTTCGGGCAGCTCGCCCAGAACACCGGTGATGTGCTCGTGGCGCAGCTCGTAACCGGGCCGGCTGACCCCGACGAATCGCGCCAACTCGAACAGCTCCTCCCAGCCTTGCCACGACAGAATGGATGCCAACGCGTCGGCGCCGGTGATGAAGTAGAGCTCGGAGTCGGGGTTCAGGGCGTGCAGATCGCGCAGCGTGTCCCTGGTGTAGGTGGGGCCGGCACGGTCGATGTCGACCCGGCTCACCGAGAAGCGGGGATTGGACGCGGTGGCGATAACCGTCATCAGATACCTGTCTTCGGCAGCGGAGACGGGGCGCCCCTTCTGCCAGGGCTGGCCGCTGGGCACAAACACGACTTCGTCGAGCTCGAACTGATGCGCCACCTCGCTGGCGGCAACCAGGTGACCGTAATGGATGGGATCGAACGTCCCACCCATGACCCCAAGCCTGCGAAGGTGCTTTGGCACGGTTTGCCAGCTTACTTGAGCAGACGACGCAGCTCAGATGGTGCGGGCAGCCGGGCATATAGATGGCGGGCTGATGATCCAATGCTCGGCGCCGGCCCGCTCCATTGTGTAGAAGTGGTCTGTGGATGATTTGTCGCTCCAACCAGGCGACCCGACGCAACTCCCGAAGGAATCCATGACCCGGCGGTTTTACAGCCGATCCGAGGCCACGGGCGAGATCACGCTGCCTGCCGTTCCGAACATGATCGACGAGTACGTGACAATGTGTGACCGCCTCTTTTCGTGTGTCGGCAGGGAGTTCACCGCCGAAGAACTCGCCCAACTCAGGGCGGTACTCCAGGAGCAGTTGGCCGAGGCCTACGCGACCTCGCACCGTTCAACCATCACCATTTCGTTCAACGCTCCGCCAGGCCCGACGGTGAACTACCACGTCCAGGCCAAATGGTGGACGGTGGAAGGCGCCTACGAGAGATGGATCAGCACCCGGGAGCCGCCGCTGTTCGGCACCCAACCCGACGCTCGGGTGTGGGCGCTGGCCGATGAAGCAATCCATCCCGCGACGCATCGGGTACTCGAAATCGGGGCCGGAACTGGTCGCAACGCCCTCGCTTTGGCACGACGTGGACACCCGGTCGATGTGGTCGAGGTAACCCCGAAATTCGCCGACATGATCTGCGCTGACGCCGCACGGGAATCGCTCGACGTGCGGGTAATCGTGCGCGACGTCTTCTCGACCATGGATGATCTGCGTAATGACTATCAGCTGATCGTGCTATCCGAAGTCGTGCCGGATTTCCGGACGACGAAGGAATTGCGTGGTCTGTTCGAACTCGCGGCCCATTGCCTGGCTCCCGGTGCGCACTTGGTGTTCAATGTCTTCCTGGCGCAGGGGGGCTACACACCTGACCAGGCCGCACGAGAGTTCGGGCAGCAGGAGTACACGAGTATCTTCACCCGACACGAGATGTCGGCAGCGACAGCCCAACTCCCCCTTGAGCTTGTTGCCGATGACTCGGTTTACGACTACGAGAAAGAGCACCTGCCGGAAGGCTCCTGGCCGCCCACGAGCTGGTACGAGAATTGGGTCAGTGGCCTCGACGTGTTCCCCGTCGCGCGTGAGGACAGCCCGATCGAGATGCGCTGGCTCGTTTTCCGAAAGACACGCTGAGGCGCTCAGCTGCCCCCGCCCCCCAACAAGAAGGCGCTACACCGGCAGCAGCCGGTCGATCACCGCGGCCAACTGCTTGGCCGATCGGCATTCGTGCATGGTGATCACCTCTTGGTAGCGCGGCACCGCCGAGTCGCCGCTGCCCCACAGATGCTTGGGCTCGGGGTTGAGCCAGTGCGCGTGCCGGCTGGCGGTCACCATGTCGGCCAGCAGGTCGATCTCGGGGTTGCGGTAGTTGGTACGACCGTCTCCGAGCACCAACAGCGAACTGCGCGGCGACAGCACATTCGGGTGAGCCTGCAGGAACGAAACGAAGGCGTTGCCGTAGTCGGAATGTCCGTCGCGGCTGTAAACGCCGGCCTCCCGGGTGATCCGCTGGATCGCCACCGCCAGGTCGGCTTCCGGGCCGAACATGTGGGTCACCTCATCGGTGGTGTCGATGAACGCGAAGACGCGAACGCGTGAGAACTGTTGGCGCAGAGCGTGTACCAGCAGCAGGGTGAAATGACTGAACCCGGCGACCGAACCGGAGACGTCGCACAAGACGACCAGTTCCGGGCGCGCCGGCCGGGGTTTGCGCAGCACCACGTCGATCGGCACGCCGCCGGTGGACATCGACTTGCGTAGCGTCTTTCGCAGATCGATCGACCCGGCTCGGGTCCGGCGCCGGCGGGCCGCCAACCGGGTCGCCAGAGTACGGGCCAGCGGCGCCACCACCCTACGCATCTGGCGCAGCTGCTCACCGGAGGCGCGGAGGAACTCGACGTTCTCGGAAAGCTGCGGGATCCCGTACATCTGGACGTGGTCGCGGCCGAGTTGCTCAGCGGTACGCCGCTTGGTTTCGGCGTCGACCATCTTGCGCAGTTGTGCGATCTTCTGCGCGGCAAGCGCTTTGGCGATCTGCTCCTGGGTGGGGCTGGGCTCGTCGCCGTAGGGGGCGAGCAGCCCGGCCAGCAACTTGCCCTCCAGCTCATCCAATGCCATCGCCTTGAGCGCCTGATACGACGAGAACGACGGGCCACGGCTCGAGCTGTATTTGCCATACGCCTCGACGATCCGCGCGATCATCGCGACCAGCCGCTCGTCCATGTCGGCCAGGTCCTCGTTGTCGCTGAGCAGGTCCAGCAGCATCTGCCGCATCGCCTCGACATCGTCGGGCGGCAACGCATCCGGATCGCCCGCCCCGGCTGCGTCGTCGTCCAAGACCACCGCCCGCGCGCCCAATGCCACCGGAAACCACAGGTCGAACATGGCGTCGTAGGTCTCACGGTGGTCGGGCCGGCGCAGCACCGCGCAAGCGATGCCCTCGCGCAACACCTCACGATCGCCCAGCCCCAGCGTGGCCATCACCCGTCCGGCGTCCACCGTCTCCGACGGGCCCACCGAAATCCCGCTCCCGCGAAGGGCTTCCACGAATCCCACTAAGTGCCCGGGCAGTCCATGCGGGGCGAGCGGCCGCGTGGGACGGATGCGACGGGCGGCCATCAGGTTGAGCCCCTTCTCATTAGCTTGAGCCCCCTCATTAATTGAGCCTGAGTTCCCCGGCCGCGCGTTGCTGGTCGGATTGGTGCTTGAGAATCACGCCAAGCGTCTGGGCGACAACCGCGTCGTCGATGGTGTCCAGACCGAGCGCGAGCACCGTGCGCCCCCAGTCGATGGTCTCGGCGATGGACGGCACCTTTTTCAGTTGCATCCCGCGCAGCACGCCGATGATGCGCACCAGCTCTTCGGCGAGATGTGCGGGCAATTCGGGAACCCGCGACAACAGGATCCGGCGTTCCAGGTCAGGGCTGGGGAAGTCAATGTGCAAGAACAGGCAGCGGCGCTTGAGCGCCTCGGACAGTTCGCGAGTGGCGTTGGAGGTCAGCAGCACGAACGGCGCCCGCTCTGCGGTGAGCGTGCCCAATTCTGGGACTGTCACCGCGAAGTCGGACAGCACCTCCAGCAGCAGGCCTTCGATTTCGATGTCGGCCTTATCGGTCTCGTCGATCAGCAGCACCGTCGGCTCGGTGCGCCGGATGGCGGTCAGCAACGGACGCGACAGCAGGAACTCCTCGCTGAATACGTCCGTCTTGGTCGCCTCCCAGTCTCCCGAGCCGGCCTGGATGCGCAGGATCTGCTTGGCGTGGTTCCACTCGTACAGTGCGCGGGCCTCGTCGACTCCCTCGTAGCACTGCAGCCGGACCAGGCCCGACCCGGTGGCCTGGGCGACGGCTCGGGCCAGCTCAGTCTTGCCGACCCCAGCCGGGCCCTCCACCAGCAGCGGCTTGCCGAGCCGGTCGGCGAGAAAGACCGCCGTCGCAGTGGCGGTGTCCGGCAGGTAGCCGGTCTCGGCCAGCCGCCGGGAGACGTCGGCGATGTCGGCGAACAGCGGCGTGGGCCGGGCGGGCACGCTCACAATCGATTTCTCCTAAGCACGGGTTTTGGGTCCTCTTCAAATATCCCTGAAATATCTGTCAAAGCATGGTCAGGCCGGTCGCGTCTGGCCGTCTCCCCACACGATCCATTTGGTCGAGGTCAATTCGGGCAGCCCCATCGGGCCGCGAGCATGCAGCTTCTGGGTGGAGATGCCGATCTCGGCGCCGAAACCGAATTGCTCGCCGTCGGTGAACGATGTCGATGCGTTGACCATCACCGCGGCGGCATCGATAGCGTCGGCAAACCGTTGGGCAGCAGCCATATTCGTGGTCACGATCGCCTCGGTGTGTCCGGTGCCGTATTCGTTGATGTGGGCGATCGCGGCGTCGACGCCGTCGACCACCGCCACCGCGATTTCCATCCCCAGGAATTCGCGGCGCAGGTCGTCCTCGTCGGCGTCGAGATGCACTGTCACCCCGGCGTCCTGCAAGGCGGCCACCAGCCTGGGCATGGCCGCTGCGGCGATAGACGCGTCGACCAGCAGCGTCTCGGCAGCGTTGCAGACACTGGGCCGCCGGGTCTTGGAGTTGAGCAGGATCCGTTCGGCCACATCCAAATCGGCGCCTTCGTGCACGTAAACATGACAGTTGCCGACGCCGGTTTCGATGGTCGGCACCTGCGCGTCGCGGACCACCGCCTCGATCAGGCCGGCGCCCCCGCGCGGGATCACCACGTCGACCAGGCCGCGGGCCTGGATCAGGTGGGTGACCGTGGTCCGATCGGAGGCCGAAAGCAGCTGGACCGCGTCGGCGGGCAAGTCCTCATTGACCAGAGCGGTACGCAGCACGTCGACGAGAGCCTGGTTGGACTTCTCCGCCGACGAGCTTCCCCGCAGCAGCACGGCATTACCGGACTTGAGCGCCAAACCGAAAGCGTCCACGGTGACGTTGGGCCGGCCCTCGTAGATCATTCCGACCACGCCGAGCGGAACCCGCCGCTGGCGCATTTGCAGGCCATTCGACAACGTGTAGCCGCGCAGCACCTCCCCGACCGGGTCGGGCAGGCCCGCGACCTGACGCAGACCGGCGGCGATTTCCCCGACGCGCTTGGAGTCCAACGCCAACCGGTCCAGCATCGCGGTCGGTGTGCCGGCCAGCCGGGCAGCCTTCAGGTCTTCGGCGTTGGCCGCCAGGATCTGTCCGGCGTTGGCCGCGATCGCTGCTGCCGCGGATCGCAGCGCCTGGTCTTTGGCGACCGTCGGCAGCAACGCGAGGGCGCGGGAAGCCACCCGGGCACGGCGGGCGGCGTTATGGACCTCCCGGCGCGAATCGGGACGCGCTGCCGCTTGCAGACTCATCGATCCAGGGTATAGGGACTCAACTGGCCAAGTAAGGCGGCCCGCTGTTGACGGTCGGCTCACCTTACCCGGTCACCGCGAGGTGCCCGCACCGCCTTAATTTGTCGCTCATCGATAAGCCGGCCCAATTCCTGCAGCAAAGTCGGCTTTCGCATCACGATCTGTTCGAGGTGTTCGCGATCGATCTCCAACGCCGTTACCTCTTCCAGCGCATATGCGCCAACGGCGTTGGCTTGACGGGTCAAGGTGGTCACGCCCAGGAATGCGCCCACACTGAGCGTGGCCATCGGCACGACGGCACCATCATCGCCTGTCCTGGTCAAGCGGACACTGCCTACCACCAAAATCGTCATCGCCTTGGGCACGACACCTGCGTGCTGCACGATTTCGTCGGCGCCGTACCGCACGACTCTCGAATACGGAGCCAACGATTGCTGATCGCTGAGGCTGAGCCGCAATTCCGGGCCCACCACGGTACGCAAGGCGGTCTGCACGCGTTCGGTCGTCGAGAAGTTGTCGTCGGCGTCGTCGAGGTGAAGCTCTTCCCGTCGAGCGGCATACCAGACCCACCGCAGGAACATCGCCTGCGTGGCGCCGCCGTCGGCGGGCGATGTCAGCCTGACTGTGGTGCGGTATTCGGCGTTGCCGAGGGCAACCGTGGCCGGTGTTGTCTCCGCCTTGAGCAGGGGTAGCGCGCCGGCAACCCGCGTCAGCATCGCACATACCTTGTCCGGAGAATCGGCGACGGAGAATTTCGTCGTGATCGCGCATTTGAATGTGTGAGCGGGGCGACTGAGATTCGTGAACGACGTGGTGGCCAGCATCGAGTTCGGCATGATGCGCATTCCGCTACCGGTGTCGATGTGCACTGCCCGCCAGTTCACTTCGACAACGCGTCCCCGCGCCGTGGGCGTGTCCAGCCAGTCATTGATTCGGAAGGGCTGCTCGAACAGCATGAACAAGCCCGACACGATCTGGCCGACGGAGTTCTGCAACATCAGGCCGATGACCACCGATGTGACGCCCAGCGCGGTGAACAAGCCGCCGACGCGGACGCCCCAGATATACGACAAGATCAGTGCCAGGCCCGCGCCGATCAGGGCGAAGCGGGCGACGTCGAGAAATATTGTGGGTAGCCGTTTACGCCAACTCTCGTCAGGCGCGCCTTCAAACACGGTGGCGTTGAGCCCAGACAGCAACAGTGAGAGCACCAGGAAACCGAACACCGTGGTGAGCATTCGCACCGGGCCTTCTCCGGCCGGGATCTGCGCGGCCTTGACAAGCAGCAGCAAAAGCGCACCGAGCGGCAGCAGGAAGTTACGCAGCACGCCTACCTGCCTGGCGAAGCGGCTATTCCTGCGGACGAGTGCGTGTTGCAACTCGGTGAGAAGGATCAGCCCGAGCGGCAATCCGACCGCAATACCAATCGCCCAGTAAAACCACGACGAGTGGATTGCATACATCATCGTTCCGACAACCGGTAGACGGTCTGATCAGTTCCGTCGACCGAAATCGTGCCGGCCGGCGTGAACTGCCGCACATCCCGCATCGCTTCATACACCTGAGCGCTGACGTAGATACCGGGCTGCGGTGCGCCACTGTGCATTTGGTAGGCCAAACTTACCGCGGCGCCCCACATGTCATAGACGAGGCTAGATCGGCCGACCAGCCCACTGACGACGTTGCCGGTGTTGACGCCGACCCGAAGACCCAGCTCGTGACCGGTCTGGGTGTTGAACCGATCGATGATACGACGCATCTCGAGGGCAAAGTCGACGCTTCGGTGAGTGCTGTCCAGTCGCGGAGTGACCACACCGCAGCTGGCGAGATAGCCATTGTGGAACGTGCGAATCCGTTCGACGCCGAGGGCTTCAGCTGCCGCATCGAACTGCCGGAATAGTTCGTCGACGATACCGACCAATTCGTCGCCGCTGATATCGTTGGAAATCTCGTCGAGCCCAACGATGTCGGCAAAGATTATGGCGACGCCCTGGTGTTCCTGTGAGATGGTCTCCTCACCCTCACGATACCGTTGCACAACCGACTCGGGCATGAGCGCCAGCAATAGCCGGTTGTTTTCACTGCGCTGCTCGTTCAGCAGCTCTTCCTTGATCGCCAGATTCCGGCTCATCTCATTGAAAGCCGCAGTGAGATCACCGATTTCGTCTCGAGCCTTTACCGGAATGTTGATGTCGTAGTCGCCGGAGCTGATTTTGCGCGTGCCGGCCTCGAGGCGCCGGACCGGCCGCACCGCCGCCTGGGCGATGAGCATCGAGGCCACGCAGATGATGAAAATCATGGCGGTGACTGCGATCACGAGCGTCTTACTGAACTTGCCCAGCCGGGCGAAGGCAGCGGAGTCGTCCCGCGTCGCCAGAACGGACCAGTGCAGGTCGGAGTTCGGCACCATCAACGGAGCGTAGGCCTCCAATTCTCGATTGCCCGTGTAATCGGTGCCCCTGACGGTGCCGCTCTCGCCACGTTGAGCGGCGCGAAGACCCGCGCTTGGAACCGGCTGCACCAGTGTCGTGCCGCCCAATCGGATGGCTTCGTCGACGACCTCCGGCGCAGTGCCGGCGGCTATGGCGTCGCGCCGGTATTGCTGCGGGTCTTCCAGGAAAAGCCGCGAATCTGAACGCATCAAGTTGTCGGGGCCCGCCAGATACGTCTCGGTCGCGGCACCCATGCCGGCGGCGTCCCAGTGTTTGTTGGCAGTCATGACCCTGTTGATCTTCGCGATCGGCACTGGAAAGGCCATGACGCCCTCCGTTTTACCGTTCATCCCCACCGTCGATACCACCCACGCCGTTGGGGTATCGAGCTGCGGCTGATACGGCTGGAAGTCGGTAACCCAGACGAAGTCTACGTCGTTGGAGCTCAACGCTTTCCGGTATGCATCTCGCAGATTCGAGTCACGATATGGGCCGGTGAGGATATTGGTTCCCAGATCGGGGCCTTTTCTCACGCTGTAGACGACATTGCCCTGCATGTCCAGTAGCAGCACATCTCGATAGTCGAAGCGGGTGACGATACCGCGCATGAAGAAGTCGAAGCGGGCATTGGCCGCCGTCCATGCGCTGCCGTCGCCGGCGTCAACGACAGGCATCGAGTCGGCTGCCGGCGTGGATGTTGGGGTGTAGTACGCCTGAAGGTACTTCTGCGCGCTGGAACTCGGCAGAACTGCGTTGAGATCGAGTACATCACCTGTGGCCCGCTTGATCGGTTTGAGCATCTCGTTGTCGTAGTAGTTGACGATCGCCTGCTGCTGGGCGGGAGTGATGGTCGCGTTGGCCAATTGAGCGAACCCGCCGGTGAGCGCCGTCGTTGCCTCGACGATGCTGAATCCACCGCTGTAGACGATCATCGAATTCGTCACCTCCCTGAACAGCGCCTCCACCTGTCGTTTCTGCGACTGACACAACTCGATCAACCGCTCCGACTCGACTTGCCGCATTGCGGCACGGCCGGTTAAAGCTCCGACGAAGCCGATTACCGACAGGCCCAGGATGCTTGACAGCAGCATTGCCACCATGATCTTGGACTGGATGCCGAACCGGAAACGCTTCCACACCGCAGACCCGCGCGTTTTCTTCGGGATTTTTTCAGCCGGGGCGGATTCGGCGATCGGTTCGGCGTCGGTGAGGTCGCTTGATGTCAATCGCCTTCCGCCTTTCATCGCTAACGCAGCACACTAGCGCGCGAAACTAAAGATATCGGCGTTTGCGCAACGCGACTCACGCCGAAAACCAGAATGCACGCGACTAACGTCAGCAGAATGGCGACCGGTGTCTGTGTGGTGGGCAGCGTGAACATGGATCTGACATTCAACGTCGATGCACTTCCGCGCCCGGGCGAGACGGTGCTGGCGGCGTCATTGACGAATGCTCCAGGTGGCAAGGGCGGCAATCAGGCTGTGGCCGCGGCGCGGGCGGGAGCGCGGGTGCAGTTCGCCGGCGCGGTCGGCGACGACCCTGCCGGCGAGCAATTGCGCGCGCACCTGCGGGCCAATGGCGTTGGTCTGGACGGGATCGTCGAACTGAAGGGGCCCAGCGGCACGGCCGTCATCGTGGTCGAGGCCGGGGGCGAGAACACCATTGTGGTGGCGCCGGGCGCCAACGGGCGGCTGACGCCGGACGCCTGGGCCATGCCCGCGGTACTCGGCGAGTGTGAGGTCTTGTTGATCCAGTTGGAGATTCCGGTGGCGACGGCAGTGGCCGCGGCGCGAGCCGCCCGGTCGGCCGGTGCGGTCGTCATCGTCAATGCCTCACCGGGCGGGCAGGATCAAGCCACGCTGACCGAACTGGCGGCTGCCGCAGACGTCGTGATCGTCAACGAAGCCGAGGCAGCCGGATGGTCTTGGGAGCCGGCTCACCTCGTGGTCACCCTGGGCGCGCGCGGCGCCCGCTATGTCGGCACGGACGGTGAGTTCGCAGTACCCGCCCCGGCGGTCAAAGCGGTGGACACCACCGGCGCCGGAGACGTGTTCGCCGGGGTGCTGGCGGCAAACTGGCCGCCGAATCCAGGTGCAGATCCAGCTTTGGCGGCCGACCGGCTCCGCGCGTTGGAGCGTGCCTGCGTCGCGGGCGCGCTGGCCACACTGGTTCCCGGCGCTGGTGACTGCGCACCGCGGGCCGAGGCGATCGACGAGGCCCTGGCGAGAGGAGGAGCCGATGCCGGTTAGAACCGCCGCCGGCGTCGCCCTGGCGCTCTTCGCGGCGTTCGGTGCACTCGGATTCGGTTGGCGCAGTTGGCTACACTACCGACGGACCGGGTCTGGCGGCTTTCGTGGCGTCAGTGGGCGGATTGGCTCGCCGGAATGGATTGCCGGGACGGGATTCGGTGTCGCGCTTCTGGTCGCACTGAGCGCCCCAATCCTGCAGCAGGCCAAACTTATTGAGCCTGTCAGCATCCTGAGCTCGGTCTGGATCCAGGTCACCGGCATCGTCATTGCCACCGCCGGCATCGGCGCAACGGTCTACGCACAACTCCAGATGGGCGATTCCTGGCGAATCGGGGTCGACGAACAGGAAACCACCGCTTTGGTGCATACCGGCGTGTTCGGGCGGGTGCGCAATCCGATCTACACCGCCATGTTCGCGTTTGATTTCGGTGTCGCGCTATTGACACCGAATGTCGTTGCCTGCGCCGGCTTTGTCCTGCTGGTCGCCACGATCGAGGTCCATGTCCGCCGTGTCGAGGAACCGTATCTGATGCGCACACACGGTGCTGCGTACCGCGACTACGCGGCCGGCGTGGGCCGCTTCGTCCCGCGTGTCGGACTGATCCGTTAGCCGGCGTACCCGCGCACATCGTGGGCGATCGTCAGACCGAAGGCGGCGTCCAGTTCGTCCACCGACTGACTCAGCAGCACCCGGCTGCGGCTTGGCGACAGCAGAACCGAGAGCTGGTGATGCGGCGCACCGGCTACGAAGGCGAGACGGTTTACCCGCAGCAACGCGGCGCCGATCGCGGTGTCGAGCAGCTGCGCGTTGCGCGGGCCCGCGATCTCAGCGGTGATTTCATGCCGCACCCGATCCACCCTGATCCCGGCGTCCGGCAGCAATTCGTAGAGCGGCGTCCGCCGCAATGCGGATTCGGTCAACGTGTCGGCCAGCCCGGCCGGCAGCCAGGCATCGGTGACCATCAGCGGCTCGCCGGTCCTGCGCTGCCGCCGTACCCGAACGATGTGCAGCAGGTCGCCGGAAGCACCCAGCGCTTCAGCGACCACCGCGGGGGGCCGCCGTACCTGGAGTTCGACCACGTCGACCTGGGTCTCGAACTGGGCCTGACGTAACCCGTCCAGGTACGAGCGGTCCGTCAGCGACTGCTCGGACCGACCCTGGTCGCGCACGCGCACAAAGGAGCCAACGCCCTGCCTGCGCTCGATGTAGCCCTGCTCGGCCAGGTCCGCCAGCGCCCGGCGCACCGTGATCCGAGAAACCCCGAACTGCTCACACAGCGTCTGCTCGGTGGGCAGAACGTCGCCGGGCGCAATGACGCCGCGGTCGATCTCATCGTGCAGCACCAAAAAGAGTTGCCGGTGCAATGACACCCCGGCGGCGGTCGACACCGGGCCGGTATTACCGCTGGTCTCGCGCACGGTGCTCAATGTTTCCACACCTTCTGACTTGCGTAGCGTCATCACTTGTTATATGTATATAACAACAAGGCAAGCCCACGCGCAACGAGGGGGAGGCGATGACCGCCGCACATCAAGAGGCCGCCACCGATCCCAACGGGCCCACCGGCAAGCTGGCCACCTGGGTCGCCGACCTGACATTCGACGATGTCCCGCCGAATGTCGTCGAGAGGGCAAAACATCTCCTCCTCGACGGGGTGGGGTGCGCACTGGTCGGGGCTCAATTGCCGTGGTCCAGAATCGCCACCGACGCCGTCCTGGGTCTGGAGAGCCCCGGTGACACCGTCGTCATCGGCACCGGGCACACCACCAGCGCTCCCGCAGCCGCGGTGCTCAACGGCACGTTCATTCAGGGTTTCGAGCTCGACGACTTCCATCCCCTGGCCCCGCTGCACAGCGGCTCACTGCTCATTCCCGCACTTGTGTCGACCGCGTCCGCACGGCCGGAAAAAACAAAGCCGATAAGGGGGGCCGAACTGCTACTCGCGGCGATCGCCGGCTTCGAAGTGGGTCCGCGGGTCGGCTATACGTTGCACGGCACCCAGATGCTCGACCGGGGCTGGCACTCGGGACCGGTGTTCGGCACCCATTCCGCGGCAATGGCGTCCGGCAAATTGCGTGGACTGCCCCCGGCGCAATTGGAAGACGCCCTCGGATTGGCGGGCACCCAATCGGCGGGGTTGATGGCCGCGCAGTTCGAGGCCATGAGCAAGCGCATGCACCACGGCCTGGCGGCGCGTAACGGCTTCTATGCCGCGGGGCTGGCGGCGGCCGGCTATACCGGCATCAAGCGGGTGTTCGAGCGCGAATACGGCGGCTTTCTGAGCGTTTTCGGCGAGGGCCACGATCCCGACGCGTCGCTACTGACCGGTCAACTCGGCCGGCGCTGGGAGACCACGATCATCATGGTCAAGTCGTATGCCGCAATGGGCGGCCTGCACGGAGCGATCGACGCCGCCAGACAATTGCAGAGTTCGATTCCACCGGAGGACATCTCGAAGATCGACATCACCGTCGGCGAGACCGTCTACAAACACGGTTGGTGGCTGCCGGAGCGACCGCTGACCCCGATCGGCGCGCAGATGAATATCGGGTACGCGACCGCCGCGGCGCTGCTGGACGGCAACGTGCTGCCCGAGCAGTTCACCCCCGCCCGCCTCGATTCCGACGACATCTGGTCACTGATCGCGGCCACGACGGTGCATCTCGACGAATCGCTGGCCCACGCCGACATCACACAGAAGTTCCGCACCGACGTCGCGGTGACCACGCGGGACGGCGCTGTGCACCATGCCCGCGTGGACCAACCGCACGGCGCGCCCACCGATCCGGTCACCAATGCGGAACTCGTCGCGAAGTTCCATTCCCTGGCCGACCGGGTCACCAGTCGCGGGCGCGCCGATGCGATCGAACGAGCAGTGGTTGGTTTGGACGATCTCGACGATGTCGACTACCTGATTGATCTGCTCGCGGCCCCCGTCGCGGGCGCACTGGACTGAAAAGGACTCTCATGGCCACAACACCGGCCCGCCAGCGGCTCAGAGACCTGCTGGCCAAGCACGAACTCATCATCGCGCCGGGAGTTTTCGACGGCATCTCCGCGCACCTGACCAGGCGAACCGGTCACGTCGCGGCGTATATGACCGGCGCAGGCGTAGCGGCGTCGGGGTTCGGGCTGCCCGACATCGGGCTGGTCACGGCCAGCGAGATGGCCGAACGGGTTCGGATGATCGCCGGCGCGTTGGGCGATATTCCGCTCATCGCCGACGCCGACACCGGTTACGGCGCACCCATGAACGTGGTGCGCACCGTCCGTGCCTACGACGCGGCCGGTGTGGCCGCGATCCAGCTGGAGGACCAGGTATTCCCCAAACGCTGCGGCCATCTGCCGGACAAGCAGGTCGTCGATGCGGCGGTGTTCGAGCAGACGCTGGCAGCCGCCGTGGACGCCAGGTCCGATGACGACCTGCTCGTGGTGGCCCGCACCGATGCGCGCGCCCCGCTCGGACTGGACGCCGCGATCGAGCGTGCCAACCGGTACGCGCAAGCGGGCGCTGATGTCATCTTTGTCGAGGCGCCGCAGGACACCGCCGAAATCGAGCGCATTGCACACGAAGTCGACGCTCCGCTGCTGATCAACCTGGTGCTCGGCGGCCTGACGCCGCTGGAGTCGGCGGCACGGCTGCAGGAGTTGGGCTACGCGATCGCGATCCATCCGAGCAACCTGCTGACCAGCGCGACATTCGGCATGCTGCAGAGTCTCTGCGAACTCAACGGAACCGACATCGCCCCCCATCTGCCCACCGGCCCCGCCGAGTTCTTCAATCTGGTCGGCATGGCCGAATGGCTGCGCGCAGACGCCAAGTACGCACGTAAGGACGCATCATGGGCATGACCATCATCGAAAAAATCCTCGCGCGCAAGGCCGGTCTGGACTCGGTATCGCCAGGCGACACCGTCGTGGTGGACGTCGACATGACCGTCTTGATCGATCTGCAGTTCGCCACGATGTGGATTCAGCCCAGCCGGATCCACGACCCTGACAAGCTGGCCGTGGTCATGGACCATGCGGTACCCGCACCGACCATCAAGGACGCCGCAGGTGGTCCACATGCCCGGAAATTCGTCGCCGACTTCGGTATCGAACGCTTTTATGACGTCGGTCGGCACGGCATCTGTCACCAGGTCATCGCCGAGAACGGGCTGGCCCGCCCGGGAGAAGTCCTCGCCTGCACCGACTCTCATACTTGCGCTGCCGGTGCTTACAACACCGCGGCCCGCGGGCTGGGGCCGGCCGAGGTGTATTCGATCATGTGCACCGGGACAACCTGGTTCCAAATCGCCCCAACAGTGCGCTACGAACTCGACGGCGTCAAACCAGACACGGTGAGCGGCAAGGACATCTTCCTGCACATCGCCAACGAATACGGCGACGCCGCCAACCTGAACCTGGAATTCGGCGGGCCCGGCCTGAGCAGCATCCCGATGCATGATCGGCGCACGATCGCAACCCAGGGTGCCGAGGTTTCAGCCGATTTCAGCACTTTCGAAGCCGATGACCTGTTGGCCCGCTTCCTCGACGACGCCGACGTCACCGGATACACCGCTGCCGCACCGGATCACGACGCCGGCTACCACGACGTCCGGCATATCGACCTGGCGGCGCTGGAACCCTATGTGGCGCGGCCGGGTACGGTCAGTCGCAACGGGCTGCCCGTCTCGAGGTTAGGGAAGCAGAAGGTCGACCAGGCGTTCATCGGGTCGTGCGCCAACGGCCAACTGGAAGACCTCGCGATCGCCGCACACCTGCTGCGCGGCAAGACGGTAGCCCCGGGGGTGCGACTGCTGGTCACACCCGCTTCGCAGGCCGTGTACCGGCAAGCCATGCGGCTGGGGTATCTGCAGGACATAGCCGATGCGGGTGGCGTCATCACCAACTCCACCTGCGGTGCCTGTTTCGGCTACCACATGGGTGTGATCGGACCCGGCGAGGTGTGCATCACGTCGAGCACCCGTAACTTCACCGGACGCATGGGCAGCACCGAGGCGGAGATTTTCATGGCTTCACCGGCGACCGTCGCCGCGTCTGCGATCACCGGATACATCACCGACCCAAGGAGCGTAGTGGCGTGACTCTCAGATTCAGCGGCAAGGTGTGGGTGTTCGGCGACAACCTGAACACCGACGCCATGTACCCGGCCTTCGCGATGAAAATGGAGCCGCCGGAGGCGGCCAAACACATCTTCTACGAGGTCCGCCCCGGCTGGACCGATCAGGTGTCCCGGGGTGACATCGTGCTGGCGGGCAAGAACTTCGGGCTCGGATCGTCACGCCCGGTGGCCGCCCTGTTCACCGAGCTGGGCGTCGCCGGACTGGTCGCCGAGGAGTTCAACTCGCTGTTTTTCCGCAATGCCGTGAACGCCGGACTGCCGGCGATGACCGTGCCCGACGCCACGGATGTATTCGGAGAGGGCGACACCGGGACTTTCGATCTGACCGCAGGCACGTGGCGCAACGACAGCACCGGAGAATCGGGGACGGTTCCCAAACTGCCCGAACTGATCCTCGACATCATCGAAAGCGGCGGCGTCATGCCCCGGCTGGCGGCGCAGGGTTATCTGCCGGCCGAACTCGGGGACCTGCTGCGCTCGAGCACGGTCGCGATGCGCGGCGCCGGGAGCGGTGCCTGATGGCGCTACTGGGCAAGCTATTCCGTCGCTTCCGGGCCGGCGAGCATCGCAGCCCGTTGTCCAACAGCGGTTTTGACGCACCCCAGTCCATCGAGGTCAAAAGCCCGGCGTTCGCCGATGGCGGCCCGATGCCGCAGTCCAGCGCCGGAAAAGGTGTCGGCACCAACACCTCACCCGCGCTGCAGTGGGCCGGGGTGCCAGCCGAGACCCGGCAGCTGGTGCTCATCATCGATGACGTCGACGTCCCGCTGCCCCGCCCGTTGTTCCACACGATCGCAGTTATCGAACCTATCGTCAACGGTGTCGCTGCCGGTGGTCTGCGACCGGGGACTGAGGGGATACGTTTCGTCCGAGCCGATTTGGGCCACCGCGGCTATGCCGGGCCACGCCCGATACCCGACCACGGGCCACACCACTACCGATTCCACCTGCTCGCGATCGACAAACCCATTCCGGACAGCATCACAACGTCCAAAGCACTGCTTACCGCCATGGCCAACCATGTGCTGGCCCGGGGCGTATTGACCGGCACATACGAACGCTAGGCTGGGCCTGGTGCTCGCCTGATCTCGCCTAGTCCTCAGGCACCTCGCGCTCGATCTCGTCGAGCCAGATGCGTGCGGACATGTCCGACGGAGCGCGCCAATCTCCGCGCGGCGACAGCCCACCTCCGTGGGACACCTTGGGGCCGTTGGGCAATGCCGAGCGTTTGAACTGGCTGAATGAGTAGAACCGTTGCACGAAGACCTGCAGCCAACGCCGGATCTCGGCCAGCGAGTACGACGGACGCTTCGTGTCCGGGAAGCCGGGTGGCCACTTGCCGTGCTCGGGGTCACGCCACGCATGCCAGGCCAGAAACGCGATCTTCGACGGCCGGAATCCGTAGCGCAGCACATAGAACAACGAAAAGTCCTGCAGTGCAAATGGTCCGACCTTCGCCTCGCTACTCTGCAATTCCTCTTCTTCTCCGGTTGGAATCAGTTCAGGAGTGATCTCGGTTTCCAGGACCGACTGCAGCACCTCACCCACCTGCGGGTCGAACTCGCCTGACGAGATGACCCAGCGCATCAGGTGCTGGATCAGCGTCTTGGGCACGCCGGCATTGACGTTGTAGTGCGACATCTGGTCACCGACGCCGTATGTCGACCAGCCGAGCCCCAGCTCCGACAGATCACCGGTGCCGAGCACGATTCCGCCGCGCTGGTTCGCCAGCCGGAACAGGTAGTCGGTGCGCAGGCCGGCCTGCACGTTCTCGAACGTGACGTCGTAGATCTCCTCGCCGGCTGAAAACGGATGATCGATCGTTTTGAGCATCAACCGGGCGGTGTCGCGAATGTCGATTTCGGAGAACGTGACGCCAAGTGCTCGCGCCAGCCTGATCGCGTTGTTCTTGGTGCGATCACCGGTGGCAAAACCGGGCAGCGTGAAACCCAGGATGTCGCTGCGCGGGCGGCCTTCCCGGTCCATCGCGCGGGCAGCGACGATCAGGGCGTGCGTCGAGTCCAGCCCACCCGAAACACCGATGACGACCTTCGGGTAATTCAGCGCACGCAGCCGTTGCTCCAGTGCGGCCACCTGGATGTTGTAGGCCTCGTAGCAATCCTGTTGCAGCCGTTGCGGATCTGCCGGGACGAACGGAAACCGCTCAATCTCGCGCAGTAGTCCGATATCACCGGCAGGCGGGTCGAGCCGGAATTCGATGCGCCGGAACGACTCCGCCAATCCCCGGTGGTGGCGCCGATTGTCGTCGAAAGTCCCCATCCGTAGCCGCTCGGCTCGAAGCAATTCGGTGTCGACGTCGGCGATCGATCGTCGCTCTCCGTTGGGGAAGCGCTCGGATTCGTCGAGCAGCACGCCGTTTTCCCAAATCATTGTCTGCCCGTCCCAGGCCAGGTCGGTGGTCGACTCGCCCTCGCCCGCAGCGGCATAGACATAGGCGGCCAGACACCGCGCCGACGCCGAGCGGGCGAGCAGCTTGCGGTCATCGGCGCGGCCGATCGTGATCGGGCTGCCGGACAGGTTGGCCAGTACCGTCGCACCCGCCAGCGCCGCTTCAGCGCTGGGCGGAATCGGCACGAACATGTCTTCACAGATTTCGACGTGCAGCACGAATTCAGGCAGGTCCGATGCGGCGAACAACAGGTCGGCACCGAATGGCGCCCCGATCTCGCCGATGCGGATAACGCCGCGTTCGCCGTCTCCGGGCGCGACTTGGCGCAGTTCGTAAAACTCCCGGTAGGTGGGCAGGTACGACTTGGGCACCACGCCGAGCACCGCGCCCCGGTGGATGACCACCGCGGTGTTGTAGATGCGGTGCCCGCGCCGCAGCGGCGCACCGACCACCAGCACGGGCAGCAGGTCGGCGGATGCGACGACGATGTCCAGCAGTGCATCCTCGACGGCGTCGAGCAACGAATCCTGCAGCAAAATGTCCTCGATGGAGTAGCCGGACAGCGTCAGCTCCGGGAAGACGGTCAGGGCGACACCGTCCTCGTGGCACTTCCGGCCCAAGCGCAACACCGACGCGGCATTGGCCGGCGGGTCACCAATGGTGGTGTGGTGCGTGCACGCGGCAACGCGCACGAACCCGTGGTCATAGCTGTTGTAGAAGTCCATCGCCGTTCCATTGTCGCCCAACCGTGCTCTAATACCGCAATCAGCTGGCAAAACCCGCCACACCGCAACGAATGCCTAGGCTCGAGTTGTGACATCCACCGAGTCGCCGGAACTTGTTGCGCTGCTGGCAGGTCGCCGGATCGCGGTGCTCACCGGTGCAGGGATATCCACCGACTCAGGCATTCCCGACTACCGGGGCCCGGATTCGCCACCGAGCAATCCCATGACCATCCACCAGTTCACCTCAGACCCGGTGTTCCGGCAGCGATACTGGGCACGCAACCACGTCGGCTGGCGGCACATGGACCACACCGGGCCCAACGCCGGACACCGGGCGGTGGCCGCGCTGGAACACGCCGGGTCGGTGACCGGCGTGATCACCCAGAACGTCGACCTGCTGCACACCAAGGCGGGCAGCCGAAACGTGGTCGATCTGCACGGCACTTACGCTCAGGTGATCTGCCTGAGCTGCGGTGACACCATGAGCCGCGTCGCGCTGGCCGAGCAACTCGAGGCACTCAACCCGGGATTCCTCGAGCGCGCCGAGGCTGCCGGTGGCCTGGCGGTGGCTCCAGACGCCGACGCCTTTGTCGCGGATACCGCGTCGTTCCGCTATCTGGACTGTCCGCGCTGCGCCGGCATGCTGAAGCCCAATATCGTGTACTTCGGCGAAAGTGTGCCTAAAGGGATTGTGGACCAGGCATATTCACTGGTCGATCGGGCTGATGCGCTGCTGGTCGCGGGATCGTCGCTGACGGTGTTCTCCGGCTATCGGTTCGTGCGGCATGCCGCAGCGCTCGGCATCCCGGTCGCCATCGTCAACCGGGGCCGCACCCGCGGCGACGAGCTGGCCACCGTCAAGGTCGACGGCGGGTGCTCCGAATTGCTCGTACTGCTTGTCAGCGAACTGGCGGGCGCCGTCGGCCTGCGCTAAAAAGTGCAGGGCATGCTGCCGACGGCGTGGATGAAGTTACCGGCCACATAAGTCGGATCGCCTGCCTGGATATCCGGCAACTGAGTGAGCAGCTCGTCGAAGATGGCGCGTAGTTGCGCGCGGGCGACATGGGCGCCGAGGCAGAAGTGCAGTCCGCCACCGCCGAAACCGACGTGCGGGTTGGGACTCCGACTCAGGTCGAGACGCTCCGGATGATCGAACACGTCGGTGTCCCAGTTGCCGGACGGGTAAAACATCACCACCTTCTCCCCCGCCCGTATGGTCTGGTCGCCCAGCTCGAAATCCGTCGCGGCCGTGCGGCGGAACGTCATGACCGGGGTTGCCCATCGGACGAATTCCTCGACCGCGGTACCAACGCGGTCTTCGAAAGCCGCAAGCAGCCAGGCCCGCTGCGCGGGAAAGTCGGTGAGCGCCTTCATCGCGTGGCTGGTGGTCTGGCGAGTGGTGTCGTTGGCAGCCACGGCCAACAGCACGAAGAACGCCGCCACGTCCGCGTCGGCCAGCCGGTCGCCATCCACCTCGGCATGCACCAAGCTGCTGATCAGGTCATCACCGGGATGCTCACGGCGCTCCGCGGCCAGCATGCCGGCGATTTGGTGCAGGTACATCTGGTTCTCGAGCAGGACCTGCAGCGGCTCACGGCCGTTCAGATAAACGGGGTCGGCCCAGGACACCAGCGCATCGGTGGCCTCCGCCACGTGTTCACGCTCGGATTCCGGAATTCCCACCATGTCCGACAGGGTGCGGATGGGCAGTTCCTTGGCACAATGGTCGACGAAATCGGCACCGCTGCCGGCAGCCCGCAGCTCTTCGACGATGGTTTTGGCGTTCGCCTTGATCGAGTCCTCGATGCGCCGGACCTGCCTCGGGGTGAACGCGGCGTGCACGACCTTGCGCAGCTTGGTGTGCCGTGGCGGGTCCATCGCCAGGAAGGACTGTGAGGCTTCGAGCAGTTCGACGGGGACGTTCTCGAAAAGCACCCCCTTGCCGGAGAGGAACACCTCGTTGTCGCGGCTGACCGTGACGATGTCGGCGCGTCGGGTGATCGCCCAATAGCCGCGGTCGTCGGGGTCGTGCATCAGGGCGTCTTCGACCGGCGGATGCCAGCTCACCGGGCGTTCGGCCCGCAGCACGGCGAACGAGCGCTCCCGCTCCGCAGCAGTCGTCGACCAGAACGCGCGGGATGACAGATCGATCGCGTCGTAGGTACGGCTACTTCCAGACATCCCTGCCGTCGCTGTCATCGGTTGACCCTCCCGTTCACTTATGACGTCAGTCACAGACTGCAACCGACAATATTCCTAGACATAGTGTCTAGTCAATATGTCGAAGACTCGGTTATGCTCGCCGAATGCCGTCGGTAACCAGAAAGCCGCAGGCCAATCGCGAGCAGCGGCGGGAGCAGCTGGAACGCCGGCTGCTGGACGCCACCGAACGGCTGATGAGCGAGGGCGCCAGCTTCACCGAGATCAGCGTCGATCGGCTGTCGACCGAGGCCGGCATTTCGCGCGCCAGCTTCTACATCTACTTCGAGGACAAAGGTCACCTGCTCCGCCGCCTCGCCGGCCAGGTGTTCGGCGATCTTGCCACCGGCGCCGAACGCTGGTGGAGCGTGGCCTGGCGGCACAATCCGGCCGACGTGCGCGCCGCGATGGCCGGCATCATCGAAACCTATCGGCGTCATCAACCCCTGCTGGTCGCCCTCAACGAGATGGCCGCCTACGACCCCGGAACGGCGCAGGCCTACCGCGAACTACTGACCGCTATCTCGCAGCGACTGACACGTGTCATCGAGGACGGTCAGGCCGACGGCACCATCCGTCGTCAGCTGCCTGCGGCCACCACCGCCAGTGCGCTGACCTGGATGGTAGAGCGGGCATGCCAGGCGAACCTTCCGGCAAAGCCACCCGACTACGACGCCGAGCTGGCCGATACGCTAGCTGAAATCGTCTGGGGCGCACTGTATCTCAAATCCGCCAGCGCTTCCTGAGGCGAGCGGACCCGTTAAACGGCGACCAGGTCGTCGGCGTGTACCGCAGGCCGGCGCAGCTCGCCCGGCAGCTCGGAGGTCGACCGGCCCATCATGGTGGCGAGTTCGGTCGCGTCATAGGCGACAACGCCACGGGCCACCATCGTCGCGCTCGGTCCACGTAATTCGACGACATCTCCGCCGTAGAACCGGCCCGATACCGCGGTGATACCCGCGGCCAAAAGCGAGCGGCGTTGGGCCACCACCGCGCGCACCGCACCCGCGTCGAGAGTCAGCGAGCCGGCGGACTCGGCGGCATAGCGCACCCAGAACCGGCGTGCCGACATCCGGTCCGGCCGTGCGGCGAACACCGTGCCCGTCGAGGCGTCGGTGAGCGCGGTCGCGGCATCGGTCGCGGCAGCCAGCAGCACCGGCACCCCGGCGTCGGCGGCCAGCAGCGCCGACGACATCTTCGACGCCATTCCGCCGGTGCCCACGGAGCTGCCCCGGCCGGCGACCACACCGTCCAGGTCCGCCGGCCCGGCCACCTCGGGTATAAACCTGGGGGGTGTCGGGCCCTTGGTTCTTCGCGGATCTGAGTCGTAGAGCCCGTCGATGTCGGAGAGCAGCACCAGGGCCTCGGCACCGACAAGGTGCGCCACCAGCGCCGAAAGCCGATCGTTGTCGCCGAACCTGATCTCATTGGTGGCCACCGTGTCGTTTTCGTTGACGATAGCCACCGCGTGCAGCGCCCGCAGTCGGTCCAGCGTGCGTTGGGCATTTGTGTGCTGGGCCCGCATCGAAATATCGTGCGCGCTCAGTAGTACCTGCCCGACAGTGCGACGGTACCGAGAGAACGCCGCACTCCAAGAGTTCACCAGGGCGACCTGCCCGACGCTGGCCGCGGCCTGTTTGGTCGCGAGATCGTTTGGACGCCGGGATAATCCGAGCGGCTCGATGCCGGCGGCGATGGCGCCCGACGACACGATCACGACGTCGGTGCCCGCCTTCATCCGCGCCTCTATCGCCTCGGCGAGGCCGGCCAGCCGCCCCGCGTCGAACACCCCGGACGGTGCGGTCAGCGCATTGGTCCCGACCTTGACGACGAGGCTGCGCGCGGTTCGGATGGCTTCGCGATGTTTGCTCACGATTCGTCGTCGCTCATTGATTCGTCGTCGCTCATTGATTCGGCCCTGTGTTCGCGGCGCTGCCGCCGGGCGGCCTTGCGCTCGGTGGGGCGAACGCGATCGGTGCGTTCCAGTCGCGCATCGGTGCCTCGGCCCGACATCGGGACCTGTTGTCCCGCGAGCGTTTGCGGCTCCCAGTCGAACGTCATCTCGCCGATGGTCACCGCGCATCCTGCCTGCGCACCCAACCGCAGCAGCTCCTCCTCGACCCCGAGACGCGCCAGCCGGTCGGCGAGATAGCCAACGGCTTCGTCGTTGTCGAAGTTGGTCTGGCCGACCCAGCGCTCGGGTCGCGCGCCGCTGACGACGAAGCCGCCCTGTTCGTCGGGTTCGACGGTGAAGCCACTGTCGTCCACCGGCACCGGACGGATCACCGGCCGTCGGGGCGCCGCTTGCGGCCGGGCGGCGTTGTAAGCCGAGACCATCTGCCACAGCCCGAAAATCAACGGCTGCAGGTTTTCCCGAGTAGCCGCCGAAACGCAGAACACCGGCCAACCACGCTGGGCGATGTCGTCGCGGACAAACTCGGCAAGCTCGCGAGCCTCCGGCACGTCGATCTTGTTGAGCACCACCGCCCGGGGCCGCTCGGCGAGGTCGCCCAGTGCCGGATCCCCTTGCAGCGTTGGCGTATACGCCGCGAGTTCGGCCTCCAGCGCATCGATGTCAGAGATCGGGTCGCGGCCCGGCTCAGCGGTGGCACAGTCGACGACATGCACCAGCACCGCGCACCGCTCGATATGGCGCAGAAAATCCAGGCCCAATCCGCGGCCCCGGGACGCGCCCGGGATCAAACCCGGCACATCGGCGACGGTAAACGTGTGTTCGCCGGCCGAGACCACGCCGAGGTTGGGAACCAGCGTGGTGAACGGGTAATCGGCGACCTTCGGTTTGGCCGCCGAAATCACCGAGACCAGCGAGGACTTTCCAGCGGACGGAAATCCGACCAAGCCGACGTCGGCGACGGTCTTGAGCTCCAGCGTCAGATCGCGGGACTGGCCCGGCTCGCCGAGCAGCGCAAAGCCGGGCGCCTTGCGGGCGCGCGACGCGAGCGCGGCGTTGCCCAAGCCGCCGCGACCACCGGCGGCAGCGTCGAAGCGGGTGCCCGCGCCGACCAGGTCAGCCAGCAACCGGCCGTTTTCATCCAGCACGATGGTGCCGTCGGGGACCTTGACTTCCAGATCCGCGCCGGCGGCGCCGTCGCGATTGTTGCCCATGCCCTGCTTGCCGGACGGCGCAGTGACGTGCGGACGGAAATGGAAGTCGAGCAAGGTGTGCACCGCTGGGTCGACGACGAAGACGATGCTGCCGCCGCGGCCACCGTTACCGCCGTCGGGGCCACCCAGGGGCTTGAATTTTTCGCGATGAACTGAGGCGCAGCCATTGCCGCCGGACCCCGCCCGCGCGTGGATGACGACCCGATCGACAAACCGAGGCATCGGGCTTCCCCTTAACTTGCCGGGTGTGTACCTGCCGTGGCTTCACACCCGCGACGCTCAGTCGGTGGTCTGCCCGGCCGCGACGATGTTGACGGTCTTACGTCCGCGCTTCACGCCGAACTCGACCGCTCCGGATTCCTTGGCGAACAACGTGTCGTCGCCGCCACGCCCGACGTTGACGCCAGGATGAAACTTGGTGCCGCGCTGGCGGACCAGAATCTCGCCGGCCTTGACGACCTGGCCGCCGAACCGCTTGACGCCCAGCCGCTGAGCGTTGGAATCGCGACCATTGCGCGAGCTGGAAGCGCCCTTCTTGTGTGCCATTTTTATGGTCTCCGCTCAGTACTGTCTGAATTGTCTGTTCTTCGCCTGACGGCTCATCACGCGATGCCGGTGACCTTGACGACCGTCAGCCGCTGACGGTGGCCCTGTCGCTTGTGGTAGCCGGTCTTGTTCTTGAACTTGTGGATACGGATCTTAGGGCCCTTGGTGTGTTCGAGCACCTCGCCGGTCACCGCGACCTTGGCCAGGGCCTGGGCATCGGTGGTGACGTCGGCGCCGTCGACGACCAGCGCCACCGGCAGCGACACGCTCGCCCCGGGTTCAGAGTCGAGTTTCTCGACCTTAACCACGTCACCGACGGCGACCTTGTACTGCTTGCCGCCGGTCTTGACGATTGCGTAGGTCGCCATCGTTGCTCCTGCCTTAACTCTGCTCAGCGCTGCGCGCGCGGGTGTTACCGCCATGCGCTCGGTGGGTCTGGGTGGGTCTGGGGCGCGGGCGAATCTGTCCCGCCTGTCGCCAGCGAGAAATCTCCGAGAAGTCTCAGCCGGCGACAACCAATCCAGGGTACGTGACCAGCAGCTACAGGGTCAAACCGGCCCGGACCGCAGCTGGACAGGCCCCAGGTCAGTCGACGTGAATCGGCGGCCCGGCCGGTCGGCCGGCCGCACGGCGCGGGCGTGGACGTCCACCGACGGGACCGGCTGAGACGTCTGGGCCTTCCTCGCGGCCCGACCCGGAGTCCTCAGAATCGTCGGAGTCAGAATCGGAATCCACGAGGTCGAGGTCATCGTCCAGGTCGAGGTCCTCGTCCTCGTCTTGGTCCTCGTCCTCGTCCTCGTCCTCGTCTTGGTCCTGGTCCTCGTCCTCGTCATCGAGGTCTTCGTCATCGAGGTCGTCCTCGTCTTCGGCGTCGTCCTCGACCACGTCCTCCTCGTCGGTGTCGTCTTCGTCGCCGTCTTCGAAGTCATCCAGGTCGGTGTCCTGCGGATCAGCCAGGTCAGCGCGAACCTGCTCTTCGGTCTGCGTGTCGATCTCGGCGCCGAGTTCCTCGTCGGGCTCGCCGGATTCGTCGTCATCGCTATCGGCCGGCGACGTCGAGCCGGCGGCCATCGCCTTGAACATCGGATGCTCGCCGGGAGCGTGCACCGGCACTTTGGCCAGCTCCGGTTCTTCGGGCCGGTTCTTCCTCGACCGCTTGGCTCGCCGACCACCGGACTCAGGCTTGCGCCCGCTCGCGGGGGCCGAGTCGACCGGGTCGCCGTGCAGCAGGATCCCACGACCGCCGCAGTTCGGGCACGATGTCGAGAACGCCTCGATCAGCCCGGTTCCCAACCGCTTGCGGGTCAATTGCACCAGGCCCAGCGAGGTGACTTCGGACACCTGGTGGCGGGTGCGGTCCCGGGCCAGCGCCTCGGTCAGCCGACGCAACACCAAGTCGCGGTTGGACTCCAGCACCATGTCGATGAAGTCGATGACCACGATGCCGCCAATGTCGCGCAGCCGTAGCTGGCGCACGATCTCCTCGGCCGCCTCGAGGTTGTTCTTGGTAACGGTCTGCTCGAGGTTGCCCCCGGACCCGGTGAACTTGCCAGTGTTGACGTCGACCACGGTCATCGCCTCGGTGCGGTCGATCACCAGCGTGCCGCCCGACGGCAACCACACCTTGCGGTCCATCGCCTTGGCCAGTTGCTCCTCGATGCGATGCACCGCGAACACATCCGGTCCGGACTGCCCATCCGGCCCGGCAGCGGGCTCGTACTTGGTCAGCTTCGAAACCAGGTCGGGGGCAACAGAATTCACGTAGTCATTGATCGTGGTCCACGCCTCGTCTCCGGAGACGATCAGCCCCGCGAAGTCCTCGTTGAACAAGTCCCGAATGACCTTGACCAGAACGTCGGGTTCTTCGTAGAGCGCCACGGCGGCGCCGGCGGCCTTCTCCTTGGTCCGGGTTGCCTTTGTCTCGATCTCCGCCCAGCGTTCCTGGAGGCGGGTGACATCTTTGCGGATGTCGTACTCTTTGACGCCCTCGGACGCGGTGCGGATGATCACCCCGGCGTCGGACGGCACCACCTCACGCAGGATCTCCTTGAGCCGTTGGCGTTCGGTGTCGGGCAGCTTGCGGCTTATCCCGGTCGACGACGCACCGGGGACATAGACCAGGAAGCGACCGGCCAGTGACACCTGTGTGGTCAGCCGGGCACCCTTGTGTCCGACCGGGTCCTTGCTGACTTGCACTACGACATAGTCGCCGGGCTTGAGGGCCTGTTCGATCTTGCGGTCAGCGCCGCCCAATCCCGCGGCTTCCCAATTGACTTCACCGGCGTAGAGCACGCCGTTGCGGCCGCGACCGATGTCGACAAAGGCTGCCTCCATCGACGGCAGCACGTTTTGCACGATGCCCAGGTAGACGTTGCCCACCAGGGAAGCAGATGCCGCCGACGTCACGAAATGTTCGACGACGATGCCGTCTTCGAGCACCGCGATCTGGGTGTAACGCGCGCCCGGGTGCGGCGGCTCGGAGCGGACCCTGTCGCGCACCACCATTACCCGTTCGACGGCCTCGCGGCGGGCCAGGAACTCGGCTTCGGTCAGCACCGGCGGGCGGCGCCGCCCGGCGTCGCGTCCGTCTCGGCGTCGTTGCCGCTTGGCCTCCAGCCGAGTCGAGCCGTCGATGCCCTTGATCTCTGCGTTGCCTGAGCCAGCGGAACCGCTGCCGTCAGAACCAGACTTGCCCGCGGCGCGTGGCGCCCGCTCATGCACCACGGTGTTCGGCGGATCGTCAGGTGCCAAAGACTCGTCGTTGTCGTCGCCAGAACCCGACTTGCGGCGGCGGCGACGGCGCCGGCGGCGGTTGCCAGGCTCCGACGAACCGTCGTCGGTGTCGGCGTCGTCGGCGTCGTCGGCGTCTTCGCCGTCGACATCCTCGGATTCGGCGGAGTCGGTACCAGACCTTTTGTCGGCCTCGCCGTCAGCGTCGCCGGTCTCGCCCTGGCCGTCGGGTCCGCCCTGCTCACCGCGTCCGCGGCCACGACCTCGCCGGCCACGCCGCCGCCGCCGGTTGCCCGGTCGACCAGCCTGCTCCTCGTCGTCGTCGTCGGTCTCGGAGTCGTCGGGGGTTTCCTCGGCATCGTCGGTGCTGCCGCCGTCATCACCCGCGATCGGCTGCGGGGCGACGAATAGCGGCATGTAGGCCGGGCGCTCTACCGCGGTCTCCAGCATCAGCCGGGATTCGGGTTCCTCGGGCGCGGCGTCGGGGGATTCTTGTCTTTCCGGGGCGGAGGCGGATTGGGGCTCGGGCAGGGCGAAGAGCAAGTCACGTACCCGGAGCGCATTCGCACGGTCGACGCCGGAATGCACATTGCGAACCTGCCCGTCCAGCGTGCTCAGCGCTTCGAGCACCTGTTTGTTGGTGCTACCCAGCGCTCGTGCCAGCTGATGGACTCTGAGGCGGTCCGGCAATTCC
>Ga0209693_10000021_pt1 | contig 59723 bp, 50 predicted proteins | sample HubBroMetageWRM3_FD_188345 | JGI IMG/M metagenome (GOLD analysis project Ga0209693, IMG submission 188345) | Warmed soil microbial communities from the Hubbard Brook experimental Forest, New Hampshire - Hubbard Brook CCASE Soil Metagenome WRM 3... | ecosystem: Environmental > Terrestrial > Soil... | reverse complement strand
CGTGAAGCGCGGAAGGGACGCAGCCGCAAGGCTGCCGAACAACCCCGAGATGGGGTGCGAGTCGCGTGACCACTAAAGATCACTCACTCGCAACGGCGCGTGGTGACGCTCGAATACGAGCCCAAGCACGCCGAGGTCGCACGGGCCAACCTGCAGCGGGCCGGGGTCAGCGACCGCGTGCAGGTGGTGGTCGGTGCCGCGCTGGACACGTTGCCTACGGTGACTGGTGGCCCTTTCGATCTGGTGTTCATCGACGCCGACAAAGAGAACTCCGTCGCCTACCTCGAGTGGGCAATCAAGCTGGCACGTCCTGGCTCAGTCATTGTCGTAGACAACGTTATTCGTGACGGACAGATCCTGGCGCCGGAGCCCGACGACACCAAGGTCCTGGCAACGCGCCAGACATTGCAGGTGATGGGCGAGCACCCGCGACTGGACACGGCAGTGATCCAGACGGTCGGAGCCAAGCACTGGGACGGATTTGCGATCGCGTCAGTGCGCTAGCCGCAGACCGCGCCGATTGCCGCCGAACTGACGAGCTTGGCGTACTTGGCCAGCACACCGGTCTTATAGCGCGGCGCAGGAGGAGTGAAATCCTTTTGCCGATCCGCGAATTCGGCCGGATCGGCCAGCACGTCGAGCACGCGACCGGCGACGTCGAGCCGGATCCGGTCGCCGTCGCGCACAAATGCGATCGGCCCGCCGTCGACCGCCTCCGGCGCGACGTGTCCCACACACAGTCCAGTCGTCCCGCCGGAGAACCGGCCATCGGTGAGCAGCAGCACGTCTTTGCCGAGTCCAGCTCCTTTGATGCCGCCCGTGATGGCGAGCATCTCGCGCATCCCGGGGCCGCCCTTGGGGCCCTCGTAACGGATCACCACGACGTCGCCCTTGGCGATGGTGCCGTCCTCGAGAGCGTCCAGCGCGGCTCGCTCGCCGTCGAAAACCCTTGCGGTGCCTTCGAAAATATCGGAGTCGAAACCGGCTGTCTTGACCACCGCACCCTCGGGCGCCAGTGATCCGCGCAAGATGGTGATCCCCCCGGTCGGGTGGATCGGGTTGTCCAGCGCTCGCAGCACCTTGCCGTCGGGATCCGGCGGAGCAATGGCTGTCAGATTCTCGGCCATGGTCCGGCCAGTGACCGTGAGGCAGTCACCGTGCAGCAGACCCGCATCCAACAGCGCTTTCATCACCACCGGGACACCACCGATGCGGTCGACGTCGAACATCACATGCCGGCCGAACGGCTTGACATCGGCCAGGTGCGGCACCCGCGACCCGATCCGGGTGAAGTCCTCGAGCGACAGCTTGACGTCGGCCTCGTGGGCGATGGCCAGCAGATGCAGCACCGCATTGGTCGAGCCGCCGAGCGCCATCACCACCGCGATTGCGTTTTCGAACGCCTCCTTGGTCAAAATGTCGCGAGCGGTGATACCGCGGCGTAACAGCTCGACGACGGCCTGACCGCTGCGCCGTGCGAACCCATCGCGGCGACGGTCGGTGGCCGGTGGCGCCGCGCTGCCGGGCAACGACATGCCCAGCGCCTCGGCGGCGCTGGCCATGGTGTTGGCCGTGTACATGCCGCCACATGCCCCTTCGCCGGGGCAGATCGCACGCTCGATCGCGTCGACGTCCTCGCGCGGCATCAATCCACGCGTACACGCGCCAACCGCCTCGAACGCGTCGATGATCGTGACCTCACGTTCGCTGCCGTCTGAGAGCTTGGCCCGCCCGGGCAAGATGGAACCGGCGTAGAGGAAAACCGATGCCAGGTCCAGCCGTGCGGCGGCCATCAGCATTCCGGGCAGCGATTTGTCGCAGCCGGCTAACAACACCGAGCCGTCCAGCCGCTCGGCCTGCATCACGATCTCAACGCTGTCCGCGATCACCTCGCGAGAGACCAGTGAAAAATGCATCCCCTCGTGACCCATCGAGATGCCGTCGGAAACCGAGATCGTCCCGAACTCAAGCGGATAGCCACCCGCCGCGAACACCCCTTCCTTGACCGCCTTGGCCAGTCGGTCCAGGGAGAGATTGCACGGCGTGATTTCGTTCCATGACGAGGCGACCCCGATCTGCGACTTGGCGAAGTCTTCGTCGTCCATGCCGACGGCCCGCAGCATGCCACGGGCGGCAGTCTTCTCCAGGCCGTCGGTGACGTCACGACTGCGGGGTTTGATGTCGGCGACCGAAGCAGCGTCAGCGGTTGTGGCCATCGTCCAATTATGCGCGGCCTGATCACGCGGATATCTGCGGGTTATACCCCGCCGGGGTACGCGGTACTGTGGGTATGTGGCGATCGCGCCGGCCGTGCCCGCCGGGATCGACCAGCCGGCTGCGTACTGGAAGGGTTAAGAGATGACGACCGCACACGGATACACGCAGCAGAAGGACAACTACGCGAAGCGGCTGCGGCGCATCGAGGGCCAAGTCCGTGGGATCGCGCGGATGATCGACGAGGACAACTACTGCATCGACGTCCTCACCCAGATAAGCGCAGTCAACAGTGCCTTGCGGTCGGTGGCGCTGAATCTGCTTGACGAGCACCTCAGCCATTGTGTCGCCCACGCGGTGGCGGACGGCGGTGATGAGGCCGACGACAAGCTTGCTGAAGCCTCGGCCGCCATCGCACGTCTGGTTCGCTCCTGATCACGAGTTTGTTGATAGGCGTGTTGAAACGCAAAGATGGGTAAACCCATTGCCGCGGTGCGTACGGTGAGACAGTGTGATCGTGTCAGGCCGAGGAACCCAGGAAAAGCCCGGGAAAACTCGAAGCCACGCCGATTCCGCATCCGACGCCATGACTACCGGAACCGCCACCGCCACCGCTAGCGCGCGAACGTGGACGCCACGGATCGCGGCGCAGCTAGCTGTATTGGCGGCGGCGGCCTTCACCTATGTCACCGCGGAGCTCCTGCCGGTGGGCGCACTGTCGGCGATCTCGCGCGATCTGCAGGTCAGGTTGGTCCTAGTGGGAACCCTGCTGACCTGGTATGCCCTGGTGGCGGCCCTGACAACTGTTCCGCTGGTGCGCTGGACCGCGCATTGGCCACGCCGGCGGGCGCTGATGCTCAGTCTGACCTGCCTGACGGCCTCACAGCTCATCTCGGCGCTGGCACCTGACTTCGCGGTGCTGGCCGCAGGGCGGGTGCTCTGCGCGATCACCCACGGCCTGCTGTGGTCGGTCATCGCCCCGATCGCCACCCGGCTGGTGCCGCCAAGCCACGCTGGACGCGCAACGACGTCGATCTACATCGGGACCAGCCTGGCGCTGGTGGTCGGCAGCCCGCTCACGGCGGCCATGAGCTGGATGTGGGGCTGGCGGCTGGCGGTGGTGTCCGTCACCGTTGCCGCAGCGATCGTCACGGTGGCCGCCCGGGTGATGTTGCCGGCAATGGTGCTGACCGAGGACCAGCTGGCGCACGTGGGCCCGCGCTCGCGTCATCACCGTAACAGGCGGTTGATCACGGTAAGCCTGCTCGCGATGGTTGCCGTCACCGGTCATTTCGTTTCCTACACGTACATCGTGGTGATCATCCGCAACGTCGTCGGCGTGCGCGGGGCGAACCTGGCCTGGATGCTGGCCGTCTACGGGGCCGCAGGCTTGCTTTCGATAACCCTGTTGGCGCGGCCGCTGGACCGCCGTCCCAAGGGCTCCATTCTGCTTTGCATGGCGGGTCTGACGGCAGCGTTCGCCGTGCTCACTGCGCTGGCGCTCTTTCAGGGCCGCACCAACACCGCGACCGTCTTGATCGGGACAGGTGCGATTGTGCTGTGGGGTGCCATGGCCACCGCCGTTTCGCCAATGATGCAATCCGCGGCGATGCGCAACGGGGTTGATGACCCCGACGGGGCGTCGGGCCTGTACGTGATGGCGTTTCAGGTGGGCATCATGGCCGGTTCGCTGGCCGGTGGACTGCTGTATGAGCGCAGTGTCGCGATGATGCTGAGCGCTTCCGCGGGCTTGATGGGTCTTGCGCTGGTCGGTCTGGCCGCTACTCGGCATATGCTGGGCGTTCCGGCCACAACTCCACGTTGATTAATCGCAGCAGCTCAGCGGTGTGAATTGAGTCGTTTCGTCGGCTTCGGGCGGTCGACGAATAGGTAGCTGACCTCCCTGCTATGCCACACTGGGTGAAGAATGTAACGGGAGGGATGCATATGTCGCGCTGGACGAGGGGAAGCCGGCTCGCCGTCCGGAACACAGCAAGACTGGCCACCGGAGTGGCTTCCGCATTGGGCTTGGCGCTGGTACTGGGCACCGGCACCGCCCTGGCCGACCCAGACCAGACGCCGCCCGATCCGGGTGCTGTTGCGGCACCCGCCGGCCCACCGGCACCACCACTGCCCCTGCCTTGGTTACCTCCGATTCCGGGGTTACCTGCGATAGCGGCCGCAGCGGGCACGGCCGACGGGCAGAACCCCACACCGTTCACCGGGGTGGCTCCGTTCGGCCCGCCGAAATTCAACCCTGCCAACGGCTCGACGGTGGGGGTGGGCCAGCCGATCATCATCAACTTCCCCGGGCGAGTCGATGACGCCGGCGCAGCCGAGAGCGCGGTCCACGTTTCGTCGGTTCCGCCGGTACCAGGCAAGTTCTATTGGATGACTCCCACCCAGCTACGCTGGCGCCCGTTGAGCTTTTGGCCCGCCCAGACCGCGGTGACCATCGACGCAGGCGGTACTGTGTCCAGCTTCCGGACCGGAGACACGCTGGTGGCCACGGCCGACGACGCCACGCACCAACTGACCATCACCCGCAACGGCGCCGTGGAGAAGACCTTCCCGATGTCGATGGGTATGGCAGCCGGCGGCCACCAAACGGCAAACGGCACCTACTACGTTCAAGAGAAGATGCCCTCAGTGGTGATGGATTCTTCGACCTACGGGGTCCCGGTCAACTCGGCCTATGGCTACAAGGTGACGGTGGACCTGGCCGTCCGATTCGATAATGGTGGCAACTTCGTGCACAGCGCTCCGTGGTCGGTGGATGACCAGGGCAAGCGTGACGTCAGCCACGGCTGCATCAACATCAGCCCGACCAATGCAAAATGGTTCTTCGACAACTTCGGCCCCGGCGATCCCATCATTGTGAAGAACTCCGTCGGCACCCCCAAGAACGACGGCTCCAACGACTGGCAGAACTAGTTCTCGCGGGGACTGCGGGCGAACTTTAGTTCCAGATCCTGACCCGGCGTTGCGGATCGAGGAACAACGCGTCGTCCTCGGCTACATCAAAGGCCTCGTAGAACGCGTCCACGTTGCGGATGACGCCGTTGCACCGGAACTCGGGCGGTGAGTGCGGATCCACCGCCAGCCGCCGGATCGCCTCCGCGTCACGCGATTTGGTGCGCCATACCTGAGCCCAGCCGAAGAACACCCGCTGTACGCCGGTGAGGCCGTCGATGACGGGGGCGGGTTGGCCGCTGCGCGACAGCTGGTAAGCCAACAGCGCGATGGACAGGCCGCCTAAATCGCCGATGTTCTCGCCGACGGTGAATGCGCCGTTCACGTGCTGGCTGCTGTCGAGTCCTCTGGGCGTGTAGCCCTCATATTGCTCGATCAGCGCCTTGGTGCGAGCGCCGAATTCGATGCGGTCGTCGTCGGTCCACCAGTCGACCAGGTTGCCGTCGCCGTCGTACTTGGCGCCCTGGTCGTCGAAGCCGTGCCCGATCTCGTGTCCGATCACTGCCCCGATCCCGCCATAGTTGGCGGCGTCGTCGGCGTCCGTGTCGAAGAACGGCGGCTGTAAAATCGCTGCGGGGAAAACGATTTCGTTCATTCCCGGGTTGTAGTAAGCATTGACGGTCTGCGGCGTCATGAACCATTCGTCGCGGTCCACCGGACCGCCGAGCTTGGCCAGCTCGCGGTCGTGGTTGACTGCGTACCCGCGCCGGTAGTTGCCGTAGAGATCATCACGGTTGATCAGCAGCTTCGAGTAGTCGCGCCACGTCGTCGGGTAGCCGACCTTGGCGGTGAACTTGCCCAGCTTGGTCAACGCGCGTTCCCGGGTCTGCGGTGTCATCCAGTCCAGGTCGCTGATGCTGATCCGGTACGCCGCTTGCAGGTTCTCCACCAGCGCATCGATGCGGGCTTTGGCGCCGGCCGGGAAATGCCGCTGCACGTACAGCTTTCCGACGGCATCGCCCATCAGGCTCTCGACCAGCGACACCGCCCGCTTCCAGCGGTCACGGATCTGTTCGGCGCCGGTCAACATGCGGCCATAGAACTCGAAGTCCGCGGCAACGATATTGTCGGTCAGCCAAGGGGCGCGGGCACGGATCAAACGCCAACGCGCCCAGCGCTTCCAGTCTTCGATGTCTTCGCTGTCCCACAGCGCGGCGAAAGCCGTCAGGTAATCGGGTTGGCGCACAACCAGTTCCGCCAAACCCTCCGGCGTGGCACCCAGCGCAGTCACCCAGGCCGTCCAGTTGAAACCTGCGTCGGTATGCAGCTCGGCGAAAGTACGCAGGTTGTAGCTGAGGTCGGCATCGCGACGTTTGACCACGTCCCAGTGCGCCGCAGCGAGTTTGGTCTCCAGCGCCACGATGCGGGCCGCAGCTTCGGCGTGGTCTTCTGAGGCCCCGCCAAACACCAGGCTGAACATTCGCGCGATATGCAGCGGGTAGGCCGCCAGCACCTCGGCGTGCTGCTCGTCGCGATAGTAGGACTCGTCGGGCAACCCCAGGCCGGACTGGGTCAAGTGCACCAGGTAACGGGTCGAGTCTTTCGAATCGGTGTCCACATACGCTCCGACGCCGCCGCCCACCCCGGTGCGCTGCAGGGCGCCGATGACGCCGGCCAGCGCGTCGGCGTCGGTGGCGTCGTCGATCGTGGTCAACTCGTCGAGCAGCGGTTGGACGCCTCTGCGTTCGACGGCGTCCTCGTCGATGAAGCTGGCGTAGAGATCGCCGATGCGTTGTGCATCGGTGTCCGCGGTTGCCACCGCGGAAGCTTTCTGGCTGGCTTCGATGATCAGGTCACGCACCTGCTCTTCGGCTTGGTCGAACAGGTAGCGGAAGGCGCCGTCGGTGGCCCGGTCGGCAGGGATGTCGTAGTCCGCCAGCCAGCGGCCGTTGACGTGACCGAAAAGGTCGTCTTGGGGGCGTGAGTTCTCGTCGATAAAGCTCAGATCGATGCCCGAGCGAGTGGTCGCATACGTCACCCCGCCATCCTTCCATCTGTTTTTAGGTGCGACGATCTGGCCATGACCGACGGCGAGCAAACCGAGCCACCGAACGACGACAACTCTGACGACGACGCTGCTGCAGAGCCCGAATCCTCAGGCGACGGCATGTTCTCCAATTACGGCATCGCGTCGACCATTCTGGCCTTGTTGTCGGTCGCCGCAGTCGTGCTCGGCGTGATCATCTGGTCTGCACACCGCGATGACGTTGCCGAACGCAGCTACCTGACCCGCGTCATGCAGACCGCCGCCGACTGGACGGGTGTGTTGATCAACATGAACGCCGGCAACATCGACGCCAGCCTGCAGCGGCTGCATGACGGGACGGTCGGAGAACTCAACGCCGACTTCGACGCCGCCGTACAGCCGTACCGGCAGGTGGTGGAGAAGCTGCAGTCGCACAGCGCCGGCCAGATCGAGGCGGTGGCCGTCGATACGGTGCATCACGACCTGGACACCCGGCCCGGAATGGCCCGGCCCGTCGTCACCACCAAATTGCCACCGCTGGCCACCCGGACAGATTCGGTGATGCTGGTCGCGACCTCGGTCAGCGAGAACGCCGGTGCCAAGCCGCAGACGGTGCACTGGAATCTGCGCCTCGATGTCTCGAACGTGGACGGCAAGCTGATGATCTCCGGGCTGGCGTCGATCCGATGAGAAACCTATGGCGGCTGCTGGCCTTCGACATCGTGGCCCCGCTGGCCGCGATCGCGGCGTTGTTGTTCATCGGAGCGGTGCTCGGCTGGCCCCTGTGGTGGGTGTCGCTCTGCTCGGTGCTGGTGCTGCTGATGGTCGAAGGTGTGACGGTCAACTTCTGGCTGCTGCGCCGCGATTCGGTGAGCGTGGGTACCGATGACGACGCGCCCGGGCTGCGATTGGCCGTTGTGTTCCTGTGCGCGGCCGCCCTGTCGGCGGCGGTGCTGACCGGGTACACGCACTGGACGAAGTCGGACCGCGACTTCAAAAGGGATTCCCGAGATGTGGTCCAGATCGCGACCGGGATGGCGGAGGCGGCCGCATCGTTCGCCCCGAGCGCCCCGACGAGCTCCATCGACCGGGCCGCGGCGATGATGGTGCCCGAGCAAGCGGGCCCATTCAGGCAGCAGTACGCCAAGTCCAGTGCCGATCTGGTCCAGCACAACATCACCGCACAGGCTGCCACTCTGGCGGCCGGACTCGAGGCCCTCGGGCCGTCGGCCGCCAGTGTGTCGGTGATCCTGCGGGTCACCCAGACCACGCCCGGTCAGCCACCCAGTCAGGCGGCGCCCGCACTGCGAGTGACACTGACCAAACGAGGCAACGATTGGCTGGTGCTCGACTTGTCGCCGATCGACTCCCGTTAATCCCCGTCGGTGGAACGCGCGGACTTCACCTTGACGAACCGGTCCGACAGCCGACGCATCCGGATCATCAGGGAGGCCGACGGGCTGGTGCTGCCGTCGAGGTAAGCGGCCAGATCCTGGGGATCTACCCCGATGCGGGACGCGAATTCCTGGTGCCCCAGGCCGGAGCGGTCGATGAGGAGGCGCACGTGGCGGGCCACCTCGGTGCGTTCGTTGGCCTCCAGGTGGGTGCGGGCGCGCTCCAGCACCTCCCAGAGCGCCTTGGAGACGCCGTACAGCCGAGTGCCGTCCAGGACTTCTTCAACCTGTCGGGCCGTCCGCCCGTACGGGTCGCGTTTCAGTGCTGCGGCGATTTGCTTCCAGCTGGCGATGTCGCCGCCTTGCAGGGCCGAGCGGATGGCGGCCGTCGGCCAGAACTCGACCGGCTTTTCGGGATCGGCACCGGGCCCGCTCTGTTCCACGGCGGGCTGACGCGGCGGTGCGGGGCGTCGGTCGGCTGCCAACGTCACCTCGCCTCCTCCAGCATCGCCACGGCCACTGACAGGCAGCGCTGCCTGACCTCCTCCCAGTCGGCTTTGGCATCCGGTTGGGACCACCGATCGTCGGTGAAATCAGATGGATGTGGATCCGCGAGCCGACGGACCAACTGGGTGGCGATCCATTGCCGTTCGGGTGATTGACAACAGTAATACCTGTCCATTCCGGCCAGTACTACGGCAGCGGTCTCCGGTTCTAAGGTGTCAACCATGTCAGCAAGTTCGGCGTAATCGCGGCTACTGTTACGGCAGATGATCAGGTAGCCCTTCAGACGCAGCGTTTCCGCGCCGGTCGGGATCAGCAGCCGGTCGCCGGTGGGCAATTGCACGTGGGTGGTCTCCACCGGGCTGCGTCGCTCGTATCTTGGCCGGACGGTGTTGTCGGCTTTGATCTGAAGCGCGTCGATGGCGACCGACAGCCGCCCCCGCCACAGCGTGACGGGATGAACCGGCCGGCCACCCCAGGGAATCGCCCGGGCGATGCCATTGCGAGACGGCAGGGCGCCGACCAGCTTCCTGGCCGGGTGACCATTGGTGCTGGTCTTCGCGTCGGCCGGGCTCACACCGGGCGCGGAGGTTGCCTCACCCTCCCGGCTGTCCCGCGCTTCCTCTCCCAGCTCTTCGAGCTCCTGGATTCCGCCGCCGTTGCGTCCGCAGCCGGTAAAGGCAAGCGGGTCGGCCACACAAATGGCGTCGGGCGCCAGGCGCTTGAGCTTCGCTGCCGACTTGAGCACCCCCCGCAGGTCCGCATTGGGCGCTATCGCCGCCGATATGTAATCGGGAATGACCACAATGTCACCCAGGTAGACCTCGGGCAGCGGCTTGTCGAAGTCGACCGACGGCAAGACACGGGACAGCCAACGGGGCAGCCACCAATTCCACTGGGCGAACATCGCCATCAGCGCCGGCACCAAGACCAGCCGAACGATGGTGGCATCCACCGCGATCGCGACGGCGCACGCCACGCCGATCTCGGCGACCAGCGGCATGCCGGCGAACGCGAAGCCGATGAAAACCGCGATCATGATCACGGCGGCGCTGGTGATCGTGCGCGCGCTGGTGCTCACGCCGTAGGCGACCGCATCGCGGGTGTTGCCCGAGTGCAGGAAACGCTCCCGGATGCGGGTGAGCAAGAAGATCTCGTAGTCCATCGACAACCCGAAGGTCATCGCCAGCACCAGCGGGGGAACGGTGCTGTCGATCGAACTGATCTGTGGGAACCCGAGGCTCTCCAGCCAGCCCCACTGGAAAACGACCACCAGGCTGCCGTAGGCCGCGGCCACCGACAGCAAAGTCATCAGCACGCCCTTCAAGGCCAAGAACACCGAGTGGATCGAGACCAACAGCATCACGAATGCGATGAGTGCGACGAAGAGCAACACCAGCGGCTCGGTCGCCGACACCCGGTCATCGAAATCTTTGATCAGCGCGGTCGGGCCGCCCACGTCCACTTGTGCGGCACCTGCGCCTGGAACCTTGGGTAGCTGTTCGCGCATCCAGCTGACCGTCTCCCGGGCACCCATATCCTCGGGATCGACTGACAACACGCTGGTCAGCAGTGCACTGCTATTGTCGTCGGCGAACTGCGGCGGTGGTACCGAGATGACGTTGGGAGCCTTGGTCATCCGCTGACGGATCGTGGCGACTGTCTGGCGGTGCTCCGGCGATGCCGCACCGCCGTCGGGAAAGGTGACCAGCACTTGAATGGGGCCCAGCGCGCCGGGCCCGAGCGCTTGGGCCGCCGCAGCCACCCCGGCGCGGATCTCGTGCGACGAGTCGAACTGACGCAGCAGGCTGTTGCCCAGCACCATCGACGATGCGGGCGCTGCCATGAGCAAAAGGACGGTAGAGGCCGCCAGCGCCGATATCCAAGGCCGGTGCATCACCGATCCGACCCAGCGGCTCCAGAACGGGGACGCAGTGGTCTCCGCCCGGCGTGACCAGTGCAGCAGCGCCGACCTCTTGGCAGCCGCCCGGCCGAACGTCGCCAGTGCCGCCGGCGTCAAGGTGGCCGACGTCAGCATCGCGACCGCGACAGCAAGAATGGCTCCGGTAGCCATCGACTTCAGCGCCGGCGTGTTGATCAAGTAGATCCCGGTGAGCGAGGCGATGACCGTCATGCCGGACAACACCACCGCGAGCCCGGACGTAGCCATCGCGGCGTCCACGGCTGCGCGTGGCTGACGGCCGGCGCGCAGTTCCTCGCGGAAGCGCATCAGGATGAACAGCGAGTAGTCGACGGCGAGCGCGATGCCGAACATAGACACCGTCGAGGTCACGAACACCGACATAGTGGTGAATGACGACAACAGGAAAACCAGGCCCATGGTGACTACGACGGTGCAGACACCGAGGGCCAGCGGGATGGCCGCCGCGGCCAGTGAACCGAACACCGCGAGCAACACCATCAGGATGATCGGCAGGTTCCAGCGTTCGGCCTCGGCGATGTCGTGTTTGGTGTTTGCCGCCGCGGCAGCGCTCAACGCGCCCTGCCCGATGACGTAGAGCCGTACCCTGCCGTTGGCGGTCTGGCCGGACTGATCGCCTCTGATGCCCACTTTTTCGCGGAGCCGCTTGGCGACGTCACTCGTGCCGGCATTGCGTGCGTCCAGCCGCAGCGACACTACGTACGGCCGGTCCGGTTGCGGCGGGCGCTGGGTGGTGTTGGGCATCTCCGTCACGCCGGGGAACTCGCCGGCGATCTGTCGCAACAGCACGACCGCGTCATTGATGTCCTGGTAGCCGGCATCGGGGCGGGGGGCGGCCACCAGCGCCAACGAGGACACCCCCTGGTCGTGGTACTGATCCTGGAGCTGATCGTGGACCACCAGCGACTGTGACCCGGGAACCTCGAAGCCACCGCCGGTGAGATGCCCGGACTGCGTCAACGCCAAATAGACCGCTGGAACCAGTGCAAGCAACCAGCCTGTGAAGACTAACCAGCGGTGCCTGCGCAGGTTGCGGCTTAGGCGCATCATGAACTGCTGGATGTCAGACTCCCCGCATTGGTACGCAGTGCGTGCACGCGCGAGGATACCCCAGTGGACTGTGTGCTTGGGCGGCTTATCGGCAGCTGAACTGCAACGATTCGGTCGCGGCCGCAGACCTGCGAAGCAGGATCTCGGTCGCCCGAGTTGGCAACCGAGACCTCGGAGATGGCACGATGTCAGCAATTCGTTAGGAGCTATTGCATGAAGACACGCATTGCAACAAGGCGCGGCAGGCTGTTCGCGGGGCTGATCGCCGCCGCAGTGCCGGGCGCTGCCATCGCTGTTATGGCCGGGCCTGCGGCCACCGGGGCCAACGACCCGTGCGCGGCCAGTGAAATCGCCAGGACGATAGGTTCGGTCGCCAAGTCGATGGGCGATTACCTGGACGCCCATCCAGAGACCAACCAGACGATGACCACCATGCTGCAGCAGCAAGCCGGCCCGCAGTCGCTGACATCGTTGAAGTCCTACTTCGAGGCCAACCCCAAGGTCGCCACCGACATGACGTCCGTGTCGCAACCGCTGGCCGGCCTTTCGACACAGTGCAAGTTGCCGATCAGCATCCCCCAGGCCATCGGCCTCATCCAGCAGGCGCAGGGCGCTGGTGGGCTGCCGGGTGGAATGCCTGCACTGCCCGGTGGCGCCGGGGGCGCGGCGGGCGGCACACTCCCGGGCCCGTCGCGGCAGAACAACGTCGGCTAACCGTCGCTTCCGGGGGTCCGCTCGGGTGGCGGTAGTGGACCCTGCAGAGCCGGGAGAGGCCCGGTGGGCGGGTCGTCGTCGGAGTCGGCGGTGTTCTCGGTGCGGAACATGAAGAAGAACACCACCCAACCGATGACGCCGAGGAGCAACCAGCTGATCGCCCGATAGATCAGCATCGCCGAGATAGCGCTCGGCAAGGTCATGCCGCTGGATACCAGGCCGGGCACCAGCACCGCCTCGACGATCAACAACCCGCCCGGCATCAGCGGAATGGTGCCGACCGCACGAGCGGCCGCACAGGCGACCGCCAACCCGGCTACCGACGCGTGGTCGCCGGCCGCATACGCGGCGAAGCCGAGGCAGGCTACATCGGTGACCCGGTTGAAAAGCGACCAACTGAACGCCACACCCAAGTTGCGCCGCCCCAGGCTCACCGATGCGAGCTGCGTGAGCGTCTCGCGCCACTTTTCCAGGCCGGTGTCGGCCGGCTTGCCGCGAACCGAGTTGACCCACGACAAGACCCGGCCGCCGATCCCTTCGATCAGCTCGGGTCGCGACGCCACCGCCTGGGCCAGCAGCAGCAACGCGACGAAGCCACCGAGGGTGAACAACAACGAGAACGGGTTGTTCTTCGCGCCCAGGAAGAACGCTCCGCCGAGTCCGAGCAGTGCCAATCCCACCGCCTGCAGTACACCCGACATCACGAGCTGCCAGGACGCCACCACGGTCGAGGCGCCCCAGATGCGTTGCTGACGGAGCAGAAACGTGGCCGACAGCACCGGCCCGCCGGGCAGTGTGGTGCTCAGCGAGTTGGCGGCGTAGAAGGCGGCCTCGGAGCGCAACTGCTTGACATGTACCCCGGCCGACCTCAGCAGGGTGCGCTGGATCTGGGCGAAGCTGTGCATCGACGCGGCCGTGGCGACCACGGCAGCCAGTAACCACCACCAGTTGGCTTCGTACAAACTCGTCCAGGCTTTGGCCAGCTGGTGCCAGCCAAGCGCGACCTCGACGGCAAGCACGATTCCGACGATGCCGAGCACCACCCAGCGCGCCCACCAGTATTTGCCACGCGGCGCGTCGTCGCGCGCGCGGGCAAGCCGACGGATGGCGGCGTCATACGACACGTACTTTAGGGTAACCGTGCAGGTGGCGCGACGATCGTTACGGATCTCTGACTGTGTCTCCGGTGTGTCTCGGTCGTGACCGGATCATGCCGGCCACACGGGCCCTGAGCCAAACTTCGGGCGGCCTTGGGCGGCACGCCGGCAGCTAGGCTGGCCGAATGTCGGCAAACTTCGACGACGCCGCGGTCGCACCCTTGATCCGTAAGACAGCGGCCTGGGCATGGCGTTTGCTGGTTGTCCTGGCCGCGTTCATCGCCGTGTTGTGGGTCCTGCAGAAGCTTGAAATCATCGTCGTTCCGGTATTGCTTGCGTTGATGCTCAGCGCGTTGCTGGTGCCGCCGGTCGACTGGATGGACCGGCGGGGGTTGCCGCGCGGCGCCGCCGTGGCGCTGGTGGTGCTTGGCGGATTCGCGTTTCTGGGCGGCACCCTGACGTTCGTCGTCAGCCAGTTCATCGTCGGATTGCCCGATCTGACCGAGCAGGTCACCCACAGCATCGAGAGCACCCGCAGGTGGCTGATCCACGGGCCGGCGCATTTGCGCAGCGAACAGATCGAAAATGCCGGCAACGCCGCGATCCAGGCGCTGCACAACAATCAGGCGAAGTTGACCAGTGGTGCGCTGTCGACCGCGGCCACCCTCACCGAGGTGGTCACGGCGGCCGTGTTAGTGCTGTTCACGCTGATTTTCTTCCTCTACGGCGGCCGCAACATCTGGCAATACGTGGTCAAGATCTTCCCGGTCGGCGTCCGTGAGCGAGTGCTCGACGCCGGCCGCGCCGGATACGGATCGCTGATCGGGTACGTGCGGGCAACATTTCTGGTGGCCCTGACCGATGCGGCCGGGGTTGGCGCGGGGTTGGCGATCATGGGTGTGCCGCTGGCGCTGCCGCTGGCCTCGTTGGTGTTTCTTGGTGCCTTCATCCCGTTGGTTGGTGCCGTGATCGCCGGCTTCCTGGCCGTGATCGTCGCTCTGCTCGCCAAGGGGATCGTCTATGCGCTGGCCACGCTCGGTTTGCTGATACTGATCAATCAAATTGAGGCGCATTTGCTGCAGCCGCTGGTGATGGGTCGCGCGGTCTCGATTCACCCGCTCGCAGTGGTGCTGGCTATTTCCACCGGCGGTGTGGTTGCCGGGATTGTGGGCGCCTTGCTGGCCGTTCCCACGGTCGCTTTCTTCAACAACGCGATACAGGTGCTGCTCGCTAAAGACCCGGCCGCGGAAGCCGAGCAGCAGATCGAGCGGCCGCGCGATGCTCCCATCATGCAGGCGAAATCGGACAGCGCCGAAGCTGGCGGCTCGAACTAAACGGACCTACAACCGTCCTTCGCGGCGTAAGAGGTCCTGGGCGGACAGGCCGCCGGCGACGCGGCGGCGCTGACGCGAGTTGTCGCCGTTGTCGCCTTGGACACTATGGTCGCCTTGGACACTATGGTCGCCTTGGGCACTATTTTCGCCCTGTCCGCCGGCTTTCAGCTGCTGCGTGGCTGCCTCGGAGTCGCTGTTGGTCGGGATCGGCATGGCCCGGGTCTGACCGGCGGACGGTTTCGGCGGCGGCGGCGGTGTTGGTGGCCCGGCTAACGGGGGTCGTGTCGGCGCCGGCGGTGCGGGGCCGGCCGGGCGAGCGGCGGGGTTACTCGGAGCCGCGTTGGTGTTCGCGATGCTGCCCGGTGCTGAGAACCGGGTCGTCTTGGCTTCGGTCGGTGGCCCGGTCTGAATCCGCGTCGTGTTGGCGCCAGAGGGCTCCGGGGCCGGCCTGACCTCCGGCCGGGTGGCCGGACGTGGCTGCGGCGACTCCGGCGGGCCAGGGTGAGTGGGGTCGTGCGCCGGGCGGGGGGCTGCGGCAACCAGGCTGGCCGCGACGGGAGGCCGCACCGGTCGCCCGTTGACAGTAGACCGCTTGCGCTCGTCGGGCAGATGAATCTCGCCGAGTCCGATGCGGGTCTGCAGGCGTCTCATCCAGCGCGGCGCCCACCAGCAGTCGTCGCCGAGCAGCTTCATCACCGACGGCACCAGGAACATCCGCACCACGGTCGCGTCCAACAGCAGCGCCGCCATCAACCCGAACGCCAGGTACTTCATCATCACCAGGTCAGAGAGGACGAACGAACCGGCGACGACGGCAACGATCAGCGCCGCGGCGGTAATGATGCGGCCCGTGGTTGCCGTGCCGATCCGGATAGCTTCCTGGGTCGACATGCCGCGTTCTCGCGCCTCGACCATCCGGGAAACCAGGAATACCTCGTAGTCGGTGGACAGACCGAAGATCAGCGCGATGATCAGCCCGATCACCGGCGCCGTCAGCGGCGTCGCCGTGAAGTTCAGCCAATTCGAGAGGTGCCCGTCGACGAATATCCACGTCAGGATGCCCATGGTGGATCCGAGCGTCAGTGCGCTCATCAGGGTGGCCTTGATTGGCAGCACCACCGACCCGAATGCCAGGAACATCAACACGATGGTGGTGGTGAGCAGGACGAGGACGAACAGTGGCATCTTCGTGAACAGGCCGTGGATCGAATCCAGTTCCAGCGCCGGAGTACCGCCGACCCATACCGTGATTCCCTTGGGCGGCGTGATAGCGCGGAGGTCGGCGAGCTTCTTCGACGCGTCAGCTGGGTTGGTAAACCCGTTTTGCAGGACCCGGACCGACGGATCCTTCGACGCGCCCGGGGCTACCGGGCGCTCCTGCCACATGCTCGCTGGGTTGTTGTCTTGCTCGATGAACCCGCCGATCGCCATGGCCTTGCTGCGGACATCGGCGATCTGCTGGTCGGTGACCGGCTGATGGTTGGTGGTTTGGATCACCAGGGTGAACGGATTGGTGCGGTACCCGGGGAAGAGCTTGTCGAATTGTTCCTGCGCCTGGCGCACCGGATAGTCCGGCGGCAGGTACTTCTCGCTGAACCCACCCAGTGACAGTTTGCCCACCGGAAGAATCAGCGCAAGCATGATCAAAATGATGGGGGCGGCGAACAGCACCGGCCGCCTCATCACCCGGTTGACTAGCTTGCCCCAGAAGCCGTTCTCCATCTCTTCGCGGGTCTTGGTCCGTTGCAGACGGTCGGCGAGCCAGTTCAGGTAGGCGGCCGAGACCTTCCAATTCCGCAGGAAGGGCACCCGGAACAGGGTCCGGACGCCCAGCGCGTCAACGTGTTTGCCCAGAACCCCGAGGCAGGCCGGCAACAGGGTGATGGACAGGATGGCTGACAGCATCACCGACGCCATGGTGGCGTAAGTCAACGACTTCAGGAAGCCCTGCGGGAACAGCAGCAGACCGATCGCCGACGCAACGATCAAGACCGCCGAGAATGTCACCGTGCGTCCGGCCGTGATCACCGTGCGCCGGACCGCCGTTTCGGTGTCGTAGCCCTCCGCGATCTCTTCGCGGAACCGGCTCACGATGAAAAGCCCGTAGTCGATGGCGATACCCAGACCGACCAGCGAGACGACGGGTTGGGCGAAGAAGTGCACGGGACCGAAGACGGCGATGAGTCGCATGATGCCCAGCGCGCCCGCGATGCACAGCCCACCGACTATCGCCGGCAGGCCGGCGGCGATGACACCACCGAACACCAAGAACAGCACCACTGCCACTAAGGGCAGCGCCAGGACTTCCATGCGTTTCTGGTCGGTGGCGATGGTGCCGGTCAAACCCTCAGCCACCGGTTCCAGCCCGGCGAGCTTCACCGTGCCGCCGTCGAGCTTCTGCAGGTCCGGCGCGATGGTCTTGTAGTTGGTGAGGATGGTGTCGTCGTCATCGCCTTTGAGCGGGATGGACACGAATGTGTGCTTCTTGTCCTGGGTGGCCATGCCCTGAACGACCGCGCTGGTGGTGTCGGGCGCCGCCAAGTAGCCGGCCCATCCCATGACCTGGGCGGGATGGTCGTTTTTGAATTGGTTGAGCTCATCGGTGATCTGCTTCGCCCAGGCCGGGTCATTGACGGTTTTGCCGTCCGGCGCCTTGAAGATCGCAACTATATGGCCGCTTCGGTCCCGGCCGTAGACCTTGTCGCCGATGATGGATGCCTTGACGGACTGGCTGCCGTCGTCGTAGAAACCGCTCTGCGTGACGTGTTTACCCAGGCTCAGCCCGAATGCGCCGCCGCCGAGGCACAGAGCCACCATGACTCCGATTACGATGTACCGGTAGCGGTACACGGTTCGACCCCACCAGGCGAACACCTAAGCTCCTTACTGGATCGCTAACGACCCGCACATTGGTTTTCCAGTGTCACACACGCGCGGTCAACAGCGCTGATAACGGCCGGAAGGGCTGCAGCCATGCCCCCTGATCAGGCAGCGAATCCAGGCCGATGCGCGGCAACGGTTCCCGGAAAACGCCCTCGATTTCTTCCAAGTCGACGAAGTCCAAGGCATCCGACGCTAGTGCCCAACTAGCGTGTTCACGAAATCCGATCACGTGAACACCGATCCCGTCGCGGGCCACCTGTTCTAGCGGTTGGCGGAACGCTTGGCCATCGGCCGAGGCCACGACCAGCGCCGCGAGCCCTTCTTCGCGCCGCCGTTCAATGTGTTCGAGCATGTCGCGGTCGACGTCGCTATCCTCGTCGATCTTCGGCTTGGCGAAGACCGCGAACCCCACGTTACGCAGTGCGTCCACCCACGGTCGAACGACCTCGGCGCTGCCTGGTGCGATATTGGTGAAGACGGTGGCCTCGGGTTCGATCACGACGCCTGGACGGTCGGCGCTGACCTCTGCCGTGTGGGCCAGCAGCCAGCGACCGAGTGCATCGAACCTGGGACGTTCCAGGGCGGTCGGGCGACGTCCCAAGATCGAGCCCAGGCCCATGTCGAGGTTGGGTGCGTCCCACACCAGCAGGACTCGGCGAGCCGGTGCGGCGAGGCCGTTCAGGCCTTGGCCAAGCTGGTCGGACAGGACCGCAGGTGCTGTCAGCGGCTCTGGTGCTGTGGTTTCTTCTGTCAGGCTCATCGTCTCTCCCGGATCAACGCCGGATTTCCCAAATCAATGTCGTTTTTCCCAAATCAACGTCGTTTTTCCCAAATCAACGTCGTTTTTCCCAAATCAACTCGGTGACGGCGCTGCCCGCTTCTTGGGCTTTGGTTTCGTACTTGGTGGTTGGGCGGACGACCGAGATCGGCAGCCGGTTGCCCGGATCTACGCGACACAGCCGGGGTTCGGCGTCGCCGACTTCGGCGATCTGTTCGGCGTAGCCGGGGTGGTCCGTCGCCGCGTGCAGGACACCACCGGGAAGTAGCCGATCCGCGATCAGGGCAATCGTTCCCCGCTGCAGCAGTCTGCGTTTGTGGTGGCGTGCCTTCGGCCACGGGTCGGGAAAGAAGACTCGGACACCGGTCAGCGACCCCGGTGCGATCAGATGTTGCAGCACGTCGAGCGCGTTCCCGCGGATCAACCGGATATTGCGCACCTGCTCACGGTCGATCGCGCTCAGCAGCTGCGCCAGGCCACGCCGGTAGATTTCCACCGCGATCACATCGATATCGGGCTCGTCTTGTGCCATCGCCATCGTCGACGTGCCGCTGCCGCAGCCGATCTCGAGCACCAGCGGCGCCTGGCGGCCAAACCACGCGATGGCGTCCAGCGGCTCAGCGTGCGGGGGACGGACTTCCGACTTGCCTAGTTCTGGCCACAGCCGCTCCCAGGTCTGGCGCTGGGCGCCGGAGAGCGCCGAGCGCCGCGAGCGAAAGCTCGTGGCCGGGAGGCGGTGTTCACCCTGGTCCGGGTCGGCCGGATCCGGTGCTGGTGTTAGGTCGTCCAAGTCCTGTCCATCGGCTTGGCGATAGGCATGGAGGCTGGGTGTCATCCCCACCTCCACCGGAGGGGCGTATCCCCAGCCCGGGTTGGCACACGCATTTGTCCATGGTGGCCCATGAACGCCCGATGTTGCCTCTCCTGGTCCAGATTGATATCCAACAGTTGCCTTCAACTGGTAACAGATAGACGGTGGCTCGCATCTCGTCGACTCAGGTGTCACCATTCGGTGTGGTCCGATCGGCCGCTCGGCAGATTGAACTGGCGACCACGACCCGGCATCCGGCGCAGGCAACGCCGGATCGGGCGATCGGGCCAATCGGATCGAGCGGGCAGGACATGCGAGGACAAGGGCATCAGATTTTCATCGACGAGCTGGCACGATTTGCCGCCGCGGTTGCTGACGCGCGGGTGACGGCGATCGCCGGGCGAGCCGCCGCGCCGCTGCGCGTGGTTGTGCGCGGACGTCGGGGAGTCGGCCGCCGGACAGTGGCAGGTGCCCTGGGCCGGGCCGGAGTCGAGTCGGGCATCACGGTGATCCAGGCGGGCTACGCCGACCTTGACATCGACTTGGTCGTCTACGTCACCACTGAGGTGCTCAAACCCGAGGACATCGAAGCCATCGCCGCAGCGCGGCATCCGGTATTGGGGGTGCTGAACAAAGCCGATTTGGCCGGCTCGCTGTCAGGCCGGGCCGGGGACGGGCCGATTGTGGCCGCGCAGACCCGCTGCGCGCTTTTGTCGGTGCTCGCAGGGGTACCCGTGGAGCCGATGATCGGTTTGCTCGCCGTCGCCGCGTTCGATGATCTGGATGAGGGTATGTGGACCGCGCTGCGGCTACTGGCCGTTGATCCTGGCGGCTCTGCATCTGCCGACCCGCTTTTCGCGGGCTCATTTGCCGGTTTTCTGGCGTCGAACAACCCGGTGCCGAGGCAGGTGCGGCAGCGCTTGTTGGACAAGTTCGACTTGTTCGGCACTGCGCTCGCCGTCGCCGTGGTCCGTCGGGGCGGGACAGCCTCGCACGTACAGGCCCTGCTGCGCCGGGTGAGCTCTGTCGATGCCGTCGTCGACAAGGTCAATGGCCTCGGCACCCGGGTGCGCTACCGTCGGGTGCTTGAGGCCGTCACCGAATTGGAGGCCCTGGCCGTCACCGAAGCGGGGATCGGCGAGCGGATCCGCGAGTTCCTCTCGGGCGACGACACGGTGGTTGCTCGCATGGCCGCTGCCGTTGACCTGGCGGATGCGTCCGGGCTGGAAGTCGGCCCCGCCGATCTGGACTGCGATGATCCGGCCGCGCACCTGCGGCGGGCGCTGCGATGGCAGCGCTACAGCCGGGGACCGGTGAGCGATCTTCACCGCTGGTGCGGTGCCGATATCACCAGGGGATCGCTTCGGCTCTGGTCGCAAGCCGACGGATCGCCGCCCGGCGGATCTGGGGAGTCACGGTGACCGCCGCGGCAAACGAAGATCCGGCCGGCCAGGTGGATGCACTGGTGGCATCGATCGGCCCCCGGCTGGGTGCACCTGTCATCAGCCGCCGCGACGTGGTGTTGGTGACCGGCCCGTGGCTGGCCGGTGTCACCGGTGTGGTGGCTGCGCTGCGCGAACGGCTTCCGCAGCACAAGTTCGCCGAGTCGACGGATCTGGGACCCGGCGATGCGCCGACCGCGGTGGTCTTCGTTGTTTCTGCCGCGGCCCGGCTGACCGAGTCTGACTGTGCGCTGCTGGACGCTGCGGCCGAGCACACTGATCTGGTGGTTGGCGTGGTGTCCAAGATCGACGTGCACCGCGGCTGGCGCGGCGTGCTCGCGGCCAACCGTGACCTGCTGGCCGCGCACGCGCCGCGCTACGGCCAGGTGCCCTGGGTAGGTGCGGCCGCGGTGCCTGACCTGGGCGAGCCGATTGTCGATGACTTGGTCGACGCGGTCTCAGGGCAACTCGCGGATTCAGATGTCGCGCGGCGAAATAGGTTGCGGGCGTGGGAATCCCGGCTCCAGACGGCCGCGCAGCGTTTTGATCGCGACGCCCAGGGCGCCGGCCGGCGGGCCCGAGTGGACGCGTTGCGCGAAGAGCGCAGCGCCGCCCTGCGGCAGCGGCGCCAATCCAAATCCGAGCGCACCATCACGCTGCGCGGTCAGATCCAGCAGGCTCGCGTCCAGTTGTCCTATTTTGCCCGCAATCGGTGCTCGTCGGTGCGCAGCGAGCTGCAAGAGGACGCCGCGCGTCTGTCCCGGCGCGACATGGCCGGCTTCGAGACGTACACGCACAACCGGCTGGCGGGGGTGGTCGCCGAGGTGAGTGACGGCACCGCCACCCACCTCGCCGATGTTGCGCAGAAGATGGGTGTGCCGGTAGACCTGCCGGTCCTGGAGAAGCTGCCAACGGTCGACATCCCCCCGCCGCCCCTGAAATCACGGCGGCTGGAAACCCTGCTGATAACGCTGTTGGGCGCGGGCTTCGGCGTGGGTATAGCCCTGACGCTAAGTAGGCTGCTGGCCGGTTTGGCCGCCGGGCTCAACCCCTGGCTCCTGACAGCCGGGGCCGTGGCCTGCGCGGTGGTGGGACTCGCCGCAACCCTCGTGGTGGTCAATGTCCGTGGCCTGCTGCATGACCGTGCGCTGTTGGACCGCTGGGCGGGTGACGCGACGTCGTCGCTGCGGTCCGTGGTGGAGGAGTTGGTAGCCACGCGTGTGCTGCTCGTCGATTCGGTGCTGAGCACCGCGCTGACGGCCCGTGATGAGGCCGAAAACACGCAGGTAGGCGAACGGGTCAGTGCCATCGACAGCGAACTGCGCGAGCACGCCATCGCCGCGGCGCGGGCCGCAGCACTGCGCGACCGGGAGATGCCGACGCTGCGGACCGCGCTCGACGCTGTACATGCAGAACTGGGCGAACCGGGTACTCCGGAAACAACGGGCCTGGCCGAGACGGCTTCGCAGCTGGATGCTGGGACCGGTGAGATCGACGAATCGACTTCGAGGAGCCCAGATGGCGATGATCTGTGACTTTCGGAGGCTTTTTTGGGGGCTTCTGAATCGTTGTTGTGAGGAGGCTTATACCCGCCCGAGCCTTCCCTAACAAGGTGTTCACGATAACCTGTAGTTAACGCCGTGCATGTCAACAGTTGTATGGGTGAGTACGTAAGTAACGAATAAACGCCCATAAGCAACCAGAAGAATTCAGGAGAGTTCGATGACCTCAGCGACCATTCCCGGTCTGGATACCGCGCCTACCAAGCACCAGGGGCTGCTGTCGTGGGTAGAGGAGGTCGCCGAGCTCACCCAGCCTGACCGGGTGGTCTTCGCTGATGGCTCCGAGGAGGAGTGGCAGCGGCTCGCCGACCAGCTGGTCCAGGCCGGCACGTTCCAGCAGCTGAACGAGAAGAAGCACCCGAACTCCTACCTCGCGTTGTCCGATCCGTCCGACGTGGCGCGGGTGGAGTCCCGGACGTTCATCTGTTCGGAGCGGGAAGTCGACGCCGGGCCGACCAACAACTGGATGGATCCGGCCGAGATGCGGTCGATCATGACCGACCTGTACCGCGGCTGCATGCGCGGTCGCACCATGTGGGTGGTGCCCTTCTGCATGGGCCCGCTCGGTGCGGACAACCCCAAGCTGGGGGTGGAGATCACCGACTCCGAATACGTCGTCGTCTCGATGAAGGTGATGACCCGGATGGGCACGGCCGCCCTGGAGAAGCTCGGCGACGACGGCTTCTTCGTCAAGGCGTTGCACTCGGTCGGAGCCCCGTTGGATCCTGCCCAAAACGACGTGCCGTGGCCGTGCAATGACACCAAGTACATCACCCACTTCCCGGAAACCCGCGAGATCTGGAGCTACGGCTCGGGCTACGGCGGCAACGCGCTGCTGGGCAAGAAATGCTATTCGCTGCGCATCGCCTCGGCGATGGCCCATGACGAGGGCTGGCTCGCCGAGCACATGCTGATCCTCAAGCTGATCTCCCCGGAGAACAAGGCTTATTACTTCGCCGCGGCATTCCCGTCGGCGTGCGGCAAGACAAACCTGGCGATGCTGCAGCCGACCATCCCGGGCTGGCGCGCCGAAACGCTCGGCGACGATATCGCCTGGATGCGCTTCGGTAAGGACGGCCGGCTGTATGCGGTCAACCCCGAGTTCGGTTTCTTCGGCGTCGCGCCCGGCACCAACTGGAAGTCCAACCCCAATGCCATGCGCACCATCGCCGCGGGCAACACCGTCTTCACCAACGTCGCACTCACCGACGACGGCGACGTTTGGTGGGAGGGCCTGGAAGGCGACCCGCAGCATCTGATCGACTGGAAGGGCAACGACTGGTACTTCCGCGAGACGGAAACCGCGGCAGCCCACCCGAATTCGCGGTACTGCACGCCGATGTCGCAGTGCCCCATCCTGGCGCCGGAGTGGGACGACCCACAGGGGGTGCCGATCTCGGGGATCCTGTTCGGCGGCCGCCGCAAGACCACGGTGCCGCTGGTGACGCAGGCCCGCGACTGGCAACATGGCGTGTTCATCGGCGCCACTCTGGGCTCCGAGCAGACCGCCGCCGCCGAGGGCAAGGTCGGCACCGTGCGGCGCGACCCGATGGCCATGCTTCCGTTCCTGGGCTACAACGTCGGCGACTACTTCCAGCACTGGATCGACCTGGGCAAGAACTCCGACGAGTCCAAGCTCCCGAAGGTGTTCTTCGTCAATTGGTTCCGCCGCGGCGACGACGGCCGCTTCCTGTGGCCTGGGTTCGGCGAGAACAGCCGGGTGCTGAAGTGGATCGTCGACCGCATCGAGCACAAGGCCGGTGGCCATGACACTCCGATCGGTGTGGTACCGACCGCCGAGGATCTGGACCTGGACGGACTCGACATCGGCAGTGACGACGTTGCACAGGCTTTGGCGGTCGACCCTGCCGAGTGGCGCAACGAACTGCCGTTGATCGAGGAGTGGTTCGAGTTCGTCGGCGAGAAACTGCCCACCGGAGTCAAGGACGAGTTCGAGGCGCTCAAGCAGCGGCTGGCTGAATCGAGCTAAGCGCGCGGGGTCTCGGTTGTCGCGAAGCCGAGATGGATACTGGACCGATGCCGAACACCGATGTTCACCCAGACCTGCGCCGCTTCGCCCGTTTCGCCCCACGACAGATGGTCGGGCCCCGGACTCTGCCGGTGGTGCGGATGTTGAGCGGGCTGATGGGGCGGCGCAGTACACCCGGCGATGTCGAAGTGATCACCCTGGGATCCGGAGTCGGTGTTCGCCTGTTCCGTCCCGCCGGCGTACCCGAACCGGGGCCGGCGCTGCTGTGGATCCACGGCGGCGGTTATGTGCTGGGCAGCGCGCAACAGGACGATGCGCTGTGCCGCCGGTTCAGCAGAAAGCTGGGCGTCACCGTCGCGTCAGTGGAATACCGGCTGGCACCTGAACATCCTTATCCGGCGCCGCTGGAGGACTGCTATCGCGCGTTGACCTGGCTGGCCGGCCTGCCCGCGGTGGACCCAGACCGGGTGGCGATCGGCGGAGGCAGCGCCGGCGGCGGCCTGGCGGCGGCGCTGGCCCTGCTGGCCCGCGACCGCGGCGACATCGCACCGGCATTTCAGCTGCTGGTGTACCCCATGCTCGACGACCGGAGTTCCAGGAGTTCTGGGGCCCTTTCCAATCCGAACTACCGGTTGTGGGGCCCGCGTTCGAATCGGTTCGGCTGGACGGCCTACCTCGGTAATGCGGACCCGCAAGTCGCCGTCCCGGCCAGGCAGGACGACCTGAGTGGGCTGCCGCCGGCGTGGATAGGCGTCGGCAGCAATGACCTGTTCCAGGACGAGGATCTCGCCTACGCAGAACGCCTGAAGAACGCGGGCGTGCCATGCGAAGTCGAAGTGGTCCCCGGCGCATTCCACGGCTTCGACCTGGTGGTGCCGAAAGCTCAAGTGTCACAGCGGTTCTTCGCAAGTCAGTGCGACGTTTTGCGCTCCGCGCTGGGCACGGCGGGTTGATCGGCTGCGCTACTCGGCCACGTAGGCGAGCTCGCCGCCGATCACGGTCGCGGCGACCATGCCGGCGTCCAGTCCGGCCAGTACCACCGCGGGCGGTTGCGTCAGCACACACAGGTCTCCCGGCTGACCGGTTTGGACGGTTCGCGCCCGGCCGGGCTGGTCCGGCCATCCGAGAAACATCGTCAAAGCCTCAGTCGCCGAAATACATTCGCGTGCGTTGAGAACGGCGCCGCTGGGTGTGGCGCGGTGCACCGCAGCGCGCATCGCCGCCCACGGGTCGCCCCGGCCGAACGGCATATCGGTGGACAGTGCGACCTGAACGCGCGCTTCCAGCAGGGACGCGACCCGCCACAGCTGACCGCGCTCGGCGTCGGGAACCTCGGCAAGGTATTGATCGCCGCGCTCGGCGACGAAGTTGGGTTGCGTCACCACCGTGAGCGCGAGGTCGGCGAGGTCGGCGAGGATGTCGTCGGGCACCACCGCGGCGTGCTCGATGCGATCGAGCCGATGGCTACCCGCCGCGCGCAAGGCCGCGACGGACACCACCAGTTGGGCCGCGGTCACGCAGTGCACGGCTACCGGCCGGCCGGCACTGTGCTGGTCGATAATCCAGTCCGTCAGCGCGTCCAGGTCGAGCTGGTCGTCGTGCAGGATCTTCTTGCCCGGCGAGAGGAAATGCACCCGCGGCCGGAACTCGCCGCGACGGTGCGCCACCACCAGCGAGACCATGTCGTCGGCCCCGAGGTCGGGCGTGGCGTCGGTGACGCCGGTGACGCCGAGCGCAGTGAGGCGTCGGCTCAGTTCCGTGAGGTGGGTCTCCCGCCGCTGCAGAGCGTCCGACCAGCCGCGATCGGCACTGCGCAGGCGCCCGTCCGGGTGCTCGGCCATGCCGACCCGGACCAGGGCCGCAGAGTTGAGGATCCACAACGCGCCGCTGCGGTGCTGGACTCGGACCGGGGTGCCGGGCTGCATGGCATCGAGGGCGGCCCGGTCCAGCTCGCCGGCCACCGAGTCGTGATACCCGACCGCGCGGATCCACCCGTCAGAACTGGGCGTGGCATTCGACAAGGCTTGTGCTAGTTGGTCTTTGGTATTCACCACGGGAGGACCGACGGAAATCGATTCCAAGGCGGACGCGGCCGAGCGCACGTGCGCGTGGTGATCGTGCAGGCCGGGTAGCACGGTTCCGCCGCCGGCGTCGAGTACGTACTCCCCGCGTCGGGCAACAAGATCGTCGCCCACCTCGTCGATCCGCGGGCCGAGCCGGATGTCGGTGACCGTGCCGTCCAGCAGGGTGGCCCGCTGAATCAGCATGATAGACAGCGTCTTTCGGTGACAATCCGGCGAACGTCGGTGTTATCCGCGCCGAGCCCAGCCGCCGGCGCCGTTGCAGGCGGTGCGGGTGGGGCCGGGGCCGGGTGCACTGTGACCGACTCCGCCGTCGGCAGCGCCGCGTAGGTCGCGGCGACCGCGGCCATGGACATGTGAATCACCTCGCCGCCACCGCGGCGCAGCGATTCGACCACCGCCAGGGTTGCCTCCAGCCCGGTCAGCGGGTCCGCGATGGCGTCGCCGCAGAATACCGGTCCGCCGAACCCGGCGCGGCACCCGGCATCAACGCCGCAACCGACCAGGCCGCCGGCCACCGCGGCATCATCACCGAACGCCGGTCGTCCGGAATGCTCGTCATACCCGTTGATCCGCAACCAGATTCGGCCCGCACGCGGCGCAACGTCGTCCGGTCCCAGCCGCCGTCGCAACAGTGCGGCGGGTCGCGAACCTTCGATCACGATGTCGGACACCGCGAGCAGTTCGCGCAGCTCGTCGGCTTGCCGATCGAAATCGAGGCAGTAGGAGCGCTTGTCACCGTTCATCCAATCGAAGAAGGCGCGATTGCCGGCCCGGGTGCCGTCGGGCCGGCCCGGACTTTCCACTTTGACGACGGTGGCGCCGGCGGATGCCAGCAGCTGCCCGCACAATGGGCCCGCCCACATCGACGACAGGTCGGTGACCAGCAGACCGGCCGGGTCACGCGGAGACGACCGGGCTCCCATTTGGCGTATCCGCGCCGGCGCGGCCGCAACCTCGCCCAGGGCGGCCACCGGAATGTCGAGCAGGCCGGCCCGCTCGGTGATCGCGGACACCGGACGGGGTGCGGCCCAGCGCCGCAGCATCGGCCACGGGTCGACCGGCACTTCGTCGGCGCGCAGCAGCGCGGGGACGGCGGCGACGTCGTCGGGGCGGGACAGCGTGATCGCGCACCAGCCGTCCCGGGCAGCCAGCAAACGGGTGGCACCACCGGCCGAGACCCGGCCACCACGGGTCAAACCGAGCAATCCGGCCCGCCCGGTCAGTAGGGTCGCGGCACCTGCGCGGGTGCCCGTGGCGGCGGCGACCCGCTCGGCGCGGTCCAGCACCCTGGCGCGCGAAAAGTCGGGCGGCCCGTCGGACAGACCAGTCAGGTAGGCCAGCCCGCTGCTACCCCATTGGGCCGCCACCGAGCTCACCAGCACCATTGTGCTCGTACTGCGCGGCGTGGGTCAGAACTGCAGTGCGCTGAACCGCCAGTCCAGCACCGGCCGGGCGGGCTCGCCCGCCGTATTGCTGACCGCGTAGACCAACGAGCGCAGCCCCAGCACGCCACCGTTGGCGGTCACCTCGGCGGATTCGACGTGCAGCTCGCTGTAGAGGGTGTCCCCCTCGTGCACCGGACCGGTGTGGTCGCAGGACTGCCAGCCCAGCACCGTGATCAGATTGGGCAGCAGCCGACTCGCCTGCGCGAGTGCGAGTCCGATGGTGTGTCCGCCGTAGACCAGCCGCTGTCCGCCGACCCGCCAATCATGGTGGGTGGCGGCGATGTTCAGGGTGAGTCGAGCCAGTTCCGGCGCGCTGCTCAGGACATCCCCGGTGCTGTGCAACACCGAACCCGCAATGCCGGCGTCGAAATGCGGACCGGGCACCCGATTCCGGAAGACCTCAGCGTTCCACCCGGCGGCCGGGTCGGAGGCCGGTGGCGCCGCGTCGGCGCCGATGCCGGACAGGTCGTCGGCCGGCGCTCTGGATCCATCCCGGTCAGGGCTGAAGTCCGGGCTCGCGGGCAGCATGGCGCACCGGTAGAAGTCGAGCACCAGTCGATCGGCCTGGTCGATCGTGATCATCCGCAGTGCCGCCAGTCCCGTTGGCGCGCGGCCGGGCTTGAGCGAGTTCGCTCGCAGGCCGACCACTTCGGTGCGGGTATATATGGTGTCGCCGATGACCGGGAATCGGTGAAACGTGAGCCCACGGTAAAACAGGTTGGCTTTGACTCGCTGCGTCACCAGCGTGCTCTGCCCGATCGCCACATCGCACACCAGCCCCGGATGCGCCAGCGGGCCTGGCGCACCGGTGACCGCGGCACACAGATCGGCGTCCAGCGCCAGTCGCAGCCGATCTCCGAGGATCGCCTGATGAGCGGCGGCCAGTCCCGCCGAAATCGTTGCGGACGGCGCCCAGTCGAAGACCTGACCCACCGAGAGATCGTCGAAGTAGGGCCCGCCCTCGCGTTGACCCGCGTACCCGTTCACAGTCACAACGCCACATGCTGGCAGGCTGTCGAACCGGGGGTCAACACGGAGGACGGTTTGCGGGTGAACAGTGAACACAACGGCGAAGAGGACATGCTGGTCGCCACCGTGCGGGCGTTCATCGACCGCGACGTCAAACCGACCGTCCGTGAGGTCGAGCACGCCAACACTTACCCCGAGGCGTGGATCGCGCAAATGAAGCGGATCGGTATCTACGGCCTGGCCATTCCCGAGGAGTACGGCGGATCGCCGGTGTCGATGCCGTGTTATGTACGGGTCACCCAGGAGCTGGCCCGCGGTTGGATGAGCCTGGCCGGCGCGATGGGCGGGCACACCGTTGTGGCCAAGCTGCTGACGCTGTTCGGCACCGAGGAGCAGAAGCGGGCCTACCTTCCGCAGCTGGCCACCGGCGAGTTGCGCGCCACCATGGCGCTGACCGAGCCGGGCGGGGGCTCCGACCTGCAGAACATGTCGACCACCGCGCTGCCTGACGGCTCCGGAGGTTTGTTGGTCAACGGCTCCAAAACCTGGATCAGCAACGCACGCCGTTCCGGACTGATCGCATTGCTGTGCAAGACCGACCCGAACGCCACGCCACGTCATAAGGGCATCTCGATTGCGCTCGTCGGGCACGGGCCGGGCCTGGCGGTCTCGCGGGACCTGCCCAAGCTGGGCTACAAGGGCGTTGAATCCTGCGAGCTGTCGTTCGACAACGTCCGGGTGCCGGTAACCGCGATCCTGGGCGGACGCATGGGCGAAGGCTTTTCGCAAATGATGAAAGGCCTTGAGACAGGCCGTATCCAGGTGGCCGCTCGGGCCCTTGGCGTGGCGACGGCCGCGCTGGAGGACGCACTGGCCTATGCCCAGCAGCGGGAGAGTTTCGGCCGGCCGATTTGGAAGCATCAGTCCGTCGGCAACTACCTGGCCGACATGGCAACCAAACTCACCGCCGCACGTCAGATCACCCGATATGCCGCCGAGCGCTACGACAGCGGCGAACGCTGCGACATGGAGGCCGGGATGGCCAAGCTGTTCGCCTCCGAGGTCGCGATGGAGATCGCCCTGAATGCCGTACGCATCCATGGCGGTTACGGCTACTCCACCGAATACGACGTCGAACGCTACTTCCGCGACGCGCCCCTGATGATCGTCGGCGAAGGCACCAACGAGATCCAGCGCAACGTGATAGCCGGGCAGCTGGTAGCCCGAGGCGGGATCTAAAGCAATCCAAATGTCCCGGCCTGAGGTAGGCGCGTGCTGTATATTTGCCTGACTTCAGCACCAGCAACGCGGCGCGGAGTAAACCTGTTTGGACCGGAGGGAACCCAAAGGAAGGCAGCTGCCATGAGTTATCCTCCAGGGCCGTATGAAGGTTTCCCCGAATGGCAGGGCCAGCCGCCGCAGCCCGGTTGGCAGGGCCAGCCGCCGCAGCCGGGTTGGCAGGGCCAGCCGCCGTCGGGTTGGGCCCCGCAGCCGGGCTGGCCAGGCCAACAGGAGCCGGACAACTACCTGGTCTGGGCGATTCTGTGCACGGTCATGTGCTGTCTCCCGCTCGGGATCGTGTCGATCGTGTACTCCACCAGAGTCTCCGGACTGTGGTCTCAAGGGCGGTATGCGGAGGCGCAGGCCGCGTCCGATAACGCCAAGAAGTGGGCCATCATCAGCGCAATCGTGGGCGCCGTCGTTGCCGTGATCTCTGTGATCCTGTACGCCTTCGTCTTCGCCGTAGCTGTCTCGAACCTCCCTTCGACTACGACCACTACCTATTCGGGCTTCTGAGCTTTCGCGTCGACAAGTCCCCAGGCCAGTGCGGTATCAGCGTCGATAACGCGGCCGGCGAGCACGAGATAGGCCGTGCGCCAACGGCCGATCCGGCGGGTAATGCTGACGGTGCCACCGGCGCCGGGGATAAGCCCCAGACTCAGTTCGGGTAGTCCGAACACCGAATCGCCGTGCGCCTCAACCCATCCGCAAAACGCCGCCATCTCCAAACCGCTGCCCATCACCCGGCCGTGTACCTCGGCGCGGCATGCCCGACCGAGCCTGGCGGTCAGCGCGTCGAGCGCCAGGGCGGGGCTGTGCCGGGTGCGGGCCAGGTGCGCGCTGGCCGGGTCGGCGAAGGTGCCGAATTCAGCGAGGTCACCGCCGCTACAAAACGATGGGCCGTTGCCGCTCAACACGATCCCGCTCACCGACGGGTCCAACTGTGCCACGGTCAGCGCCTCCAGCAGGGCGGCGCGCGCATCGGTGGAAAACGCGTTGTGACGTTGCGGCCGGTTGAACCTGATACGCAGGGTGTCGCCGTCGCGCTCCACCTGCACCGGGTCGGCGATCTCAGGCATGCGAGCCGGGCCACGTTCATCGAGCCAGCGCGCGAACTCCGGACCAGCCTGCAAGGTCGAGTAGGCCAGCGACTCGGACAGCACCGCGGCCAGTGTCGGGCCACCGGGGTGCACCGCGCGCAGCACGTCGTCGCACACGCTACTGGCGTGTGGCCAGCGTTGACAGCGCCGGGTCAGCTCGGCCAGGGTCTGGGACGCCGAGTCGACGGTGACCGCTCGACGATCAGCACAGGAATCCTCGGTCACGGTGAAAGTCGCTGCTTCCAGCCAGGATTCGGCCTGCGCGATATCGGCGGCCGAGCCGACGGCGACGATCACACCCGGCGGTGACCCGACGGCTAAGTCCGGCGGACTCGACAGGTCGACCACCCGGAGCATGGATCACACCGAATACTTCTCGATCAGCCCATTCTTGTAAAGCTTGCCGGTGTCGGTGCGCGGCAGCTGCGCCTCGAACGCGATCGACCGCGGGCACTTGAAGTGTGACAAGCGGTCTCGCAGCCACGCCATCAGCTCGTCGGCGAACTGATCGGTCGCATCCGCCGGATCGACGGTCTGCACGGCCGCCATGACACGCTGGCCCATCTCGTCGTCGGGCACGCCGAACACCCCCGCGTCCAGCACTTTTGGATGGGTGACCAGAAGGTTCTCGGTCTCCTGCGGGTAGATGTTCACCCCCCCGGAGATGATCATGTGGTGGCGCCTGTCGGTCAAGAACAGATAGCCCTCGTCGTCGAGGTAGCCGACGTCGCCGACCGTCACCCAGCCGTGCTTATCGCGCGACGCAGCGGTTTTCGTCGGGTCGTTGATGTATTCGAAGGAATACCCGCCCTCGAAATAGATCTCGCCAGCCTGGCCGGGCGGCAGCTCGTTGCCGTCTTCGCCGAGTATGTGCACCCCACCCAGCATGGGTTTGCCGACCGAACCCGGATGGGCCAGCCAGTCTTCGGCGGTGATCAGCGTCGAACCGATCGCCTCCGAGGATGCGTAGTATTCGTCGATGATCGGTCCCCACCAGTCCATCATCTGCTTCTTGATCTCCACCGGGCACGGCGCTGCCGCGTGCATCGCCCGTTCGAGGCTGGACAGGTCGTACGAATCGCGAACGTCTTGAGGCAGTTTCAGCATCCGGACGAACATCGCCGGCACGAACTGGCCGTGGGTTACCCGATGGCGCGCAATGGCGTCGAGCGCCCACTCGGCATCGAACTTCTCCATGACCACCGTGGTAATGCCGCCGGCCTGGACGCTCATCGACCACACCGAAGGTGCGGTGTGGTAGAGCGGCGCTGGGCTCAAATACACTGCGTCGGGATCCATCCAGAATTTGACCAGGTCCGACATCATTCCCGGCGCTTCCTCCGGTGGGATGTGCGGCAATTCGCGTTTGATCCCCTTGGGCCGGCCGGTGGTGCCCGACGAGTACTGCAGCAGGTCGCCCTCGATTTCGTCGTCGATCGGCGTGTCCGGTTGATCCGCAACGCATTCCGGGTAGCGGTCCCAGCCCGGCGAGTCGCCGTCGGCGATCATCAGCAACCCCGGCAGCCCGCCGGGCAAGTGTTCGGCCAGGCCCGCGCACGTCTCACCGAGCGCAGCTGACCCGATGATCGCCTTGGCGTTGCTGTTGTCGATGATGTAGGCCGCCTCGGCCGGGGTCAGGTGGGTATTGATCGGGACGTAGTACAAACCGCTGCGCCGAGCCGCCCACATGACCGCGTGGATGTGCTCGTTGTTCTCCATCAGGATCGCGATGGAGTGGCCTTCGCGCAGACCGGCCTGGCGGAACCGGTGCGCCAGCCTGTTGGCGCGAGCCTCAAGGTCGTCGAAGGTGATGACCGTTCCGGACGGGTAGAGGATGACAGCAGGTTTGTCGGCGCCGAGATAGGGGCGTATCTGCATGGGCCGACTGTACGACTCGCGCCTTGACGGGTGTCATGCGGGCGCTGGCCTGCGCGTCCCCCGCAAGGCCAACCCCATCAGTAACGGTAACGGGACTCTCTCCTGGTGTTAATGCCATTCCGGTCGGCCGTTACCATCAGTCGAAAACGGTCACTGATATGCCACTGACTTCAAAGGAGCTTCGCAGCACCGTGAGCACTGGGAACGAAGAGGTCAACGAGCCCGAAGTTCTGGTCGAACAACGGGATCGGATCCTGATCATCACGATTAACCGGCCGAAGGCCAAGAACGCGGTCAACGCCGCCGTCAGTCGGGGCTTGGCCGACGCGATGGATCGGCTCGACAGCGACAACGGCCTTTCGGTGGCGATCCTGACCGGCGCGGGCGGTTCGTTCTGCGCCGGCATGGATCTCAAGGCGTTCGCCAGGGGCGAGAACGTCGTCGTCGAGGGCCGCGGTATGGGCTTCACTGAGCGTCCACCGGTCAAGCCGCTGATCGCGGCCGTGGAGGGATACGCCCTTGCCGGTGGCACCGAGCTGGCGCTGGCCACCGACCTGATCGTGGCGTCCAGGGACTCGGCGTTCGGTATTCCCGAGGTCAAACGCGGACTGGTGGCCGGCGGTGGGGGACTGCTACGGCTGCCCGAGCGCATCCCCTATGCCATCGCCATGGAGCTGGCGCTGACCGGCGACCACCTGCCGGCCGAACGCGCCCATGCGCTGGGCCTGGTCAACGTCCTGGCCGAGCCGGGAACGGCGCTGGACGCGGCGATCGCGCTGGCCGAGAAGATCACCGCCAACGGGCCGCTCGCGGTGGCCGCCACCAAGCGGATCATCACTGAATCCCGCGGCTGGAGCCGGGACACCAGGTACACCGAGCAGATGAAGATCCTGGGTCCGGTGTTCGCGTCCAATGACGCCAAGGAGGGTGCGGTCGCGTTCGCTGAGAAGCGTCCGCCGCGCTGGACCGGCACCTGAGATCGCGGATGAGCATTTCGTTGCTTCTCGAGATGGCTGCGTCGAGCAACCCCGATCGCACCGCCGTCGTTTCCGGAGATCTGCGGTTGACGACACAGCAGCTCAGCGATCTCGCCGACGGCGGTGCCGGCGTCATCGCGGCATCGAGCGCTAAGCACGTGGCTTACATCGGCACCGGCGGCGCGATGCTGCCAGTGCTGATCTTCGCCGCGGCGCGTGCCGGGCTGGCCTTTACACCGATCAACTACCGGCTGTCCGCCGACGGCATCCAGGCCCTGGTCCAACGGCTGCCCGAACCCCTGGTGATCGTCGACAGCCGCTACCGGGACATGCTCGGGGATGCCCCCGAACAGGCCCCCGAACAGGCGACCGTGCGGGTGGTGATGGAGTCCGACGACTTCCTGACGGCCGCGCGCAGTAGCGAGCCGGCCAGTGAGGGCCTCGCGTTTCCTGACCCGGACTCCGTCGCGATCGTGCTCTTCACGTCGGGCACCACGTCGGCGCCCAAGGCCGTCGAACTCTCGCATAACAACCTGACCAGCTATGTCACCGGCACGGTCGAATTCGAATCGGCCGACGCTAGCGACGCCGCACTGATTTGCGTCCCGCCGTACCACATCGCCGGGGTCGGCGCCGCGTTGTCGAACCTGTACGCGGGCCGCAAGATGGTCTACCTGCCCAATTTCGATCCCGAGGAATGGGTGCGGCTGATCGATGCCGAGCATGTGACTACCGCGACGCTGGTGCCCACCATGCTGGATCGCGTCGTCACCGTGCTCGAGGCGGGCGGCCAGGGGCTGCCCTCGCTGCGCAACCTGGCCTACGGTGGCTCGAAAGTGGGCCTGCCGCTGGTCCGTCGAGCGCTCGAATTGTTGCCCGATGTGGGCTTTGTCAACGCCTACGGCCTCACTGAGACAAGCTCGACGATCGCGGTGCTGACCCCCGATGATCATCGCGCGGCGCAATCGGCGTCGGTTGCCGCTGTCGCCAGGCGGTTGGGGTCGGTCGGACAGCCTGTGCCCGGCATCGAGCTGCAGATCCGGGACGATGAGGGCGCGGTGTTGCCGCCGGGTGAGACCGGCGAGCTGTTCGTGCGCGGTGAGCAGGTCTCCGGCCGCTACACCGGGATCGGCTCGGTGCTCGACGAAAACGGATGGTTTCCGACCAGAGACATCGCCGTGCTCGACGAAGACGGTTACCTGTTCATCGGCGGACGCAGTGATGACACCATCATCCGCGGTGGCGAGAACATCGCGCCCGCAGAGCTGGAGGAGGTGCTGATCGAGCACCCGCACGTGCGCGATGTCGCGGTGGTCGGTATCGAAGACCCGCAATGGGGCCAGGCGATTGTCGCCGTGGTGGTGCCGAAGCCGGGCGTCGAACCGGATCCCGAGGAATTGCGCGAGCACGTCCGCAAGAGTTTGCGCGGGTCACGAACCCCGGACCGGGTAGTGTTTCGCAACGAGCTGCCAACCACTCCCACCGGCAAGGTGCTTCGCCGGGAGATCATCGAGACGCTAGACGGACGCTAGAAGGAAAATGCGCGCATGATCAAGAACGGAACCCGCCTCGCCAGCCAGGTGTGTGACACCCAGGTCATCGTCGTCAGGAGCGCCGACAGCCTCGATGACCTGCGCTGTGGCGGCGCACCCATGGTGGCGATCGGCGCCGAGCGCTCCGGCGAACTCGACGCGGCGTTCACCGGCGGCACCGTGATGGGCAAGCGTTATGTCGACGAGTCCGGTGCCGAGGTGCTGGTGACCAAGCCCGGCGCGGGGAGCCTGTCCGTCGGACAGACTGCGCTGCAGCTCAAAGAGGTCAAGCCGCTGCCGGCCAGCGACTGACCGTCACGCTAGCGCGCCGTCCGCCCGTTTGCTCCGCTATTGCCGCCGCCGCTGCCGCCTCGTCCGCCGCTGCTGCCGGACCCGAAGCCGCTGACGGCAGTACTGGGACCGCCGAACACGGTTGGGTTCATGCCGCCCGCGCCGCCTATGCCAGACAGCCCACCGGTGCCACCGGCGCCGGCGTTACCAGCGGCGCTGGGGATGGCACTCAGGCCCGCACCCATCGCGGGCGCGTTGACCACGCTCTGCAGACCTTGCTGCACGGCTCCCAACGGGTTCGCAACCGCGGCGGCGTTGGCGGCCTCGGCGGCGGAGTATGCGCTCGCACCGGCACTGAGGTTTTGGACAAACTCCTGGTGAAACGCCTCGATTTGAGCGGCGAAGGACTGATAACCCTGGCCATGCCCGCCCATAAGCTCCGCAACGGCCATCGACACGTCGTCAGCGCCCGCGGCCGCTAGCCCCGTCGTCGGGAATGCTGCGGCAGCATTGGCCGCGCTGATCGTCGAACCGATACCGTCCAGATTGCCGGCGGCGGACGCCACCTCGTCCGGGACCCCGAACAGGTCCGACATGTGGCACCTCCCAACGGCGCATCGCAAACCCAGCGCTCGCCCAGCCCGGGTTTGGCAAGCCGTGCAGGAACAGGAAAACCCTATCGCGTCCCCCGCAGCAGGACTAGGTTTCAGCGAACTTTCCTCGCGGGACGTCCGCCTCTGGTCAAGCCGTACGGATATCCTAGCATCTGCGTACCCGCCGGTCTTGCGGCGTGCGCCTACTACGAAGGGAGGCGCGGACCCTCGTGAGCGCCAGGAATTCCGTTGCGGACGACGAATTCTCTTGCCTTAACTAGGAATTCGAGTTGATCGCCGACCTGGCGCAGCGGTTCGGCGCTGCGAGTCGAGCGGGACAGCACAATCGCACCTTCCAGAGCGGCGATCGACATCACCGCCAGCGACGCGGCATCAGCCTCGTCGAAGCCGTCGTTGGCGAACGCCCGGGTCAACGCGGCACACCAGCGGCCCAAGATGACGCCGGCCTCGGCTGAAAGCCTGGGATCGTCGTCGTCCGAGCCAATCGCGGCTGCCACCACGGGGCAGCCCGCGGTGAATTTGCCGTCGCTCAGCAGACGAACCCAGAAATCGACGAACTCCTGCAGTAGAAACCTGGCGCCCCGGTCGGCCGCGTCATCGATCATGGCGGTGATGGAATCGCCCGAATACCGCAATGCCTCGGCCAAGATTTGACTGCGCCCGTCGGGGAAGTGGTAGTAAACCGAGCCGCGTGGTGCGCCGCTGCGGGCGAGCACCTCGTCGATGGTTACACCGGCCGCTCCGCGCTCGCGCATTACCTCGGCGGCACTGACCAGCATCTTTTTCCGGGTACCGCCACGCTTCGTCGGAGCCGGGCCCCCTTGGATGGCGGATGTCATGCGGCGTGTGAGTGCCACAACATCGGCCAGTGCTTGTTGCGCGGGCTGAACCGGAACGGCCGGCGCCGCAGGTCAGGCATCTCGCGGCTGAATCGATAGCCGGCGACGTTGAGCTCGATGATCCACATGATTCTCTCCGGGCCTGTGTGCTGCACTCACGCAGCCGGGGCCAGCGGCTCGTGATTATGCAAAGGAACATATAATACATCGGTAGAGTAAGCAAATTATTTTTGACGTGATGCCCTGGACCGCTGCAGATGGCGGTATTCGTGATCACCAAGGCGCTGACAGCAAAGCTACGCAACCCGCCGATTATGCTCTATTGCATAATGGGTGGGGCTGAGGTTCACTGTGGCGATGGCTACTACTAGCAACACTTCCCCCACTTCCGGTAATTCCCAGACCACCGGCCCCACCGCCGGGCCCGGCCTCCCGACCCTGGACACCGTGTCTCTCGAGCTGGATGGACACGTTCTGCTGATCGGGCTGAACCGGCCCCACAAACGCAACTCGTTCGACCGGGCGATGCTGGCCGACCTGGCCCGCGCCTATGCGGTTCTGGAATCCGACACATCGGTACGCGCCGGGGTGCTATTCGCGCACGGGGACCACTTCACCGCCGGTCTGGATCTCGTCGACGTAGGCCCCGGCATCGCGACCGGGCAGAATCCGCTGCCCGACGACGGCCGAGACCCCTGGCGGCTGGACGGCGCTTCGAAACCAGCGCCGACCACACCGCTGGTCGCGGTCGCGCAAGGCTGGTGCATGACGTTGGGCATCGAGTTGTTGCTGGCCGCCGACATTCGCATCGCGGCGGTCGGCACCCGATTCACCCAGCTCGAAGTGCAGCGTGGGATCTACCCCTTCGGAGGTGCGACGATCCGGCTTCCCCGCGAGGCAGGGTGGGGTAACGCCATGCGCTGGCTACTCACCGGCGACGAGTTCGACACCGCCGAGGCGCACCGCATCGGTCTGGTCCAGGAGGTCGCCGACGACGCGGCGGCGGCGCTGGCTCGGGCGCGCGAGATCGCGCACACCATCGCTGAGCGCGCCGCACCGTTAGGTGTGCGCGCCACCCTGGCGTCCGCGCACCTGGCCCGCGCCGAGGGGGAGGCGGCCGCGATCGCCCGACTGCGCCCCGCCGTTGCCGAGCTTTTCGCCAGCGAGGACGCCGCCGAGGGCGTGCAGTCCTTTATCGAACGACGGCAGGCCAGATTCCAGGGCCGCTAGCTCTCGAGGGTGTAGCCCATCGGCATCAGCACGCTCTTCTGCTGGGTGAAGTGCTCGACGCCCTCGGGGCCGTTCTCGCGGCCGATGCCAGAGTTCTTGTAGCCGCCGAACGGGCAGCACGGGTCGAACGCGTACCAGTTGATCGCGTACGTCCCGGTGCGGATCTTCTCCGAGATCTCGATGCCGCGCGGCACGTTGGTGGTCCACACGCTGCCGGCCAGGCCGTACGCGGAGTCGTTGGCGATCTTGATCGCCTCGTCCTCGGTGTCGTAACCGATGATGCTCAGCACCGGCCCGAAGATCTCTTCCTGCGCGATCGTCATCTTGTTGTCGACGTCTGCGAACACCGTGGGTTGCACGAAGAAACCGTTGTCCAGCCCTTCGGGACGGCCGCCGCCGCACACCAGCCGCGCACCCTCCTCGACGCCCTTGGCGATGTAGCCCTCGACCCGGGCACGTTGCTTCTCCGAGATCAGCGAGCCGATCTGGGCGGCCGGGTCCGACGGCGTACCGACCGGCAGCATCTGCACGAAAGCGCTGACCGCGTCCACGATTTCGTCGTAGCGCGAGCGCGGCGCGAGGATGCGGGTCTGGGCCACACAGGCCTGCCCGGTGTTCATGATCCCGGAGAACACCAGCATCGGGATCGAGGCGGCCAGGTCGACGTCGTCGAGGATGATGGCCGCCGACTTGCCGCCGAGCTCCAGGGTGCACGGCTTGAGCATCTCCGCCGCGCGTCGGCCGATCTCTTTGCCCACGGCCGAGCTGCCGGTGAAGGAGAAGATGTCGATGTCCCGGTTGGACGTCAGCGCCTGGCCGGTCTCGATGCCGCCGGGCACCACCGACAGCACACCCTCGGGCAGGCCGGCCTCGGCGAACACCTCCGCGAAAGCATTTGCGCTCAAAGGTGTTTCGGCCGCCGGCTTGAGCACGACCGTGCAACCGGCCAGCAGCGCCGGGCCCAGCTTGTTGATGGCCAGGAACAGCGGAACGTTCCACGCCACGATCGCCCCGACCACGCCGAGCGGCTCGCGATGGACGATGGTCTGCCCGTAGCCGCCGTTGCGGATCTCCTGCCACTTGACCTGGTCGACGGCGGGGCCGGCGAAGAAGTTCATCGCCCCGATCCCACTCATCCACTGCATCGTCTCGACCGAGGTCGGTGGCTGGCCGGTCTCGAGGCCGAGCAGCTTGGTGAATCCGTCCTTGCGCTCCTCCATCAGCTTGAGCGCGTTGGCGATGACGGCCGCGCGTTCCTTCGGTGGCGTCGTGGGCCACGGGCCGTTGTCGAATGCGGCGCGCGCCGCGGCGACCGCCGCGTCGACGTCGGCCGCCGCGGCCATCGGCACCTTGCCGACGTACTCCCCGGTGGCCGGACAATGCACCTCGATGACTTCGGACGTCGACGGTTCAGTCCATTTTCCGCCGATGAAAAGCTTGTCGTACTCCGTTGTAGCGTCGCTCATGGCCGCCACCCTACCGAAGCCGACGCAAAACGAGAACATGTTTCATTAACGGGGCTGGAGCACCAGCACAAGGTTGCTCACCGAAAACTCGCGTAGCACCGGCACCGATGTCAGGCACCAGGCCCATCGGGGGTGGTAACGAGGAAATGCGGCAACCGCGGCACCGGTACTCGCCGCCCAGTCCAGTCCATCGGCGGCGGACACCGCGAACAACGACGACCCGTAGTTGTTTTTTGCCGGATGACCGTGTTTGCGGGCATAGCGCGCAGCGGCGCGGGCGCCGCCCAGGTAGTGGGTCAGGCCCATCTCGTGTCCACCGAACGGGCCTAGCCAGACGGTGTAGGACAGCACCGCCAGGCCGCCCGGTTTGGTCACCCGCAGCATCTCGCCACCGAGCTGCCAGGGCCTCGGCACGTGTTCGGCGACGTTCGACGACAAGCAGATATCCACCGAGTCATCGGCGAATGGCAGCGCCATGCCCGAGGCTCGGACGAATGAGTCCGTCGCACTGGCCAGAGCGGGGCCGGCCGCGTGCATCTCGCTTGGGTCCGGTTCGACACCGACGTAGCGGACACCGGCACCGGCAAATGCCGCCGCGAAGTATCCCGGCCCACCGCCGACGTCGAGCAGTGTGCGGCCGATTGGGGGCTCGGCGTGACTCGCCAGCCACAGGTCACAGACCATCGTTGCGGTGTCGGCCGCCAGTGCGCCATAGAATCGTGCCGGATTCCGCTGCTCGTAGCGGAACTCTGAAAGCAGCCGCAGCGATCGTTTGAGTTTTGCCCGCCGCGCGAAGACACCGGTGACATCAGGGGCGCCCGCCACTCACCAAACCCTACGGCTCGCGACCGCTAGGCTGGCTATCGATGTCAGGCTCCGGTGGTGTGCGCGCGGTATTGCTGCTGTGTTGGCGCGACACCGGGCATCCGCAGGGCGGTGGCAGCGAAGCGTATTTGCAGCGGATCGGCGCGCAACTGGCCGCCTCGGGCGTAGCTGTCACGTTGCGCACCGCGCGTTATCCGGGTGCGCCGCGACGTGAAGCGGTCGACGGCATACAGATCAGCCGTGCCGGTGGACGCTACTCGGTGTACGTGTGGGCGTTGCTGGCGATGGCCGCAGCGCGGTTGGGGCTCGGGCCGCTGCGCAGAGCGCGGCCCGATGTGGTCGTTGATACGCAAAACGGTCTGCCGTTTCTGGCCCGGCTGGTTTATGGCCGCCGGGTGCTGGTGCTGGTGCACCATTGCCATCGCGAGCAGTGGCCGGTGGCCGGGCCGATCCTCGGTCGGCTCGGGTGGTATGTCGAGTCGACGTTGTCGCCACGGCTGAACCGGCGAAATCAGTATGCGACGGTGTCGTTGCCGTCGGCTCGCGATCTGGTCGCTCTCGGCGTGGACGACGAACGGATCGCGGTGGTGCGCAACGGTCTCGACGAGGCGCCGCCGCAATCGTTGTCAGGTCCCCGCTCGGCCGTTCCGCGTGTGGTCGTGCTGTCGCGGCTGGTCCCGCACAAACAGATCGAGGATGCGCTGGAAACGCTCGCGGAGCTACGACCGCGGATACCGGGTCTGCACCTCGACATTGTCGGCGGCGGGTGGTGGCGGCGGCGACTGGTCGATCATGTGCACCGGCTCGGCATTTCTGACGCGGTCACCTTCCACGGCCATATCGACGACGTGACCAAACACCATGTGATGCAAAGCTCGTGGGTGCACTTGCTGCCGTCGCGCAAAGAGGGATGGGGTCTGGCGGTTGTCGAGGCAGCCCAGCACGCGGTGCCCACCATCGGCTATAGATCCTCCGGCGGGCTGTCCGACTCGATCGTCGACGGGGTAACCGGGATATTGGTGGACGACCGTGCCGAGCTGGCGGATCGCCTTGACCAGCTGCTGTCCGATCCGGTGTTGCGCGATCAACTCGGTGCCAAGGCGCAGGCGCGCAGCGCCGAGTTCTCCTGGGCGCAAAGCGCCGATGCGATGCGCACCGTGCTGGAAGCGGTGCGAGCCGGCGAGTTCGTCGGTGGCTTAGTCAGCACCCCGGTCTGACCGGTTCCGCCGGACTCGGCGCAACCCGGTGAGCACTGCGCCAACTGCACCCACCATCAGCATTGCCAGCCACGCCAGGTGTGCGAGCGCTGCCGCTCGGCGTTGCGCGGGAGCTGCTCCGGCGGTCTGGCCGCCGATCCGATACAAAGCGAACTCGTTGTCACGGTAGACCGGTGTCAGCGTGTCCAGGGTGCGTGCGGCCGCACCCATGTCACCTGCGCTGTCCGATTCGACGACCAGCCAGGCCAGGCCGGCCGGAGCCAAGGCGGAAGGAGCGGGCCCGGCCAGAAGCAACTCCTGCACCGCCCGGGCCCGATTACCCTCCCCGGGGATGGTCACCCCCGAAATGGCCAGGTCACCGGTGGTCAGTACGTCGGCGCGCAGCCAGCGGGGCAGCGGATCGAGTACCGGCGCCGGACCCGACCAGGAGAAGCGCCGCATGGTGCCGGCGGGCAACACCGCGACCAGCCCGGGCTGCCTGTTGATCGCCGTCGCCACGGCGGCCCAGCCGGGCGGGTATCGCACCGGCTGAATCTTGCCCCATACGCCCCAGGCCAGGTCGGGCAAGACCAGGAGCAGCGCAAGGCAGCAGGCCAACGCCGTCACTGCGGGCCGTACCCGGTGCCGCAGTGTCACCACCGCGCCTGCGCCCGCCAGCGTGTAACCCGGCACCGCCAGCGCCACCCACTTCTGCCCGTCGCGCAGCACACCCAAGCCGGGCACGGTGTCGATCACGGCGCCCAGCACATGGAGGCCAGGGCCGGTTGCCAGCGCCGCCGGTAACACCACCGACACCGCCGACAGCGCCAGCAGCGGCACCACAGCGGGACGACGCAGCGCCGTCGGTAGCCCAGTCACCACCACACTCAGCAGCACGATGGCCGACGACATCGCGAAAAGCGTTGTCCGCGAACCGGGCACAGCATCGCCATTCCAGATCCCGCCCAGGCCGGCCAGGCTGCCAAGCGTGCCAAGACCAGGCTCGGCGCGTGGCGCGAACGCGTTAACCCCCAGCGTGTTCGCCGCCGTGTGGCTCGTCAACGACGAGCCCACCGCCGACGCCGTCAACCAAGGCAGCGCCGCGGCCAGCGCAACGCTGGATGCCGTTGCGGCACATAGCCAGCGTGGCCGGCCCGCGCCGGGCACGGCTACGCAGGCCAGCGCCACCGTCGCGGCGAGAATCAGCCCGGTCGGAGTCAGTCCAGCAACCGCGACCCAGAATGCCAGCGCGAAAAAGCCGGAAAGGCCGGTCCCGCCCTCCGACCGCAGCGTCAGCATTGCCGCGGCAACCCATGGCAGGCACCCGTAGCCGACCAGCAGACTCCAATGGCCCTGCAAGAGTCGTTCAGCGACATAGGGATTCCAGATCGCCAGCGTGATCGCGACGAATTGGCCGCCCAGGCCCGCTGACGGCAGTGCCGCCGCGACCAGTCGGGCCGCACCCCACCCACCGAGCCACAGGCCGAGCACCAGCAGCGCCTTCACCACGATGCCGCCGTCGATGAGATGAGAGGCCAGCGCTATCGCGAAATCCTGCGGCGTCGCCCGCGGCGCCGCCGTCAACCCCAAGGCGGCGTCGGACAAATACGACCGTGGCGTGGACACCGCGTCACGCAGCAATAGGTATCCCGGCCCCAAAAGCGGCGCAACCACCAACAGCGCGAGCAGCAACGCGTACCCCGGTTGCAGCCAGCGCAGACCCCGACCGCGTACGTCCGTCACCCTTGGGCCAGCCGCGTTATGTCCGTTCAGGCGGGTCAGCCGGCCCTGAACCCAGCGGGTCACCCGAGCCTGGCAGGGGCGGATCGGTTCCACTCGGATCCTGGTGCAGATCAGGGCGGTGCGCGGGCAACTTCTCGGTCTCCGCTTCGGCGCCGGGCACCCGTTCCTCGGGTCTGACGCGGTCGAGGTAGTCCTCGTCGCCCCTGTCCAGGCCGGGGTCGGTCAGCGCGCTCTCGGTCCGCAGGCTGAACGAGGCGAGCACGCCGCCGCCGACCAGCGCGATCAGGCCAACCGCGGTGAAAGTGATCGGCAGCACCCGCGACCACAGCGCCAGCCGGTCACGTTCGTCGCGGGCCGCATTGACCTGGGATTCGACGGTTTCTTCGGTCGAGGTGACCTTGTAATCGGCCAGCGTCACCTCCGGCTTGAGCGCGTCGCGGGAGAAGTAGTGGTTAACGTGCTCGGTTTCCTTGACGATGGTGCCCGACACCGGATCCACCCAGAAGGTCCGCTGCGCGGCGTAGTAGCGGGTCATGGTGATTTGCTCAGCCGGATCGCCCTGCAAGCCCCACATCGCCGCGGAGGCGGTGACTTTGCCGTCCTCATCGCCGGCGTATAGCGACGGGTACCTGACGGGAGCCACCAGTTTGCCGTCGCCGTTGTACCCGATGTTCTGCGTGAAACGGTATGTGGTCAGACCGTTGACGTCTTCCTGGGTGTCGTAGTTGACGTCAAAGGCCTTCTGCGCGATCGGATCGAAATAGGGATAGGTCTTCTTCTCGGTGTGGAACGGGAACCGGTAGGACAGCCCTTCGTGTCGCAGCGGGATGGCGGTCGGCGGGTTCTCGTCACCGATGGTGCGCGGCTTCTGGACCGCACCGCCGGTATGGGTGTCGTCCGAAACGGCCATCGCCGTTTTGCGGTTGAAGGTGACGGTGTCGACGATCGCCAGCAGCAGTCCGCTGTCCTTTTGCTTATCGGTACGCCGGACCGAAGTGCCGACCTGCAGTGTGATGACGTCGGCGTTGGCGGGCGACTCGACACCGATCTGCTGCTGGGACGCCAGCGGCACGTTCTGGTTGATCACAAAGTGATCGCCGGACAAAGACGCCGAGTCGAGCGCGGTTCCGGTTCCGTCACTGTTCAACGTGGCATCGATATCCAGCGGGATCTTGGTGATCCGGCTGGTGGTGTACGTCGAAAGCAGCAGCGCGGCGATCAGCAGGGCGGCCCCGAGTCCAATGATCCCGCAGGCGGCCAACCGCAACATGACTGCTCGGTTCACGTTGCTGTGTCCTCCTAAGGGTTCCATCGACTCGTCGGCCGCGACCCGCTCCGAGCCGACCGAGCAGCGAGGCAAACACGATTGACCCTAACAGCAGAATCTAAGGGCCCGGCGGACGAACCTGGCGCCACTTTGCCTAGTGATTTCAGGCACCCGATTCGGGTATCAACTCGTCAGAGGCAGACTGTGATCGTGACCGATGGCCGGCAAGTGGGAGGGATCCGCAGCTTCCTGCCCGCCGTGGAGGGTATGCGCGCATGCGCGGCTGTCGGCGTGGTCATTACGCATGTCGCTTTCCAAACGGGCCACTCCAGCGGCGTCGCCGGACGGTTGTTCGGCCGCTTCGATCTTGCCGTGGCGGTGTTCTTCGCGTTGTCGGGGTTTCTGTTGTGGCGTGGACACGCGGCGGCGGCGAGGGATCTGGGGCTCGGCTTAGTCAAGAGCCCGCAAACGGGCCACTATCTGCGGTCGAGGATTGTCCGCATCATGCCGGCATATGTGGTGGCGGTCGTGGTGATTCTGTCCCTGCTGCCCGACGCGGATCACGCCAGCCCGACCGTGTGGCTGGCGAACCTGACGCTCACCCAGATCTATGTGCCACTCACCCTGACCGGCGGACTGACCCAGATGTGGAGCCTTTCCGTCGAGGTCAGCTTCTACCTGGCATTGCCTGTGCTGGCGTTACTGGCCCGGCGTATTCCGGTCAGCGCTCGCGTGCCGGCGATTGCCGCGTTGGCGGCTCTGAGTTGGGCGTGGGGCTGGGTCCCTGGGCAATCCGCGCCGCCGGACTCCGGAATCAACCCGCTGAACTGGCCTCCGGCGTTCTTCTCCTGGTTCGCCGCGGGCATGTTGCTGGCGGAGTGGGTTTACTGCCCAATCGGCACCCCGCACCGGTTGGCGCGCCGCCGCGTGCTGATGGCCGTCATTGCGGTGCTCGCCTACCTGGTGGCGGCTTCGCCGCTGGCAGGCCCGGAGGGACTCGTTCCGGGCACGGCCACACAGTTCGCGGTGAAGGCCGCCGCGGGCTCGCTGGTGGCGTTCGCGCTGGTCGCGCCGTTGGTGCTGGACCGGCCCGATACTCCACACCGGGTGCTGGGCAGCACCGGCATGGTGACTCTGGGGCGCTGGTCGTACGGCCTGTTCGTGTGGCACCTGGCCGCACTGGCGATGGTGTTCCCGGTGATCGGGACGTTCCCGTTCACTGGCCGGATGCCCACGGTATTGGTGCTGACGCTGATCTTCGGTTTCGCGATCGCGGCCGTGAGCTATGCGCTGGTCGAGTCGCCCTGCCGGGAAGCGTTGCGCCGCTGGGAGAAACGCAGGCAGCAAAAGGACGACCCGGTCAGCGATCTTGAAGCGGACGCAATCGCGCCATGATCTCGGCGCGTACGGCAGACCGCCGGGCCTTGCCGGCGTCGTCGCGCAGCGGAGTGTCGACGAACTCGACAGTATGCGGCACCTTGTAGGACGAGATGTGCTCGCGCAGAAACTCCTGGACGCCCGGGGCGTCGAGCGCGGATCCTTCGGCCGTGTGCACCAGGGCATACGGCACCTGTCCCAGATCACCCGAGTTCGGGTCGGGGACACCGACGACCAGACACGACAGCACTTCCGGGTGCGCCGACAGCGCGCCCTCGATCTCGGCGGGGTAGACGTTGCGACCGCCGACGGTGAACATGTCGACCCGGCGGTCGGACAAGTACAGGAACCCCTCGGCGTCGAAATAGCCCAGATCGCCCAGCGAGTCCCAGCCGTCGCGGCTCTTGGCCTTGACACCGACATACCGGTAGGTCGGGGCGCTGCCGGGGGCGGGGCGCATGTAGATCTCACCCTCCACCCCGGGTGGGCAGGGATTGCCGTCGTCGTCGAGCACCTTCATCTCACCGCTGACCACGACGCCGACCGAGCCCGGATGGGCGAGCCATTGGTCGCCGGAGATGAAGGTCAACGCCTGTAATTCGGTGCCGCCGTAGAGCTCCCAGAGCTTTTCGGGACCCAGCAGGTCGATCCAGGCCTGCTTGACCGCCGGCGGGCACGGCGCCCCCACGTGCCAGAACCGCCGGATCGACGACAGGTCATAGGCATCCGGGTTGGCGTGGTAGACGGGCAGCACCCGCTGCATGATCGTCGGGACCGTCGTCAGGAACGTGACGCGATGCTCGGTGATCAGCCGGAGAAACTCATGCGGGTCGAACCGCGGCGACAGCACCAGATGGTGGCCCATCAGCAAAGCGATGGAGGCCGTGGTCATTCCGGTGTTGTGGCTCAGCGGAACCGGCACCAGCGAAGTGTCGCCCTCCTGCGCGCCCAGCCCATACCCGATCAGCGGCTGAATGCGGCTGTCGCCGCCGGCTTCGATGAGCTTGGGACGGCCGGTGCTGCCGCCCGATGCCAACGACTTCCAGGCCGGCGACACCGCTTCCGGCAGCGGCGCGTCGGACAATGCCGCGTTGGGCGTGAAACCCAAAGGCACACTGGGTATCTGACCGCGCGGGTCTTCCCCGCCGACCAGCAGCGCGCGCGGCCGCAAGTCCAGCAGGCCTTCCAACTCGGCATCCGGCAGCCGCGCGGACAGCGGCTGCGGCACCGCGCCCAGCTTCCAGCAGGCCACCGCGGCCTGTATCCATTCCACGGAGTTCGGCAGCACGATGGTCACGTAGTCGCCGACGCCGACGCCGCGCTCGGCGTAGGCGCGGGCCAGCCGGTTGGTCGAGCGGTCCAGCTCGCCGCGGGTCAGGGTGCGCCCGTCGCAGGTTACGGCCGGCTCGTCGGGAGCGATTTGGGCCAGCGCCGAAATCTGGCTGCCGATGGGTGGGATCGGCTCACTCATAAGCGCCCTGCCGCTCGAAGATGCGGCGCGGGTTGTCGACGAGCATCGCGTGCAACTGCTCGTCGGTGACGCCGCGCTCTTTGAGCGCCGGAATCACGTCGTTGTGGATGTGCAGGTAATTCCAATTCGGCGCCGCCACCGCAACCAGTTCTTCGGGTAGCGCGTCGAAGTAGCAGTTGGCGTCGTGCGACAGCACCATCTTGTCGGCGTGCCCGCGCTCGCACATCTGCGCCACGATGTTGACCCGGTCCTCGAAGGGCGAGATCACGTCGACGCCGAACCGGTCCATTCCCAGATAGGAACCGGCGGCGATGAGCTCCTCGAGATACCCGACGTCGGTGCTGTCGCCCGAATGCCCGATGACCACCCGGCTCAGGTCGACGCCCTCCTCTTCGAAGATGCGCTGCTGCTCGAGCCCGCGCCGCAGCCCGGCATGGGTGTGGGTGGAGATCGGCACCCCGGTGCGCTTGTGCGCCTGGGCGACGGCGCGCAGCACCCGTTCGACGCCCGGGGTGAGGCCGGGTTCGTCGGTGGCGCACTTGAGGATCCCCGCCTTGATGCCGGTGTCGGCGATGCCCTGCTCGATGTCGCGGACGAACAATTCGGTCATCACCTCCGGGCCGCCCATCGGCGCGCCCGGGCCCAGGTAGTGGAAACAGAACGGCACATCGTTGTAGGTGTACAGACCGGTCGCCACGACGATGTTCAGTTCGGTTGCCGCGGCGACGCGGGCGATCCGCGGGATATAGCGGCCCAGCCCGATCACGGTGAGGTCGACGATGGTGTCCACACCGCGGGCTTTCAGCTCGTTGAGCCGGGTGATGGCGTCAGCCACCCGTTTCTCCTCGTCGCCCCAGGCTTCCGGATAGTTCTGCGCGATCTCGGTGGTCATGATGAATACGTGCTCGTGCATGAGCGTGACCCCGAGATCAGCGGTATCGATGGGTCCGCGAACGGTATTTAGTTCTGACACAAAGCTGATGCTAGGTCTACCGGAGGCCGGCCAACAGAGGCGCTTTTTACGGCCGCCGTATTGCAGTACCGTCACCATGACTTTTGTTCCAACTCCGACCGCCCCTCGGGAGTCAGTCATGCTGCTCAATCCCAACCACTTGCAACGCAAATACCCGGACGCTCGCTCGGCGCAGATCATGGCCGCGACGGTGGACTTCTTCGAGTCTCGTGGAAAGGCGCGATTGAAGTCCGACGATCACGAGCGCAGGTGGTACTCCGATTTCCTCAACCACATCGGACGTGAGCGCATCTTCGCCTCCCTGCTGACGCCGGCTGAGTACGGCGCTGATGACTGCCGCTGGGACACCTACCGGATCAGCGAATTCGCCGAGATCATCGGCTTCTACGGACTGAGCTACTGGTACCCGTTCCAGGTGACCGCCCTTGGCCTGGGCCCGATCTGGATGAGTGACAACGAGGACGCCAAGCGCAAGGCCGCCGCCCAGCTGGAGCAGGGCGAGGTGTTCGCCTTCGGGCTCTCCGAGCGGTCCCACGGCGCCGACGTCTACCAGACCGACATGATCCTCACGCCAGCCGAAAACGGGTGGACCGCCAACGGCGAGAAGTACTACATCGGCAACGCCAACGTCGCCCGAATGGTCTCCACTTTCGGCAAGATCGACGGAAACCCAGAGAACCCCGAGTACGTCTTCTTCGCCGCCGACTCTCAGCACGACCGGTACGACTTGATCAAGAACGTGGTGAACTCGCAGAACTACGTCGGCAATTACGCACTGCGCGACTACCCGGTGACCGAGGCCGACATGCTGCACCGCGGCCCCGGGGCTTTCCACGCTGCGCTCAACACCGTCAACGTCTGCAAGTACAACCTGGGGTGGGGCGCCATCGGCATGTGCACCCACGCCTTGTACGAGGCGATGACCCACGCGTCCAACCGTCTCCTGTACGGCACCCTCGTCACCGACTTCAGCCACGTGCGGCGACTGCTCACCGACGCCTACGTCCGGCTGGTCGCCATGCGGCTGGTCACCACCCGCGCCTGTGACTACATGCGCAGCGCCTCGGCGCAGGACCGTCGCTACCTGCTCTACAGCCCGCTCACCAAGGCCAAGGTCACCAGCGAAGGTGAGCGGGTGATCATCGCCCTGTGGGACGTCATCGCCGCCAAGGGGGTGGAGAAGGACACCTTCTTCGAGACCGTGGCCCGCGAGATCGGCCTGCTGCCCAGGCTGGAAGGCACCGTTCACATCAACATCGGGCTGCTGGGCAAGTTCATGCCCAACTACCTGTTCGCCCCCGACGCAGCGCTGCCGCTGCTCCCACGCCGCGACGACGCGGCCAACGACTCATTCCTGTTCGCCCAGGGACCCACCGGGGGCCTGGGCAAGGTGCGCTTCCACGATTGGCGCGCGCCGTTCGACAGCTACGCTCACCTGCCCAACGTCGCGCTGCTGCGGGGGCAGATCGACGTGCTCGCCGAGATGCTGGCCAGCGCCACCCCGGATGCGGCGCAGCAGAAGGACATCGACTTCGCCTTCGGGGTGGGACAACTCTTCGCGACGGTGCCTTACGCCCAGCTCATCCTGGAGGAGGCCCCGCTGTCGGGCGTCGACGAGGCGCTGATCGACGAGATCTTTGCCGTCCTGGTGCGGGACTTCAACAGCTATGCCGTCGAGCTGAACGACAAGGCCGCCACCACCGACGCACAGGCCCGTTTCGCGATGCGCATGGTCCGCCGTCCGGTGCAGGACGCGGCGCGCTATGAGCGGGTGTGGAAGGAACACGTGGCGCCGCTCAACGGCGCCTACCAGATGCGCCCGTGAATTGCTGATTGCCGTCGCGCTCGGCTTGCAAGTTGTGTCGGCGTTCGGCCTCGATGCGGTGGGCCCGGTCTTGTTGTCGGGTTCGGCGGCGGGAGGGCATCGCGAAGCCACGGTCGCCGCGTGGCGGTCGGTACGCCGTTGGGACAGTGGGTAATTCGCCGGTGGGCAGGCACAGGGCCGGAAACAGCAAGCGGCTGCCCGGCCGCGTGACGTACTTTTGTCCGGTCGGGGACGTCCAGGTGACGGTCCCGTCGCTGAGCTGTTCGTCGCGCCATGCCGTCCAAAAGGTCTTGAGCAGGTGATGTTTTCGGCAGAGGCACTTCAAGTTAGAGGCGTGTGTAAGGCCGCCGGCGTCGTACGGGATGGTGTGGTCGACGTCGCAAAACTCGGCGGGGCGGTCGCAGCCTACGAACCGGCAGGTGAGGTCGCGGCAGCGCACGAAATCCGCCAGTGCCGCAGAGGGACGGTAGCGCGGTTCGGGTGGACTGTCCCCGGGGTGAATGAGCGGCCGTATCTCAGCGGCGCCGCGGGCGGCCAGGTCGGCCAATATTTCGGCGGGTATCAGTGCTCCGCCCAGCACAAAACCCGGATTGGGTCCAGGGCGCAGGGACGCCGTGCGGGGTGGCGGGGTCGGGCGGGCGCCGGTGGCTTCGCGGATGAGCTCGGCGAAACGTTCGGGGTCGCGTACGATTTCGGGCCCACCGTCGCCGGGCCGCTCGCCATGCAAGTCCGCGCCGGTGGCACCGTCGAGAGCGCCCGCCTCGGCCACCACATGCACGACAACGGAAGTCGTCGTTGGGCTCTCGGGGGCCGTGCAGGCAGGCTGGCCGCACGCGCAGATCAGCGTGGAATGTCCGGCGGCCAGTGCTCCCACGGCGTCGGCGCGACGCTGGTCGATCGTGCGCGGATCGTTGGCGCAGACCGTGTGGGCCAACGCGGTTAGCCGCCGGTCCAGCAGAGTGGCATCCGTGGATTGAACTTCTCCAAACAGTTCGGCGATACCGCCCCGATGTTCGATATCGATGTAGCGCGAGCGGACCGTAGATTCCACGCGCCGGCGGGCGCCCGGGTCGTGGCGCTCGACCAACGCGTCGATGGCTTGCTCGGTCTTGTTGAGCGATAGCGGTCCCCACGTCGCAAAGGCGTCCGCCAGATCTGAGTCGATGGCAGCCAGGATGTCGGGCTCGAGTGCCAACAGGGTGCGGTTCACGATCATGCGGATGATCCGGTAGGAAATGGCACCGGTGGCGAACAGGGCCGCGACCTTTGGCAGCCGCTCGTGCAAGCAGATCGCGTCGTGCAGTTGGGCGGCTGCTGCGGCCGCGGTGATGCCCTGTGCGGCCGCCACTTCGGCTGCAACCGCTTCCCAAGGGTCGATGCGCCACAGCTCGCGGCCCTTTCCGTCTTCAACGGGAATCTGGCGGCGCCGGTAAAGCTCAGCGATGGCCGCCAGCCGTCGCGCGCAAGCCTTGTTCTCGGCGTGTGCCGAGTCACCGATGGCGCTCACCAGGGCCGCATCCGCGACGTCGTCGAACATGCATTCGATCCTAGTTGGCCTGATTGCGGCGATCCCCTCGGAGCTGGACTCGCTGTGGATGAAAGTCGCGCTGTGGATAAGTCCTATGACGCTGCTCGCCCCTCGGCCACTTGACTGTGGCGTAGCTCACCGTAAGATGACCAGTGGTCATCGACTTTGGAGGCTGATTCGTGCCGACGGTAACTTGGGGGCGTGTCGACCCAGCGCGTCGCGCCGCCATAGTAGAAGCCGCTGAAAACGAGTTCGCGGCACACGGATTCTCCCGGGGCAGCCTGAACGTCATTGCCCGGCGCGCGGGGGTCGCCAAGGGAAGCCTGTTCCAGTACTTCGCCGACAAACGCGACTTGTATGCGTTCATCACCGACATCGCCAGCCAGCGAGTGCGCTGTTATGTGGAGGACCTCATCAGCGAGCTCGACCCGAGCCGGCCGTTCTTCGAATTTCTCACCGACCTGCTCGACGGCTGGGTCGCCTATTACGCCGAGCATCCACGCGAACGTGCGGTTCATGCCGCGGTGACACTCGAGGTCGACACGGATGCGCGCATCAGCGTGCGGAACGTCAGTAACCGTCATTACCTGGAGGTTCTGCGTCCGCTGGTACACCGCGCGAAGATCAGGGGCGACCTGCGTGCGGATTCCGACACCGATGTGCTGTTGTCGCTGCTGCTGCTGATCTTTCCGCACCTGGCGCTTGCGCCGTACCTGCGCGGTCTGGATCCCGTCCTCGGGCTTGACGAACCCACACCGGAGCAGCCGGCGCTGGCCGTGCGCAGGCTGGTCGCAGTGCTGGCTGCGGCCTTCTCCGCAAAACCGGGTGCCCCGGTCAATCCAGTCAATTCAGTCAATTCAGCCCTAATGCGATCTGAGGAGGTCACATGACACGTACACGTTCCGGCTCGCTCGTTGCAGGCGGACTCAACTGGGACAGCCTGCCGCTGAAGCTGTTCGCCGGCGGCAATGCGAAGTTCTGGGATCCGGCCGATATCGACTTCTCCCGCGACCGCGCGGACTGGGAGCGGCTCTCAGATGTCGAACGCGACTTCGCCACCCGGCTGTGCGCCGAGTTCATCGCCGGCGAGGAGGCGGTGACCGAGGATATTCAGCCGTTCATGGCTGCGATGCGGGCCGAAGGGCGGCTCGGCGACGAGATGTATCTGACGCAGTTCGCGTTCGAGGAAGCCAAACATACCCAGGTGTTCCGCATGTGGCTGGACGCCGTCGGGATCACCGACGACCTGCACAGCTACCTGGAGCCCCTGACGGCATACCGGCAGATGTTCTACGAGGAGCTCCCGGACTGCCTCAACGCTCTATCGATCGATCCGTCGCCGGCTGCCCAGATCCGGGCGTCCGTAACGTACAACCACGTCGTCGAGGGCATGCTGGCCCTGACCGGCTACTACGCCTGGCACAAGATCTGCGTAGGCCGCGGCATTCTTCCCGGTATGCAGGAGCTGGTCCGGCGCATCGGCGACGACGAGCGCCGCCACATGGCGTGGGGCACCTTCACCTGTCGCCGCCACGTCGCCGCCGACGACGCCAACTGGACGGTGTTCGAAACGCGCATGAACGAGCTCATCCCGCTGGCATTGCAAGCCACCGAGCAGGGCTTTGCCCTATACGACCCGATGCCGTTCGGCATGTGCCTGGACGAGTTCATGCAGTACAGCGCGGACAAGGGGATGCGCCGCTTCGGCACCATCTCCAGTGCCCGCGGGCGCCCGGTCGGCGAGATCGACGTTGACTGCTCGCCGGTACAGCTGGAGGACACCTTCGCCGACGAGGACGAGAAGGTGCTGGCGGCTGCGTCTGCCTAGCCCGGTCTACCCGACCCAAACTGTCTTCGCGTTGCAGAACTCGCGGATCCCCATGCCCGCCAACTCGCGACCGTACCCCGACCGCTTGACGCCCCCGAAGCCCAATTCCGGGTAGGACACCGTCATCCCGTTGATGAAGACCTGGCCGGCCTCGATGTCGTCGATGAAGCGCTGCTGCTCGGCCTCGTCGTTGGTCCAGGCGTTGGACCCCAGCCCGAAGGTCGTGGCGTTGGCGATCTCGATGGCCTCGTCGATGCTCTGCGCGCGGTACATCGACGCGACCGGGCCGAAGACCTCCTCGGTGTACAGCGCCATGTCCTTGGTGATGTCGGTGACCACCGTCGGTGGATAGAACCAGCCCGGCCGGTCGAGACGGGTGCCGCCGGAGCGGATCTTTGCTCCCGCCGCGATGGCGTCGTCGACCTGCTTTGCGATTTCGTCGCGGCCCGACTCGGTGGCCAGCGGACCCACGTCGGTGTCCGGGTCGGTCGGGTCGCCGACCTTCAGTGCCTCCATCCGCTCGACGAACTTGTCGACGAACGCGTCGTAGATGTCGGTGTGCACGATGAATCGCTTAGCGGCGATGCAGGACTGGCCGTTGTTCTGCACCCGGGCGGTGACCGCCGTCTTGACGGCCTCGTCGAGGTTCACGGATGGCATCACGATGAACGGGTCGCTGCCGCCGAGCTCCAGCACGGTGGGTTTGATCTCGTCGCCGCAGATGGCCGCGACCGATTGCCCGGCCGGTTCGCTGCCGGTGAGGGTGCAGGCCGCGACCCGAGGATCGCGCAAGATGCGTTCGACGACGCTGGAGGAGACCAGCAGTGTCTGGAAACAGCCCTCCGGGAAGCCGCCGCGGGTTATGACGTCGGAGAGATACAGCGCCGACTGCGGCACGTTGGAAGCGTGTTTGAGCAGGCCGACGTTGCCCGCCATGAGCGCCGGCGCAGCGAACCGGACGGCCTGCCAGAGCGGAAAGTTCCATGGCATCACGGCCAGGACCACCCCGAGCGGCTGATACCGGGTGTAGGCCTTCTTGGCGCCGACCTTCGACGCATCCGCCGGCTCATCGGCCAGCAGCTTCTCTGCGTTCTCCGCGTAGTAACGAAAACCCTTGGCGCACTTGACAGCTTCGGCCTTCGCCGACGCCAGGGTCTTTCCCATCTCGCACGTCATCATGGCTGCGGTCGCGTCCGCTTCTGCCTCCAGCAGGTCGGCGGTTGCGTTCGCCCACTCGGCACGCTGGGCGAAGGTGGTGGAATGGCGGTAGTCGAGGAACCGATCGTGGGCTCGCGCGATTGCGGCGTCGACTTCGTCGTCTGTTGCGGCGGTAAAGGTCTTGACTGTCTCGCCGGTGGCCGGGTTGATCGTGGCGATGGACACGCTGACATCCTTACGTGATGAGTGGGTTCTAAAGCATCCGGTGTCCAGCCTGCCACTATCGTGGCCAACAGGGAGGTGCCGGTATGAGTACAACGGCTCGGCTAATGGTGGAGTGCCTGGAAAACGAGGGCGTTTCCGTCGTCTTCGGGCTGCCCGGAGAGGAGAACATCCACTTCGTCCAGGCGTTGGCCTCCTCGAACATCCGCTACGTACTCACCCGGCACGAGCAGGCGGCGTCGTTCATGGCCGAGATGTATGGCCGCGTCACCGGCCGCGCGGCGGTGGTATCGGCCACCTTGGGCCCGGGCGCGATCAACATGCAGCTCGGAGTCGCCGACGCCACCACCAACAGCACGCCGATGGTCGCGATCTCCGCACAGGTCGGTCAGGATCGCGAGTACAAGGAGTCGCATCAGTACGTCGACCTGGTCTCGATGTTCGCCCCGATCACCCGTTGGGCGGCCGGAGTCCCTACCGCGCACGCCATACCGGAGATGTTCCGCAAGGCGTTCAAGCTCGCCGAGACCGAACGCCCGGCCGCGGTCTACTTGGCGGTGCCCGAGCACATCGATGCCGATGAAGCCGACTACGACCTGACACCTTTGCCGCGCAATGTGGTGCGGGCCGAGGCGCCGGCGGCCGGTCAGGTCACCCGCGCGGTCGAGATCGTGCGCAACGCGCAGCGGCCGGTAGTGCTGGCCGGGCATGGCGCCGCCCGCGGCGACGCCACCAAGGCCCTGGTGCGGTTCTCTGATGAACTCGGTATCCAGGTGGCCAACACCTTCCACGGCAAGGGCGTAATGCCCGACGATCACCCCAACAGCATCGGGACCCTCGGATTCATGCGGCATGACTACGTCAACTTCGGCTTCGACAATGCCGACGTCGTCATCGCGGTCGGCTATGAGCTGCAGGAATTCGACCCCGTCCGGATCAACCCGCAAGCCGACAAGAAGATCATCCATATCCATCGTTTTCCCGCCGAGGTCGACATGCACTATTCGGTCGACGTCGGGATCGTCGGCGACATCAGTGCCTCTTTGAGTGCGCTCACGGACGCGCTCGCCGGCCGCCGCTTCGATCGTGGCGCCGACATCCCCGGGTCTGGCCTGCTCGCAGATGAATTCGCTCGGGGACAACAGGATTCGCGATACCCGCTGTCGCCCCAGCGACTCGTCGCCGACACCCGCGCCGCACTGGGCCGCAACGATGTCGTCCTGGTCGACACTGGCGCTACCAAGATGTGGATGGCGCGGCTCTACCCGACCTACGAGCGGAACACCTGCTTGGTCTCAAACGGATTGTCCACCATGAGTTTTGCGCTACCCGGAGCGTTGGGAGTCAAGCTGGCGCGCCCTGAGTCGAAGGTGCTGGCTGTCGTGGGCGACGGCGCTTTCTTGATGAACTCTCAGGAGATCGAGACGGCCGTTCGGGAGCGCATACCGCTGGTGGTGTTGATTTGGGAGGACGGCGGTTACGGCCTCATCGAATGGAAGATGGATCTTGAGCTCGGGGAGCATTACTACGTGAAGTTCGGCAACCCCGACATCGTGACTTACGCAGAAAGCTTCGGCGCCAAGGGGTACCGGATCAACAGTGCCGCGGAGCTGTTACCGACGCTGAAGGCGGCTCTCGCCGACGACGGCGTTTCGCTGATCTGCTGCCCGGTGGATTATTCGGAGAATCTGCGGTTGACCGACCGGCTCGGCGAGTTGGACGAGACGCTTTAACATCCCATGCTGTTACGTCAGCTGGAGTACTTCGTAGCGCTCGCTCAAGAGCGGCACTTCGCGCGGGCCGCGAGCGCCTGTTACGTGTCCCAACCGGCATTGTCGGAAGCCATCCGCAAGCTGGAACAGGAACTGAAGGTGCCGCTGGTCCGGCGTGACCAGAAGTTCGAAGGTCTCACTCCCGAAGGCGAGCGGCTCGTGCACTGGGCGCGACGTGTGCTGGCCGATTGCGATGCTCTCAAACAAGAGGTCACGGCGCTGCAGACCGGCCTTGTCGGAGAGCTCCGGCTGGGCGTGGTGCCGGCCGCCGCGACTACCGTTGCGCTGCTTACGGATCCGTTCTGCGCCGCCCACCCGTTAGTGCGTGTGCAGCTGCTGACGAACCTGCGATCGGCCAGGATCGTCGAACGAATCCGCCGGTTCGAATTGGACGCCGGGATCCTCTATCCGGACCGGCAGGACACCGCCGACCTGCTGGTCACCCCGCTGTACCAGGAGCACCAAGTCCTCATCGCGGGCAGCGAGCTGCTCACCGGCAAATCGGACACCATCAGCTGGTCGGACGCCTTGGAATTACCGCTGTGCCTGCTGACCGGGGGGATGCGCGGTCGCCGACTCATCGACGATGCGCTGAACACCCTGGATCTGGCGGTGACGCCCCAGCTCGAGGCCGATTCTGTGGCGACGCTGCTCGCGCACGTCGGCACCGGCCGATGGGCCAGCATCGTTCCGCAAACCTGGATCCGCACCCTTGGCCTGCCGAACGGCGCCTCGGTGCTGCGCCTGCACGATCCGTCGGTCACCGCTGTGATGGCGCTGGTCACCAATGCCGCGGAGCCGGGCTCTGTGGTGACCCGCGCACTGGTTCAGATTGCGCGCGACCCGGCCATCGGTGACGTGCTCGGTGGGCCATCCACGGCTGATCGGCGAGACCTATCAGCCGGTCGGAATCACGTCTTGGACAGCCCTGACGTGGGCGTTCCAGACTGGAATCGGTTCTCGTTTTTTGGGTGCATGCCGCCTGACCGAGGAACCGACGCCTAGAAGGAGGAACCAATGGCCAAGTGTGTGATGGTGCTCTACCCGGACCCTGTCGACGGGTACCCACCGAAGTACGCCCGCGACAGCATCCCGACGATCCACGGCTACCCCGATGGCAGCACCGTGCCGACCCCGTCGAAAATCGAGTTCACTCCCGGAGAGCTGCTCGGCAGTGTCTCCGGTGCGCTGGGGCTGCGCAAGTTCTTCGAGGACGGCGGGCACGAGTTGGTGGTGACGTCGGACAAGGAGGGCCCGGACTCGGAGTTCGAACGCGAACTGCCCGACGCCGACATCGTGATCTCCCAACCGTTTTGGCCGGCGTACCTGACCAAGGAGCGGATCGCCAAGGCGCCCAAACTCAAGCTCGCGCTGACTGCGGGCATCGGCTCCGACCACGTGGATCTCGATGCGGCCAAGGAACGCGACATCACGGTCGCCGAGGTGACTTACAGCAATAGCATCAGCGTCGCCGAGCACACGGTGATGCAGATCCTGGCACTGGTGCGTAACTTCGTCCCGTCGCATCGGTGGGCCAGCGAGGGCGGGTGGAACATCGCCGATTGCGTGGAGCGTGCCTACGACTTGGAGGGCATGGACGTCGGGTTGATCGCCGCAGGCCGGATCGGGCGGGCGGTGCTGCGCCGGCTGGCGCCGTTCGACGTCAACCTGCATTACACCGACACGCGCCGGCTTTCGCCAGAGGTCGAGAAAGAACTGAACGTCACGTTTCATCCCGACGTGGAGTCGTTGGTGCGCTCGGTCGATGTGGTGTCCATCCACTCGCCTCTCTACGAGGACACGCGCCGGATGTTCAACGAGAGGCTGCTGGGCTCAATGCGGCGCGGCTCCTACATCGTCAACACCGCACGCGGCGAAGAAACCGTCCCCGAGGCGATCGCGGCCGCGCTCAGAAGTGGCCAGCTCGCGGGTTACGCCGGCGATGTCTGGTACCCGCAACCGCCGCCGGCCGATCACCCCTGGCGGACCATGCCCAATAACGCTATGACTCCGCATGTTTCGGGCACGACCCTGTCCGCTCAGGCCCGGTATGCCGCCGGCACCCGCGAAATTCTCGAAGCCTTCTTCGCGGGCAAGCCCATCCGGCCGGAGTACCTGATCGTGGAAGGCGGAAAGCTCGCCGGCACCGGAGCCCTGTCCTACCAGAAGTAGGACGGC
>Ga0209693_10000020_pt1 | contig 60213 bp, 47 predicted proteins | sample HubBroMetageWRM3_FD_188345 | JGI IMG/M metagenome (GOLD analysis project Ga0209693, IMG submission 188345) | Warmed soil microbial communities from the Hubbard Brook experimental Forest, New Hampshire - Hubbard Brook CCASE Soil Metagenome WRM 3... | ecosystem: Environmental > Terrestrial > Soil... | reverse complement strand
TTGGCGTCCCCGACGGGATTTGAACCCGTGTTACCGCCGTGAAAGGGCGATGTCCTAGGCCAGGCTAGACGACGGGGACGGATGTGAGGCGGGGTGCTCGAGGCACCTGTTGATCGTAACAAGCCTTTCGCAACCCTGTCAAAACGAGGAGTTGCTCCCTTTTCCTGCAATCGCCAGACAATTTAGAATAATGGTGACCGCAGGTGACGCTCACCACAATTCGAGGCGATTGTGTCCGATCCACTTTATCTCAGTCTTTGGTTCTCCGATTTTTCCGGCCCGGAGATGTTGCCGCACGCCTTCGCGGTGTTGCAGCAGTTTCCTTTCTCGGCGCAGCGTCCGGGGATCACTTACTTTGCTCTTCATCCTATTTCGTGGGACGAGGCAACGGTGCTGGAACGACGGTTTCCCTCGGGAATCGACCCCGGGCAGGCGGCGCTGATCGCCGCCGAGCAGGTCCACGACGATTACGCTTACGTCTTCGAAGCTCATTGGGACTTGTGGACACCCGATGCGTCGAACGAGAACTGGGTGCTCGAACCCGCAATGGTGAAGTTCATCGTCCAGGGAGAAGAATTTGACGAAGGGGCTTATCAGCAGACGGGACACATCCAGGTGGATTTTGGTCCGGATTCATATTTTCTCCAGCCCGAGACTTCACTCACCGACCAGACTCGCGCCAAGATTCGTGACAATGTCGCGAAACTGGTGGAATTCTCGGTGAATGTAGAGAAAAACACTGGCACCAGTTCGCGGCTGCTCTGGTCGGATTCGGAAGAGAGCCTGGCGCAGAAGTTAATCGCACGCCTGCAGAAAGTGCAGTAATTCGCGGGCGGGGGACGCGCAAAACGCTCGCGCGCCTCCCGCACCCACTAGGTTAACTGGTCTTATTTCGTTCTCCCACCCTCAACCTTCAGTGTATCCGACGCTCCGGCTTGCGCCGCTGCCAAACGCGCCGTCAGTACCCGGAACGGGGAGCATGACACGTAGTCCATGCCCACCTGATGGCAGAACTTGACCGACTCCGGCTCGCCGCCGTGCTCGCCGCAGATCCCGATCTCCAAGTCCGGTCGCGTCCTTCGCCCCCGCTCGATCCCGATCTTCACCAGTTCACCCACACCCACCTGGTCGATCGCGGCAAACGGATCCTGCTTCAGAATCCCTTCCTGCAGATACGCCGTCAGGATTTTATTCACGTCGTCACGTGAGAAACCAAAGGCGGTCTGCGTCAGGTCATTAGTGCCAAATGAGAAAAACTGCGCCTCTTTGGCGATCTCGTCCGCGACCAAACAGGCGCGAGGCAACTCGATCATCGTGCCCACGTGGTAGTCCACGCGCTTTCCCTTCTCCTTGAATACGTCCTCAGCTACGCGCTTCACTATCGCTCCCTGGTTCTCCATCTCCTTTACCGTTGCGATCAGCGGAATCATCACCTCCGCGTGAGTCTTGATGCCTTCCTTTTCCACGGCGACGGCCGCTTCGATAATGGCCCGCACCTGCATCTCAGTAATCTCGGGATAGGTTATCCCCAAGCGGCATCCGCGAAGCCCTAGCATGGGATTGAACTCGTGCAACTCTTCTACACGTGCTAACAGACTGCGAAGAACTTCCTTCAGATCGCTGGCTCTTTTCACGCCGTAATCCTTGTACTCCGCGATCAGCACCTTCTTCCGTTTCGCAGTCGCACGCGGAAGCGTGGCAATATCCACCATCAACTTCTCCCGTTTGGGCAAAAACTCGTGTAACGGAGGGTCGAGCAAACGAATCGTCACCGGCAGCCCCTCCATGGCTTTGAAGAGACCCTCGAAGTCTTTCCTTTGATAGGGAAGCAGCTTCTTGAGCGCCTTGCGACGGTCCTTCTCGTTGTCAGCAAGTATCATGGCACGCATGTGCGGGATGCGATCCGGAGCAAAAAACATGTGCTCGGTTCGGCACAGGCCAATGCCCTCGGCGCCGAACTCGCGCGCTTTCTTCGCGTCGCGTGGGATATCAGCATTGGCTCGCACTTCGATCTTTCGGAAGGGCTCCGCCCAGCTCATGAACTTGTCGAGCTTCGCCAAATTCTCCGGGTCCGGCGGAAGCAGCTTTCTCTTGCCTCTCAACACGCTGCCGGCCGTACCGTCGAGCGTGATCCAGTCTCCCTCCTTGAATACCTGCCCTCGCGCCCGCATCTGGCGCGCTCTTTCGTCAACTACGATCTCTCCGGCACCCGCAACGCACGTTTTGCCCATGCCACGAGTGACGACCGCCGCGTGACTGGTCGCCCCACCCTGCGACGTCAGAATGCCAATCGCAACTTCCATACCGTGTATGTCTTCCGGAGTGGTTTCGGCGCGAACCAGGATCACCGGGTTCTTCTCCGCACCATGTCCGGCTTTCTCAACCGCATCGTCGGCCGTAAAAACGATTTGCCCCGCGACCGCTCCCGGGGAGGCTGCGATTCCCTTCGTGGTCAGCACGTCTTCGGGCCGAACGTCTTTGTCGTCCAACCGGGACACAAAGAAATCTACGACTTGATTGGGATCGAGACGGAAGATCGCTTCATCTTTGCTGATGAGTCCCTCGCTCACCATATCGATAGCCACCTGCACCGCGGCAAGACCAGTCCGCTTGCCGTTCCGCGTCTGCAGCATGTAGAGCTTGCCATCCTGAATGGTGAACTCGAAATCCTGCATGTCTTTGTAATGTTTCTCAAGCCGTGTCGTGATGTCGCGCAACTGGTCGTAGACATGAGGCATGATCTTGTGCAGCTCGGATATATGCACTGGGGTGCGAACGCCTGAGACCACATCCTCGCCCTGCGCGTTCATCAGAAATTCGCCGTAGAACTCCTTTGCGCCTGTCGCGGGATTGCGTGTAAAGCCCACACCTGTGCCACTGGTATCGCCGAGGTTGCCGTACACCATCGCCTGCACATTGACCGCGGTCCCCAGCATGTCATCGATATTGTTGATGCGGCGGTAATGCTTAGCACGGTCGTTCTGCCAGGAGCGGAACACGGCGTCCCGCGCCATCACCAACTGCTCGTGTGGATCCTGCGGAAAGTCTTGCCTGGCGTGCTTCTTGACAACTTTCTTGTACTCCTCAATCACTTCATTCAGCGCCTTGGCGTCAAGATCGGTGTCGAGCTTGGCCTTTTTCTTCTTTTTCTTCGCATCGAATACTTCATCGAATGCGTGCTTCGGAATCTCCAGCACGACGTTGCCGAACATCTGGATCAGCCGGCGGTAGGAATCCGCAGCGAACCGCGGATTGTTGCTGCGTTTGACCAGCGCCTCCACACTTTTGTCGTTCAAGCCGAGATTCAGGATCGTATCCATCATGCCCGGCATCGAAAACTTCGCCCCCGAGCGCACGCTCACCAGCAGCGGGTTCTCGCCGGTTCCCAGCTTCTGCCCTTGCAGAGCTTCCAGTTTGGACAGCGCCTCCTCCATCTGCCGGTCGACTTCTTTGGACACGCCGCCGTTCCGCATGTACTCGCGGCAAGCCTCGGTCTGAATCGTGAATCCTGGAGGAACAGGCAACCCGGCGTTGGTCATCTCGGCCAGGCCAGCCCCTTTGCCGCCCAGATCATCTTTCATCTTGCCATTGCCGTCCGCCTTGCCGCCGCCGAAAAAGTAAACGTACTTGGTTGTGGTCTTCTTGCTTTCCTGCACTGGAGCTTCGGGAAGAGTAATTGTCGCCATAAATGATTAGTCCTTTGTGATTCGATTCTGTAGCGCCGACATCTCGCCGGCAATTCGCACGTCTAAACTTATTAGGAATTTCCGGCGGTCACGCCTTGCCTTCCGTCACGATCTCGGAAAAATCCGCAATCGTCGAAAATTCTTTCAGCAGAGTCCGAAGCAGTGCCAAGCGGTTCGCCCGTACCTTTTCATCTTCTACCATCACCATGACTTTGTCGAAGAATGCGTCAACGTGCTCTCTTGCCATCGAGAGCAGCATGAGGGCGTCGCCGTATTCCTTTTTCTTTCGAAGCTCATCGACCCGAGGTCCGTTGGCCTCGATATAAGCTGCCAGATTTTTCTCTTCATGCGCTGAGTGGGGCAAGGTCTCGAACCTAGCAGCCGGGGCAATTCCCTTCTCTTCCGCCTGCTTCAGAATATTTCGCATGCGCTTGCAGGCGGCGCCAATCGCCAGAAACTCGGGCATATGCAAAACCTGTTTCACCGCCTCCGCCCGAGCTACCGCATCCACTACGTCATCAGCGTCAGCCGCCAGCACAGCCTTCACCACGTCATACGCATATCCGCGAACATCCTTCAAGTAAAACTCCAGACGCTCGCGGAAGAACGTTTTCACGGACTCGACAAACTTCCCATCCGCCACAAACTTCTTCTCCGCTTCTGACCCCTGGTAACCAGCCCGTGCATCCCGCATCAAATCCGTCAGCTGCAGCGGGAGCTTTTTCTCTGCGATCACCTTCACAATCCCATTCGCCTGCCGGCGCAGCGCAAACGGATCCTTCGACCCGCTTGGTACCAGCCCGAGCGAAAACATGCCCGCAATCGTGTCCGCTTTGTCGCCGACCGAAAGCACCGCGCCTTCCACCGACCGCGGCACTTCATCTTCGACGGACTCGGGTTTGTACTGATCGTAAATCACATCCGCAATAGCCAGCCGTGTGGCCTCGGGCAAGGTCGAATCCAGTTCCTGGGCCCGCGCGTAAAGGCCGCCCACGATGCCCTGCAGTTCGGTAAATTCCTTCACGAGTTCGGCGGTCAGATCGGTCTTCGCCAGGCAAGCCGCTTTGTGGACCACGCCCGCGCGCACAGCCATCCCGCTCTGCTTGATGATCTCACTCAGCCAACTGCACAATCGCTGCACCCGCCGCGTCTTGTCATAGTAGCTGCCGAGGTCCTTCTGGAAAGTAACGTGCCGCAGCAGTTCCAGCCGCTCCAGCAGCGAGCGTTTTTGGTCTGTCTCCCAGAAAAATTTGGCATCGCTGAAACGGGCCCGCAGCACGCGCTCGTTGCCGTGCCGAATCAATCCATCCCGGTCCTCATCCGTATTCAACACCGCCAGAAAGTGCGGCAGCAGCTTGTGGCTCGCATCTTCTACGGCAAAATATTTTTGATGGTCCCGCATCACCGTAACCAGAACCTCCTCCGGCAGAGCCAGAAACTGCGGATCGAAGCCACCCAGAATTGCGGAGGGGAATTCCGTCAGGTTCACGACGGTGTCGAGCAGAGACTTGTCTTCCCGCCATCGTGCTCCGGGAATCGTGCGCGCGGCGGCGTCCAATGCTTTGCGAATCTGCTGCTCGCGTTCCGCACGGCCGAGGACCTTGGCCCCGCGCAGAGCATCGACATAAGCAGATCCAGCCCGCGGAATCGTGACATCCCCTTGGGACAACATCCGGTGCCCGCGCGAAGTCTTCCCTGCCCAGATTCCGTCAAACTCCAGCGGGATGGTCTCGCCGTCGAGCATTGCCACCAGCCAGCGCACCGGCCGCACAAAGCGCTCGTGCGGCTTGCGCCAGTACATACTTTTGGGCCAGTAGATCGAGGAGAGTTCCTTCGGCAAAGTCTCCGCGAGAATATCGGCCGTGCTTCGGCCCTTCTTGGTAACCTTCGCCGCCAGGTATTCGCCCTTCGCGGTTGTAATCCTCTCGAGTTGCGATACGTCGACTCCAGCCTTTTTGGCAAACGCATGCGCTGCCGGCGTAGGCTGACCTTCCTTATAAGCAACACTGGCCGAGGGACCGGTCACTTGCTCGCTGACGTCCGGTTGAGCCGCCGGGATGCCAACTGCAATCACCGCCAATCGCCGCGGTGTGTCGAAATACGTGACCTCGTTCGGCGGCAGTCGCTCCCGGCTCAGCAGGGCACTGACGCGCTCGCGCAACTCCTGCGAAGCGGCGTCGATCATCCGCGCCGGAATCTCTTCGCACCCGATTTCTAGCAGAAAGTCTGGCATGCCCTGAAACCTTAAGCTTCTCAAAACCTCACTCAAACCAACGTGGCGCGCACCCCGTCATAAATTTCACGATCCAACCGGCGACAGTATCTTCGTCTTCGCTCGCTTCTCGCGCACAGGTTCTTCCTCGTCGGCCTGGTCGCCCGCCGCGGCAGAAGCGCTCTTCTGCTGATCCACCCAAGCCTTCGCGATGCCTACCGCCAGCGCGCGCACACGGGCAATCACGCCCACGCGCTCAGTGACGGAGATCGCCCCACGAGCGTCCAGCACATTGAACAAGTGGGAACACTTCAGGCAAAGATCGTAGGCCGCTAGCAAAGGAAACCGGGATTTCGCAGGCAGAGACTCTGGTTGCCTCGTCCCCGTCTCTCCCTCGTCCGCAGAGACAAGGCGGGGATTTTGAGTTCCCATGCCCGCATACCCCTGCAGCAGTTCCTTACACTCCGCCTCATAGAGTTCGAGATGCTTCCAGGTCTTCTCCACATCCGCCACCTCGAAATTGTAGACGGAAAACTGCAGCTCATCGGCCAGCCGCACATCCCCGTAGGTCGTTGCCAGCCCGGTCTCGGGATCGCGCGCCCACACAATTTCGTAAATCGAATCCACGTCCTGAAGGAAGGCCGCGATGCGTTCCAGCCCATACGTCAGTTCGGCGGAAATCGGAAACAAGTCCAGCCCGCCACACTGCTGAAAGTAGGTGAACTGTGTGATCTCCAGCCCATCAAGCATCACCTGCCAGCCCACGCCCCAGGCGCTTAGCGTTGGAGCTTCCCAGTTGTCTTCCTCAAACTTGATGTCATGCTGCCGGAGGTTAATGCCTATCGCGCCCAGCGACTCTAAGTACAATTCCTGCACATTCTCCGGCGGAGGCTTCAGAATGACCTGCAACTGCGTGTGCTTGAACAGCCGGTTCGGATTTTCCCCGTAACGTCCGTCCGCCGGACGCCGCGAAGGCTGCACATAAGCAACCTTGTAAGGCTTCGGCCCCAGCACGCGCAGAAACGTCTCCGGCGCCATGGTTCCAGCTCCCACTTCAACATCGTAGGGTTGCTGCAGCACACACCCGCGCTCCGCCCAAAACGCCTGCAGCCGCAGGATGAGTTCCTGAAATGTAAGCGAATTGGGTTTAGATGGGTTCACAGTCTGTCTGTGGTCAGAAGGTCAATCGTTAATTGTAAATGGAAGAGCGTTGAGCCGTCAGCCCCGATCAGAGCGAGCTCTTTTACGGAACTCGACAGATAACTTTGGCTCGATAAGGGCGGGGCTTGCCGTCCTCAATGATCGGGCTGAAGTGCCATTTGCCCACGGCTTTGGAGCATGGCTGATACATCGCGTGCGGTCCGTCGCCGGCCATCGATTCGATTATGTTCCCTTCCTGATCCACTGAAATTAGAATCTCGAAGGTAGAACCCGGCGGAGCAGTTCCCTCAGGAAAAATGGGATCGATTAGGTTGGTAGCTAATTTTCTAACTTCTTCGTCGGTTAGGGGAGAAGGTGGTCCATACGCGCGTGTGTTAAAACTGAAGTTCAGAATAGATTCGGCCTGCACCGGAACACCGTTTCTCAGCACCGGCTTGAACTTCCACCTGAGTATCTGCCGCCGCGCAGAATCGTCTGCACGCTCAATCGCAACACTCAGAGGCAGAACCTCGCGAGCCTGTCCGGACCGGTCCAGAGACACGTAGTAACTAGTTTGTCCGATGGTGTTGTTGTCCTCTAGCACTTGGGGCCAGATGATCTCAAGTGGCTGTTGCGCGAGGCCGCGGAGTTCTGCCTCCTGTACGACAACTGCTCGAATTTGATTTGGTTTCTCTGTAGGATTGTCGATTTGAAATGTAGCCTCATCGTGCTTCTGCAATTCACCCAACGTGTTTATGCGCGCTTGCCAGCTATCGCCATGATCAATGCGATAGATCAACAACCGAGCCACTCTTTCGCCTTTGAATTTCCGGTAATCAGTAAATTCCAGCGAGCGGCCAGCAGCTCCAACAAATTCCGCAAGCCCGTTCCGGCTCATCCCGCACATTCTGCTGTTGGCGGAAAAGCAAACTTTGCCCGATTCGTCAGTCAGTCCGTTAGCTTTCGTTCTCGCAAAGTCGCCGGGCCTGTACGAATCGAGCACAGTTTGCGGACTCACCATCGCGCTCGTCAGAACCTCAATCGCCAACGGAAGGTAGTCGGAAGAATCCTGCTCGAACATTCTGTCACCATCTACGATCAGCGTTTGAGAAAACTCCTGCGATTGAATTTTTCGCTTCCATTTGTCGGGTGCAACCCACGACATCTCCACCTCAATCCGGTCGTTAGGATCCGACAGCTCCGAGATTGTTGCTTGTAAATAGAACGGCGTCCCGCCTAGTCTTGTCAGGGTAGCTTGAACCAGTTGTGGTGGCGCGGCTGTGTTGGTTTGACCGTTGCCGCCTATAGCGCAAAACAGTCCAATCGAGATTGCGATAAATTGCCTCACGGGCTCTCCAATCGATTGCTAGGTGCTGATCTTCTCCAGCATCCCCGCCGTTACCAGCTTCTTCTCAATATGTCGTTGCAAGATTTGAATCAGAAACTTCCGCAGATCGGCCCCCTGCACCTTGGGCCACGGCATCCCTGCAAAACTCTCCACCGGAGCGCGAAACATGGCCGCCGCCAACTCTCGGGAGTCCTTTGAAATCTCGGATGACGCCAGACGCTTATCCTCGGGGCACATCAGTCCGTCCGCCAACGCGTGAAAATAAGCGCGAATTCCGTTCAGGGCCCGCCCGCAGACTGTGCACTCAGTCAACTCGGGTAGGAAACCGACCAACCGGGTGAGCCACAGCTCGAAGTAGGTGACCGCCATCCACACCTCGGCACCCTGCAGAGCATGTATTACCGAAAGTGTCAGACGGAAGATGGCGTCATTGGCTTCGCGATCAGGCAGCAGTTCGTCGAGCAACTCTGCCACATGCGCCAGCGCCACTGCCCGCGCATAACTGACTTCGCTGGCCAGTGGAGACTCCAGCACCTCGCAGGCATCCAACCGCGCCAGTTCCTGCCCCTCGCGGACGTCGTAAAACGCGCGGACGTAAGTCAGCGGCTCCAGCGCCCCGCCAAACCTCCGCTTCGATTTTTTTGCCGACCGCGCCACGCCGCGCACCTTGCCCTCGACGCGCGTAAAGAGCGTGACCAGCAGATCAGCCTCGCGCAGCGGATACGTGCGTAGCACGATCGCTTCCGACTCCATCAATGCCATCGATGCCCAGCGGGTGAAGCGATGATTCTAACGGAAGAGCTGTCAGCCGTCAGCTGTCGGCAGACGGGAGCCCGATCGCGCGAAACTTTGAGGCCGCAATTTGCGACCCAAAATACGAAGGCGCGCATCCAAATGGACGCACGCCTATTGTTTCCGCCTCGAGCCCTGGAAGAGGACTTTCGAGTACCTGATAGCTGACCTACCGCCCGAAATATGCCGCGTTCTTAGCAGTGAATTCGTTCCACTTCTCCGGCAGATCGTCGAGCGCGAAGATCGCCGATACCGGACACACCGGCACGCACGCGCCGCAGTCAATGCACTCCACCGGATCGATATAGAGCAAGGGCTCGGTCGCATACTTGGGATCATCTTTCTTGGGATGAATGCAATCCACCGGACACGCATCCACACACGCCGTGTCTTTGGTGTTAATGCAAGGCTCTGCAATCACGTATGCCATAAGGGTGTCTATCTCCTGAGATCTATGCAGCTATTTTACTACTACAGCCCGTCTCCGCGACCGCACATTCTAGCAAGAAACGCGGACCGCGGTACAGGTTAATTGAACCGCGCCCGGCCAAAGCCAGCTCGCAGCCCGCTTCCGCTGGACAATCGGGGGAAAAAGAAAAGGCCGGCAGCGTCTGCTGCCAGCCAATCTTCTTGCATCTTCCGTCACAGAACCGGGAAGCTCCCGAATCCGCCTTACCGGTGTCCGCCGCCGCCGTGGAACCCTCCGCCGCCGCCGTGGAACCCTCCGCCGCCGCCGTGGAACCCGCCGCCGCCACCGTGGAACCCGCCACCACCGTGGGCCACCGCGCCGCCGTGGAACCCACCGCCAACCGACCCGTGGAAGCCGCCAGCCGGACCACGTGCAAATCCGCGTCCGCCTACGAAGCCACGTCCGCCGGCAAACCCGCGACCATAACCATAGCCGCCCCGTCCGTAGCCCCAGCCGCCTCGACCATAGTACCCATGACCCCAACCACCCCAACCCCAACCGCGTCCCCAGCCATACCACGGGCCGGCGCCGATAAACACTCCGCCGGCAAACCAGTCAGGTCCGTAGTAGCCATAGGGCGCGCAAGCGTAAGGGTAATATCCGTAGTAGCCGTAGGAGCATACCGGCGGCCCGCCGATTCCCACTCCCACCGCGACCTGCGCATGCGCAGACGGCGCATAGGTCAGCGGCAGCATCAGAACCCCCACCAAAGCCAAATATTTTAGGTACCGCATATCGATCTCCCTTTTTCAGATCCGCCGCTCTTCCCACCGGATCTGCCAGGTCTTCCGAATCTTGCTTTCGATCCGAAGCGCCTACTTATTTGAACTCGGATCGCGGAAAAAAGTTGCAGGTCCGGCAGTGGCTGATTTCGGCCACCCCGCCTGAATTCAACCACTTGCGAGCACCTGGTTCGGTGAGAACGCCTCAGACCCCGACCAGCGCTTCGGTCGGCTCGTACTCCACAATATAACCTGCCACGGCGCTAGCCGCGACCGTCAAGGGTGAAGCCAGATACATCTGCCCCGGACCGCTGCGGCCGGGGAAATTTCGGTTCTGCGCGCTGATCACCACCTGATCGGAACGGGTCGAAACTCCCGGGCCCGCGTTGATGCATGCACCGCAACTGGGCTCGATCACAATCGCTCCGGCCTTCCGAAACACATCCAGATAGCCCTTGCGCAAGCAGTACTCCCGCGTCTCCTGCGATCCAAACTGGATGTAGAACTTCACCGAGTCAGCCACCTGCTTGCCGTGCTTAAGCGCATCGGCCAGCACCGCAGCATACATGTCCATGTCTTCGTTCTTGCCTGCCGTGCAGGTGCCACCGTAAGCAATCTCGATCGGCACCGGCGTGTTCAGGTCGCGCACATATTTTCCATTACCTGGATCGCCCGGAGTCGCGACCATCGGCGTAATCTCCGCTGCATCGAGCTCGATCAGATGCGTATACTCCGCATCCCGATCGCTATACAACCCCGCAATCATTGCCTCGGCTTTTTTACGATCCATCCCGCGACGCTCGACCAGAAAGTCGACTGCTTTTTTGTCCGGCGCAACAATGCCGGTGAATCCGCCAATCTCGGCTGCCATGTTAGTCATGGTGGCACGTTCATCGACGCTGAGTTCCTCAATCGCCTCGCCCGCATACTCCATCACTTTGGCGAGCGCCTTGCCGCTGCGCACGTAGTCGAGGCTGAGAATTTTCAGGATGAAATCTTTTGCCGTGGCATTGGCATGCCTCTTGCCCCGGATCACGATCTTCACCGACTCCGGCACCTTCACCCGCACGTCCTTCGTGATCCACGCGTTGAACACGTCGGTGGTGCCAATGCCGAACGCCACGCAGCCAATTGCACCCACGTGCGGCGTATGTGAGTCCGAGCCAATGTTCAACTGCCCGGGCAGCGCATAGCTTTCCAGTACGATGGAGTGGCAAATGCCCTCTGAGCCCTTGCGGTCTTTCAACTCGCCATGCAGTTTGATTCCCTGCCGGACAGCAAAGTCCTGCTGTTTGAGCTTGAGTTGGGTCGCCAGGTCGAGCAGACCAAGCTTCTTTTTCTCCTCCGAGATCACTTCATCGAGAAACGTGAGGTGGTCGCGAAAAAAAATAATGCTCGAAGCATCGTTGACCTTCGCGTCTTTGCCGACATAGCGCTCAAAAAAGATAGCCGCCATAGGCGTGACGTACTCATGGCTGAAGCGCAGGTCGGCTTGGGCGAATCCAGTGTCCCCGGGTTTCACGAAAGCAACGCCAACGCCACTGGCTTCGTTGACCATGTGCCGCGCAAAGATTTTCTCGGCTAATGTCATGGGACGTGTGGTGCGGGCGCCCTCGCCCGCGTTGTTAATCGGAGGCAAAAACACTTTTCCCTGCATCCTCCCCACGTTGAACGGAAACAGCCCCCCGTACTCAATCACCTGCCGCGTGATCTCATCTTCCCCGGCAGTGAACTCGGAGAGGGGAATCTCCTCGCCGCCGCGAATCCTGTCAATCAACGAAAAGTCAGTCGCAGTCAGCACGCCCAGGTTCTGGCAATTCTGCTTGTAGATGCGTTCAATGTTTTCCGCGATCACGACTCGAATGCCGGCGCACATCTCGGCGTAAGGCGACTGCTCCCGGCTCGAGCCTTTGCCGCGTCGTTTCCCGCTCACTGCACACACAAATCCACCCCGCTTCACTTCGCCGCGGCCAATGGGAGTGACGCTGCCGCACTTCAGCCCAAGGTAAGGAATCTCGCCCAGCGTCTCGTCAAAATAAAAGCAGTAGTGCGCCGGAGTGATCTCGTCGGTTGAGATATCGTCGCGCAGCTTGGGATTATTCGCCGGATTCTTTGTGTCCCAAGGCAGGTCTTCGCCGGCGAGCTGCCGCTTGATCAGTTCCGGGTCTTCCGTCAGGAAAAGAATGCGCCCTTGCAGCCGCACTCGATCGGGCCGCTTCTCGATCTTGCGTTCCAGCAGAGAGTTGATCACATTGAGCCTGTGGGAATAAAGAGAACTTGGGACGGCCGCCAAAAAAGTACAGCAGTCCCTAATTATTGTAACGCGGAGGAGTAGGTCATATCCCTCGATTTGCGGCGACCAGCTGCTAGCGGTGACCGTGTGCCGCTTTATCAAACTTCTCGCCTGCCGGAATCGCAACAGCCAGCCGGTTCTCCTTCGGCGCCAACGGACACGTGGCATAAGGAGTCACCGCACAGGGAGGATTGTAGGCACGGTTGAAGTCCAGAACCACTGTTCCGTTTACCACCGGCTCGCTATCGAGAAAGCGTCCGCCGGGATAGGTATCGCTCTTCGCCGTCAGGTCGTTGAACACGAACGACAGTCCATTCGATGGATCTCCGCCCAGTGCCGTCAGCCTCTGCTCCTGGCCATCGATCTTGAACACCACTGTTCCCGCAACCGGCACCGGAGTCACATCGCCCAGAACATTGGGCACATCGATCGTCTTCTTGCCATCGGAGGGTTCCCAGGTGGCCGTCACGCGATAGTTCAGATCGAGAGGATAAAATATCAGCCCTTTGAAGTTGGTGACGGACGCGCTCTCCAAATCTTTCACACGAACCCCCACGCGTTCTCCCCGCACGATCACATGAAAGCGCAACGGGCCCATCTCCACCAGGGAGGCGTGCCCGGTAACGTCGGGAGCCAGCTTCGCGGTTGTCATCGGCGTACCTGACAACGTCGCGTGCGCCTCCGGAAGCGGCTTAATGGTTACGTCCTTGCCGTCAAGAATGAACTCTCCAGCGTGCGCCGGACCTTTGGGAAACACGACGGCGTTCTCCGGCGCGGTACCAAAACTATTCGCGCCCGGCTTCAACCAATACAGTCCAGCCAGCGGCAGCCAGTTCTGCTTCAAGTCATCAATCTGTTCTGCTTTCCACTTCTCAAACGACTGCACATAAGCCGCATCGGGTGCGGCCGGCGAAGAACTGGAAGCAGCCACGAGCAGTACTGCCCATCCCAGCAGGACGATTGCGGCTGGAGCCCGGCGCATAGTTTTCTTAAGCATGGCTTGCACCTCGATATCGACTGCGGTTTCGTTCAAGCTTGTTGGTTCACCCTGCTGGTTCATCCTTGGTAAACCCTCGGATCGGGCAGCGGCTCCAACCCTCGCCCGGCAAAGACATCTTCAAACTCCCGCAGCAGCGGTTCGTGAATTAGCCCGTTCGAGGCCACCGTCTCCCGGCTGTTGATCTCAAACGGTGACCCGTCGAAGCGCGTCACCTTGCCGCCCGCTTCTTCCACGATAAGAACGCCCGCCGCCGTGTCCCAGGGATTCAGGTTGAATTCCCAGAAGCCGTCGAATCGGCCCGCAGCCACGTTGCACAAGTCGAGCGCCGCCGATCCCGCCCGGCGCACTCCATGCGAGTGCAGCGTGATCTGGTGATAAAAGTAAATATTCGGATTCTTGTGCCGCTTCTGGCTGGGAAAGCCGGTAGCCAGAAGGCTCTCCTTCAGCTGAGCCGTTTTCGAAACATGGATGCTCTCGCCATTGAGCTGCGCGCCTCTTCCCTGCTCCGCGGAAAACAGTTCGTCGCGCGTGGGATCGTAAATGACGGCGGCAATGCGTTGGCCCTTATTCTCGAGTGCATGATGCTCCAGTGCAATCGACACGCAGAAAACAGGAAATCCATGCGCGAAGTTCGTCGTGCCGTCGAGGGGATCGACGTACCAGCGATACTCGCTGCCCTGATCGCTGAGTCCCTGCTCTTCCCCTAGAACGTCGTGCGCAGGCCATTGTTGGCGAATGCGTTCCCGGATCAAAACTTCGGCAGCGCGGTCCGCCGCGGTCACCAGATCAGCCTCGCCCTTGTATTCGATCTTCAAGTGCTGGTGAAAGTGATGCATCAGCAAAGCGCCGGCTTCGCGGGCGATGGATGACATGGCCGGAAGGAAACTGTCGCTGCTATTAGACCTTGTTAAGTTTGTCATCCTGAGCGGAACAAGTGCTTGCGCGCTTAAGCGCAAGCGCTCGTGTAGTCGAAGGACCTCATGCCTGCCTGTGCAGCCATCGGCTCCACAGCGGACTTCTAAAACAGCAGCCGCTATTTCTTCTTCCCGTCTTCCGCGATGTACATAATCTCGTGCTTGAAAATAAAAAGATTGGGAGCGCCTTCGCGCGTCAAACGCACCATGTGCTTGTCGTAATACTCGATCCAGCCGCTCACCGTCTGACCATCCATCAGCTTGACGCTCACTGATTTCTGTTTCTCGCCCAGAGCTTTAAGGAATCCAGCTTCTTCAAAAGTCTCCTCGGGAGGCGGAGTCCGACCGCGTTTGGCGGCGTTGGAGTTTCCCTGCGGACGGAAAGCCATGCAGGCATTGTACACGCAGCCGCTTAGGACCGATTTGCCCCTCCCGAATGCAAAAAGCCATCCAGTTGAGCGCAGGACCGGAGCGCCATGACCGGCTTCTGATCCCCAAGTCTAGAAACTGATCCGCAATCCGAACTCGAACTGACGGGGAGCCCCAAGCGCGAACGTTCCCGACTGAAGGCTCGTCCGGAAAGGCGTATAGCTCGAGCCCGAAGCGGCACCGCCCACCACATTCGGCGCCAACACCCCGTTCGGGCCGGGTAACAACGAAGCGCTCGGCATGTTGCCCGACTGGAATGCATTGGCGAAGTTGAAGACGTTGAAGACACTCGCGCTCGGCTCGATGGTCACACGATCCTTAATCTTGATCGGCCAGGATAGTCTCATGTCCATCGTTTTCAGCCAGGGAGCGGCCACAGCATGATTAGCTACCGAATCGAGTGTAGGCATGATCCACCCTAAAGCAGTCATGTCCTCACTAGTCATCACCATCGTGCTATTGATCAGCCCCGGACAAGCAGTGTGATTGCCCACCAGGCAATCCCCTGCAGGAGTAAGTGATGAGGCGAAGGTATGGTTGTACGAGTTGATCGTCTTTTGCAAGTTGTCGATATTGGTGCTGTGCTGGTATTGGCCGATCTGAGTTCCCGGCAGCGGCTCTGGAGCCCCTCCCGAACCCAGTCCAGAGCCCAGCCAGTCGGTGGCAAAGATTTCGCCTCCATTGGTCAGCTCCGGCAGCAACAGGCTCTGGGGAAGCGGGCTGTAGAAATGTCCGATCATGCTCAACTTCAAATAGAACGGCAGGTCGAAGGTTCCGCTGAACGAGAACTGCTGCTTCCGGTCCAGAGCGCTCGGCCCTGTGAAGCGCAGTGGATCGTCGTTGTCGGTAGCCAGGTTGGTGGAATCCTGGTCCTGCACCTGGCTGATCAACCGGGAAAGCGTGTAGGAAAACTGGAAGTTGCCGGTCTTCACGCCGCGCACGGGCTTATCGACCCGCGTCACGACTTTCATCTGCACGCCGGTGTAGACTGACCGCCCATCAGGAAAGAGCATATCGACTCCTCCCACTGCTCCGGTGTTGCCGATGATGGGGTTCGTGCCGGGAAACGCACAGTAGGAGCAGGGTCCGCCGCCCGCAGTCTGCAGATTCGAATCTAGCCCCGCCCTCGAGTACGCCGCCTGAGCCCCAGCCACTCCCAAGGGAGTAGTTCCGCCACTCGCCACGGTTGAGTTAATCATGCACGTAGCTTGTCCAAAACCGACAGGGCATCCGTTGGCCACCTGAGCCGCGTCACGAGCCGCAACCGCATTGGCCTGGTTGAAGCTGCGCGCTGCTCCGCTGTGATTGATGTCCTGCCCAATCAGGTAGTGCTCGCCGATGTCGCGGATATAATCAACGCTGAGTACCGTTCCCGGGCGAATCTCTTTCTCGATGCCGAGATTCGCCTGCCACGACCGCGGCGTGCGGTAGCCAGGATAAAAAAGATCATAACTGGGATTCAAAGCCGATAGTGTGGTGCCCAAGTAGTTGCTATTAGGCTGCGACCTCGTCACACTCGCAGCCGCCGATTGAAAGGCGTTGCTCAGCGCCAGAACTTGCGGCGCGATTGCCGAGATAGTCCCTCCGCAAAAGTTCGGCAACACCTGCAGGGCCCCCGTAGTGGCGTTGGTCACGACCGTAGCAGCGGTTCCCGCAATCGGGGACCCCGCCACTCCAGGATTGGTGGGCCAGTTGAACGCATTCGCAACGCCCCCCTGACAAACCTCAGGAGCGTCGGTAAAAATTCCTGTGCTGAGACGGGACGGGCTATCCAATAAGGTGTTGTTCCAGAGCAAGTTTTCATAAAACAACCCGCCGCCGCCGCGGATTACTGTCTTGCCGTTGCCGCCCGCATCCCAGGCGAATCCCAGTTGAGGCGCGAAGTTCACATTCGGATTACGAATCTTTTCGCCCAATCCCGCGCCCCACTGATTCAAGTCCGGCAACGCGCCCAGGCCGCTATCCGTGCGTCCGCTGTCGCGCACATAATGCAAACCGTAATTCAGCGTTAATTTCGGCCTGGCCTTCCACGCATCCCCAACGTATATTTCGACGCGGTTGTCGGGATTCAGTCCTCCACCAGGAAAACCGAACGAAGATTTGGCAGTGGAGAACGCAATGCCGTTCCCCAAGCTCACCCAATTTGCGGGATAGGATGTCGGATCAGCCGATGTCAACCCCACAAGCGAAGTCGTGCCCACCTGCGGAAACACGGAGTAGGCCGCCAGGCGCGCAGCGTCGATGCGATTAAACGCAACCCCGTAGCGGATGATGTGTTCGCCCATCACCCGGCTGCCGTCATACCTCGCCAGTTTGTCAGATTGAACGGTTTGCTGCGGCCCCAGCCAGCTTGGCCCGCCGCAATAGCTGCCGCCTTCGCTAAAGGCGCAATTGCCCGCGGTAGACGCGCCAATGTTGATGCCCAGCCCTGGAATCGGATTCTCGGCCCCGAAGAGAGCACCCGTCGCATCCTCCAATTCATTTCGAAGCTTGAGATATTCAAAGCGGAGACTATGCGCGTACGCCCCAGTTTTGAAGTCGACGCCCACCGCGTTCGTCGAAGTGTTGTTGATGTCGCGGAATTCCTGTGTGGAGGCGGCCGAGCCATAGGGGCGAATATCGCTGTTCTCGAAGAAATTGAAACGATAGAACGCCCGCGTGCTGCCCCTCATGTTCCAGTCCACGCGCTCATCCGTATTGAACTCCCGGTAGGGTTCGTCGAGCATAGCGCTCAGCCCATCAAACGGATAAGTGAACGGCTCGGCTGCCGTAAGATTCTGTTGCGCGCGTTCGGCGTCCCCGAACAAGAACACCTTATCCTTGATGATCGCCCCTCCCGCATCGGCACCGAACAATTCCCGCTGAAACGACGACACCGTGGAACCGGGCAGATCTGCCGCAGCCTGGTTGCCGCGGAACACTCCAAACGCTTCTCCGTGGACCTGGTCGCTGCCTGAACGAGTAATGACGTTAACCGCCCCTGAGGACGTCAGGCCGGTTGAGAGATCGAGCAACGATTGGCCCAGCTGAAACTCCTGAATCGCGCTCGCCGGAATGTTCTGCGTAGTGCTGCCGACCGTTTCATCGCTGATATCCACCCCGTCCAGTTCGATCCGCTCCGAACGGCCGTACTGATTGAGAAATGAAATCGACGAGAGCCCGTCCTTGCCCGCAAAGAGGCCTCCATCCTGCATCTGCACCCCGGGCTCGAGCTGCGCCAGATCAAAAAAATTCCGCCCATTGACTGACAATTTCTCAATCTGGTCACCGCTGGCCACACTTTGCACGGTGGCTTGTTCGATGTTTACGGTCGTGCCCCCTGGAACCTCAACCTGTCCAACCTCGGGCCCCAGCTTCATCGCCACATCGGCGCGAGTCACGTTGCCGACCTGAACTACCACGGGTAGGAATGCCCGGTTGAATCCTTTGATCTCCACCAACAGCGCGTAGTCTCCAGGCTGAATCGGTCCCGATGAATACAGCCCCTCTGAGGAGGCAGTCACATGGATTCGCGCACCCGTGGCCTTATTTGTGATCTCAATCTTTGTGTCGGCCAGCGGCTTCCCTGCTGGATCCCTAACGATGCCGACAATGCTACCCGTGCCCGCGGTCTGGGAGTGGGCCAACGGCGAAGCACATAGTAGGGCCACCGCGGCGAACAGACTGAATCGCGCGGCAAAACAAAGCACGGAGTAGAAATTCAAGATCGCAAACCTTCCCTTCGGAATCTTCACAGAACCTCTCTCAACAGTTTTCCTTATTTCTCTCTCAGCTACTCCTGGCAGCACTTTGCCTCGTAGCCCAGCCCTTCAAGATACCATTCAAGAGAAAACTCTCAGAAGTTCGACTTCGTCGTGTAGTACCCAACCCGGTGTCTCACGTGGTAAGAGGACGGATCCGCGGGCCCGGAAACTCCAACTTGAATACGCCGGAACTCCGAGTTCGACGTGCGCTGTGACGGATAATAGGCCAGCAGGTACTGGTTGCGGAGCTCCTCGCTGATCTGGTGGAAGGCATCGTCGAGTTGGGCTATGGAAGTTGCATAGTAATACTTGCCACCCGTGTCCTCCGAGAGCTGGATGAGGGCGTGCTCGCCACCGATTTCGCGTCCCGCGCTGTTCTCGATCGGCACCACGATGATGCTGTAGACCAGCGCTTCAGCCTCTTCCGCGGCACGCACTGCCCCTTTGTAATCAATTCTGCTGATCGTGTCTCCACCGTCAGTGATCAGCACCAACACTTTCCGTCCCTGGCGGCGGTCGAGGGAACGCGAGGCCAGATAAACCGCATCGAACAGCGCCGTGGCCGCACCCAGGCGGATATGGTCAATCCCCTCGTCGATGCGCTTCATATCTGAGGTGTAGCCAAAAGGAGATTGCGATACGGCTTCACTAAAGCTGAACACCGACAACGCATCCACCGGCCGCACGATGTCACGGACAAAGCGTTTCGCCGAAGCCTGTTCCAGCGGCAGGTCGTGACGTGTGCTCAGGCTGGTGTCGATGGCCAGTGCGATCGAAATCGGCAGCGCGGATTCCTTGTCGAAAACCGAGATCTTTTGCTCACGGCCGTCTTCCTGCACCACAAAATTCTCTTTCTTAAGCCCGGCCACGGGCGCTCCATGAGCGTCAGTCACGGTGACGTAAACATTCACCAGCTTGACGTTAACTCTGAGCGTGCTCTCCGCGTCGGTCGGCGATTGGCTCTGGGCCACGCCCTCCCGCCCATACGAAATGGCGCAGGCCAGCAGCAGCAGAGTCACGGTGGCGGATTTTCTCATTCAGTAGAGAAGTATACGTGTAGGGCCGGGTCCTTGATCCAATCACCACGCGAAGCTTGGAGTTCCGGCCGCAGCCCGCTCACTTAGATGCACCCTCCGCTCCGGGGCTGCCTTCGGCCGGGGAATTTCCGTGGCGAATTTCCTCAGGAAACGGCTCGCCGTCAGCCCATACGGCTCCATCCTCGAAGTATTCTTTCTTCCAGATGGGCACGGTGCGCTTGAGCGTATCGATCAGCCAGCGGCAAGCATCGAAAGCCGCCGCGCGGTGAGACGAAGCGGCCACAACCAACACGCTGGTTTCACCCACTTCCAACCGCCCCAGCCGGTGCACCACCCGAACCTCGCGCACTTGAAATTGTTTCAGCGCCTGCTCCGCCAGACTTTCCATCTGCCGCAACGCCATCTCTTCATAGGCCTCGTAATCGAGGGAGAGCGTCCGACGCCCCCGCGTCTGGTTGCGCACCACGCCCTCGAAGACAACGGCAGCGCCGTCCCCGCCCTGCTTCAAGCGAGCAAGCACACCCTGCGTGTCGATGGGATCGCGGACAATCAAAGCGCGCCCCGACCCGCCACTCACCGGCGGCAGCAACGCTACCTCATCATCAGATTTCAACCTCGTCTCCACCGCAGCATATTCCTGGTTCACCGCCACAGCCAACGAAGCCACCATCGCTTCCAACCCCGGAACCTGCGCCTGATAGTGCGTCAGCACATCACGCACCAACGCCCCATCCGACAGTTCCAGCAAATCGCTGGATTTCCCCGCCAGATCTTTCAACCCGCCGAAAAAAAGAACCCGCACGCGCATGGAGAACTGTTCGCACTCGTTAACTGCCACAACAAGCTCTCATATTTGATTCCGCGAGGGAAGGCCTAGGGAGAGATTCCGACAAAAAAAGCCGCCAGTCAGGAACTGGCGGCTTGCAACTGATTACTGGCCACTGCTTCAAGACTGCCAGGTGACAACCTTGTCGTGAGTCACCACCGGCGCCTGAATAGGCTTGCCAGCCTTGCTTTCCGGCTTTGAATCGCTTGTCTCAGACTCCAGAAAAACCTTCGCAGCCAGCGCTTCCGCCACTACCGGCAGCGACACGCGCAATGCCTCTTCGATGGTCTTCACATAGTGAATGCTCAGGTTCTCAACCTGTTCAGGCGTGAGATCCTCCTCAACATTCATCTTGTTTTCCGCTGGGAGAATTATCGTGGTAACTCCCGCGCGTTTCGCGGCCAGCACCTTTTCTTTAATGCCCCCCACAGGAAGCACATTCCCGCTGAGCGTGATCTCGCCCGTCATCGCGGTGAGCGGACGAATGCGGTGCCCCGACAGCAGCGAGACCAAGGTGGTCGCCATAGTCACGCCCGCCGATGGACCATCCTTCGGGATCGCTCCCGCCGGCACATGCATGTGAATATCATGGTCGGCAAAAAAGCTTTCCGCAATCCCAAGCTGTTCTGCATTTGAGCGTACCCAGGTCAGAGCGGCCTGCATGGATTCCTGCATCACCTGGCCGATCTGCCCGGTCATGGTGAATCCACCTTTGCCCTTCATGGCATTGGCTTCCACGAAGAGAACGTCGCCGCCCGAGGGAGTCCAGGCCAGACCAACCGCCACTCCGGGACGTTCGGTCCGCTCCTCGATCTCACCCTCCACGCGGATCTTGATGCCACCGAGAAATTCCTGAATGATTTCCTGCGTCACCACAAGCTTCTCAGTCTTACCCTCAGCCAACCGACGCGCTTGCTTGCGGCAGATGGTTCCGATGGTGCGCTCGAGACTCCGAACACCCGCCTCACGCGTGTAGTGACGAATCACATAGCGCAAAGCTTCATCAGGAAATTCGATCTGCTCAGCGGTGATGCCGTTCTCTTCCACCTGACGCGGAACCAGATAGCGCCGCGCGATATGCAGCTTTTCTTCCTCGCTGTAGCCCTGCAGTTCGATAATCTCCATGCGATCGCGCAGCGGCTCGGCGATAGGGTCGAGCATGTTTGCGGTCGTAATGAAGAGAACTTTCGACAAATCAAAAGTGACGTCGAGATAGTTGTCGCGGAAGGTCGAGTTTTGCTCCGGATCGAGCGCTTCGAGCAATGCCGAAGCGGGATCGCCACGGAAGTCGCGGCCTACCTTGTCGATTTCATCGAGCATGAAAACCGGATCCTTGGTTTCGGCGCGACGAATCCCCTGGATGATTTGTCCCGGCAGTGCGCCGATGTAGGTGCGGCGATGGCCACGAATTTCGGCCTCATCGTGCACTCCACCAAGCGACAGCCGCACGAACTTGCGGCCCAGAGCGCGCGCGATCGACTTGCCGAGCGAAGTCTTGCCCACACCCGGTGGCCCGACGAAGCACAAGATCGGACCCTTCATGTTAGGCTTCAGGCGGCGCACCGAAAGGTAATCGAGGATGCGATCCTTAACCTTCTCCAGATCATAGTGATCGGTATCCAGAATCTCTTTGGCCTTGGGAATCTCGATCTCCTGGCCAGAAGTCTTGTTCCAGGGCAGCACGGCCAGCCACTCGACATAGTTTCGCGTGAGCGAATAATCCGCGGCCATGGGAGACATGCGCGAGAGGCGGCCCAATTCCTTGAGCGCCTCTTTCTTCACTTCTTCAGGCATGCCGGCGTCGTCGATTTTCTTTTTCAAGTCATCGACGTCGCGCTGGCCTTCATCTTGCTCGCCCAGTTCTTTCTGAATGGCCTTCATCTGCTCGCGCAGGTAGTACTCACGCTGAGTCTGCTGCACACGGTCCTGCACTTCGCTCTGGATCTTGTTGCGCAGTTGCTGCACCTCAAGCTCTTTCGCGAGATGCTGGTTGATCTTCTCCAGGCGTACGCGGATGTCCAGAGTTTCAAGCGTGTCCTGCTTATCAGGCGTCGACAGCGACGGCAAAGATGAGGCAATAAAATCCACCAGCCGGCCCGGTTCGTCGATGTTGAGGGCCACCGTGGAAAGCTCGTCGGAAAGCGTGGGCGAACCCGAAACGATCTGCTGGAACAGAGTGAGGACGTTGCGCTGCAGCGCTTCAATTTCAGAGCTGTCCGGCTGTACAGGTTCTGGAATCGCAGAGACCTTGGCCCGCATGAACGGAGTTAATTGCGTGAACTCGCCAAGACGAACCCGCTCCAGACCTTCGGCAAACACGAAGAGGCTCTGGTTAGGCATCTTGACGACTTTATGGACGACCGCGGACGTGCCTACTGTATAAAGATCGCTAGCTTGAGGGCTGTCGACGCGGGCTTCGCGCTGCGCCACGACCACGATGGTCTTGTCTTCGCCCAGCGAATTAATCAGCTGGACAGAACTCTCCCGGCCTACGGTAAGGGGCAGGACGGCGTGGGGAAACAGAACTGTATCCCGCACAGGAAGCACGGGCAAAGCCCGTACGTCATTTGTTTCCCGATGCTTAGGAACTTGCTCGGAAAGCGGCTGTTCGCTCATTGGCTCTCCTTGAGTGTAACTCACTCAAGCTTAGATGATAATCCGCCGGAAAGGTTTCAGGCTCCCGGTAGTTCCCGCGAACTGAATTCTATTCCTGTCACCCACGCTTCGCACTGTATCAAAGGTGCTGCAGCTAATGGCAGGACAGGCTTTTGTGGGTGAACGGTGGAGACGGCCGACCCCATGTTCCGTTATGCAGCCCGGTAAATTCCCAAGACTTTGACGAACTCAGCGACTTCGCCCAGATGGCGCAAGGCGTTGCGGGCGGGTTCGTCGTCGCCGCGAAGAAAATCCACGTAGAAGACGTATTCCCAGGGGCGACCGCGCATGGGGCGCGACTCGATCTTGCTGAGGCTGATGTCGCGCAGGGCGAAAACGCTGAGCGACTTGAAGAGCGCCCCGGGCAGGTTCTTCACCTTGAAAGCGATCGAAGTCTTGTTGGCACCGTGCGGCATCAGGAGTTGGTAGTCGGGCGCGGCGTTCCGCCGTCTCCCCGTCGACTTGCGAATCAAGAAAAAGCGGGTGAAGTTGCATTTGTCGTCCTCGATGCCGGCCTGGAGAATCTTGCCAGAGTATTCGCGCGCGGCGTGGCGTCCGGCGATGCCGGCAGCATCGCCAAGGCGATGAGAGACCACATGCTTCACGCTTCCTGCAGTGTCGTAGAACGGGACCGGCTCAATGCGGGGATGGTGGCGAAAGAAATCGCGGCACTGGTCGAGCGCCACTGGATGCGAAAGTACCCGGCGCAGCGCGTTCAGTTTGACTCCGGGCGCAGCGATGACGTTATGAACGATGCGCAACAAAAACTCGCCCTGCACAAACACATCACGCGCTACCAGTAGGTCAGCATGTTCGGCGACCGTGCCAGCCAGGGAGTTCTCGATGGGGATTACGGCAGCCGCAACCGATCCGCGCTGCACCCGGTCGAACACTTCAACAGAACGCGCACAGGGCACAACTATGCAGTGCCGCACCATGCGCTCCGCAGCTTCGTGGCTGAAGGAACCGAGTTCCCCCTGGATGGCGACCTTGATGGCGGCGGGTTTCATTACATGGCAAGGTAGCCGGAGAAGGCAGGCAAGTGCAAATTGATTCTGCGGCTGTGCCGCTGAAGGCATGCCTTGATACGAATCTTCAGTACGAACGCTAGGGGAGATCTTTCTGCAGCACGAGCGCATCAACGCCGTTCGAATAATAGCGGGGGAACGTTTTGATCACGCTGTAGCCGTGGCGCTTGTAAAACGCCAGGGCGGACGAGTTGTCCACAGCGGTTTCCAGCTCGATGGAGCCGCATCCGGCGACGCGCAAACGATCTTCGGCAGCGCGCAGCAGCAACGATCCCACGCCAAAGCGCCGGGCGGAGGCGCTTACGTCGATGGTAATGATGTGTCCGTGACCCCGGCCATCCGCTTCGGCCACGATGAAGCCGGCCACAAGGCCTTTGCCCGTTACAGACGCAGTATCTTCTGCCACCAGCGTGAAAGACCTGCTGCGCCGCATGTAGAGCTTGAGCTCGGCCCGCGAGTAGGAAATGCCGGGAGGAAAGCACTCCTGGTCGAGGCGCCAGAGGGTTTCGAAGTCGACTGGCCGAAAGTCGCGAACCGTGAAGGGCACATCGTCATTGTAGCGGGGGCGGTTGTGGCCGAGGATTGCCAAAAGTGGACTGCCGAAAATGGATTGCCGGGAATTGACTGGTCGTCACGGAGACAATTCCGAACTGGATTGCTCCGAGTTTTCCACAACTAATCTGAGTTTGGCCGATAAGACGGCGGAATTGTGACCCGGCCCCCCTTGCTTCGCCGCATCCCCGGACGTACCATGGACATCAGAGGAAGCGTTGTGGGACGCCTTCTGCTGATCGACGTGGCCAGTTCGGTCGCCGTGCTAGGACTGTGGTACCTCGTGTTTGCCACCTACAATCGAAGGAAGGGAGCGTCAGCCCTGCGCTGGGTGCAGACAGCATGCGCCGGCAAGGGACGGATCCTGGACTCACACTGGATAGGGCTGGGCAGTTCTCACCTACAGGCCCGGCTCCATTTTGGTTCCCGCTGGTTCGAGAACGCGCGCGTCACGGTGAAATTCCGCCCTCGATCGTCCCCGGTACATTGGCTGCTCAGCTGCTGGCATCGCCAGAAAGAGACTCTGATCTTCGAGGCCGACCTGGGTGGTTCACCCAGTTTTCATCTGGAAGTAGTGCGGCATCGCTGGTCCGCCCATAACCGGGGGATTACAGCCCGCAAGCGCGATGGGCGGGAGTGGGACCTCTACGAACCCGGTCCGATTATCCTGACCACGCGGACTCACTGGAAGCAGGATCCCACGGCGGAGTTGAACGCCCTGATGTCGGCGCGGCGGCAAGACTTTCTGGAGGTGCACTTCCGTCCGGAGTCGCCGCAGTTCTCAGCTACAGTCCCTCTGGAAGCGTTGGCCGACCCGGCTGCAGCCGCGACGTTTGTCAGCTCTCTGCGCGAGATCGCCGCGGGGGTCTCGGCCCACCGGCAGTAGACGGTTGTGATCTCTTCTCCTTTCCTAATTCCCTCTTCCTTGCCGCCTGATGCCGTGCTATCGTTCCGGACCATCAGTGACAAAGCATCACAGAATAAAGTATGACTGACAGCTTAAACAATCCAGTGCCGCAGTTCGGCACGGCGGAGTACTCGGCGGGAGATCGCTGCCGGATCTGTCAGCAACCGACCGGTGGAACGTACTATCGCGTAAAAACCTCGGTGGTCTGCCCGAGCTGTGCGCAAAAGATGCGCGGCGCAATCGCCGTGGACAGTCATGCGGCATTTGTGCGCGCTCTGGCGTACGGCATCGGAGCCGCTGTCGTGGGGTTGGTCGGATATGCCTTGATCGCCATCCTGCTGCAGGGCTGGGTGATCAGCTACATGTCGATTGGAGTGGGCTGGATTGTGGGCACGGCCATGATCAAGGGATCCAACGGAGTGGGCGGCAGACGTTATCAGATTGCCGCCGCCCTGCTGACCTATGCGGCTGTGTCGATGGCCGCGATTCCCATCTGGATTCACTTTGCTCCCAACCGCCACCCGCAAAAGCAAACCCAGGATCGAAGCTTTGAGGAAGAAGAGAGGAAGTTCGGAAACAATGCAGAACAGCAGCAAACAGACGCGCAACCGGCCCCCCGAGCGCAGAAACCGCGGATGAGCTTCGGGACGTGGCTGGGAACGGTGGTGTTGCTCGGGCTGGCGTCCCCGTTCATTCAGCTTTCGGGCAATCTCCTGTGGGGAGCCATTGGCCTGTTAATCCTCTTCTGGGGAATAAGGATCGCGTGGAGAATAACTGCGGGCAGGCAGTTTGAAATATACGGACCGTTTGCCGATTCTCCGCCAGCATCTTCTTGAACTACCATTGACGCAGAGGCGTTTTTTCGACCCGTGTCGACGACCACTCCGGAATTGATCCGCAACTGCAAGCGCTGTTCGCAGGAACTGCCGCCCGGCGCGCTCGTCTGCGACCACTGCCACGCGCTGGTGCACTCCGAGGAACTGGAGCGCCTGTCGGCGGAAGCCAAGGCCCTCGAAGCAAGGGGTGACGTGCGGCAAGCACGCGAAAAATGGCTCAGTACGCTCCCTCTGCTACCGACAACCTCAACGCAAGCCGATTGGATTAAACGCCACGCAGAAGCACTCAACGCAGGCGCGGATCCGCCGCCGGCAGCGGTAGCGAGCGACAACCCATGGGTGCAACAGCGTGAACTGGTAAGTCCCATCACAGGGCAGGCCGGAAGGAACACATCTCCGATGAAATCCGGAGTGAAGCTGACTTCCATCCTGAGCTTTCTAGCTTTCGTCGCTATCTATTCAATCGGGTCTGGAGTGAAGTTCGGGATCGGCTTCGCGCTGCTGATTCTGATTCACGAGATGGGCCACTTCATCGACATCAAACGACGCGGTTTGCCGGCGGATATGCCGGTATTTCTACCGGGCCTTGGAGCCTACGTGCGCTGGCAAGCGATGGGCGTGTCAATAGAAACCCGGGCGGCGATCAGTCTGGCCGGGCCTCTGGCCGGGTTTTTCGCTTCGCTCGCGTGTGCGGTGATCTGGTATCAAACGGGGAATCCGCTCTGGGCCTCGCTGGCACGGGTAGGCGCGATTCTGAATCTGCTGAATCTGATTCCCGTTTGGGTGTTGGACGGGGGGCAGGCCGCGCTGGCCTTGAGCAAGACCGAACGCCTTGTTCTGATGGCAGCGTCTGGCGTCCTGGGGCTGGCGCTCGGTCAACGGTTGTTCCTCCTTGTCGGGTTGGGCGCGGGATATCGAGCATTCTTTGCCACGGATTTCCCGGCGCACCCCAGCCGCGCCATAACGATCTACTTTGTCGCGGTGCTCACGGCGCTGGGTGTGATCATTCGCCTGATGCCCGGACACGGCCTCGGACTGAATTGAGACAATGGCCCGTTGCATAAATCTCCTTTATGCCTTCGATCAGCTTTTTCGATTGTCGGACTCTCTTCACTCACGATATTCTTCTTGGTTGAAATCCAGCCTGTTCAACAGCCTGTATCCGAAGCACTGCTGCCGACATCATTGTTGTTGAAGACGAATAGGAGACGGAAGGATATCCATGCCCAACGAACTGCGTAATTTCCTGGCACTCACCTACGATGAACTCGAAGACCTGAATCTGGAGGCGAAGGAGCAGCGCAGGAACCGTGTCCCCATCGGCAAGATCCAGGAAAAGCGGCTGAAGTACTTGACCGACGAAAAACGGATCAAAGCTGTGACCGTGCTCTTCAGCGATCTCGAAGGCCGGTTGCACATGCTCGACTACGACAAGAAGTTCCTGATCAAGAGCTGGGACAATCTCACCTTCGACGGCTCCTCGATTCGCGGCTTCACTGCGCAGCGCGAGAGCGATCTGCGGCTAGGCATCGACTGGGCCGCGTTCTATTGGGCGCCCTCAGATGTATTCGGCTCCGGCAAAGTGCTCGTCTTTGGCGAAGTCATCGACAAGGGCGGTACGTCGTATTCGGCGGACATTCGCGGTGTGCTGAAAAGCTATGCCGAAGGTTTGCACAAGAAGAAAGGCTACACGCTCAACGCGGCTAACGAAATTGAAGGCTTTCTGTTCCAAGGCGCGGATGCCGAGCGCCGCTATCACGAAACCGGCAAGTTCGAATACGTCAACACCGGCGGATATTATCACTCGCTGCCGGGTGATCCGCTGCGCACCTTCATCGATACCACCGCCGAAGTGCAGCGCGCGATGGGCTTCCAGAATGAGAAGGACCATCCTGAAGTTGCGCCTTCGCAGTTCGAAATCAACTACGGCTACGGCGAAGTCGTGGCGGCTGCCGACCAGATTCAACTCTACAAGCTGATCTGCCGCCAGGTGGCGACCAACATGGGATTCACCGCTTCTTTCCTGCCCAAACCGGTTGTCGGCGTGAACGGCAGCGGCATGCACACCAACGTTTCCATCAGCGAGAACGGCAAGAATCTTTTCTGGGACGCCAAGGGTGAAGAAAAGCTCAGCAAGATAGGCTGGGCATTTCTCGATCGCATCCTCACGCATGGCAACGACATTTGCCTGTTGTTGAATCCGAGCGTGAATGCCTATCGCCGTCTCGATCCACACTTCGAGGCACCGAACCAGATCAAAGCTTCCGCCGTGGATCGCGGATCGATGATCCGCATCCCCATCGGCAACGAAAAGAGTATGCGCGTGGAAGTACGCTCGGTCGCCCCGGACGCGAATCCATATCTGGTGATGTTGGCAATCTTCAAGAGCGGCATCGATGGCGAAACCTCGAAGATCAAGAATCTACGCCAGGCCGAACGCTATTTGCCGGATAACATCTACGACGCGCTCGCCAACTTCCGCAAAGCGCAGTGGACAACAAAACTTCTAGGCGAAGACGTGAAGGGCCGCTATGCCGACCTGAAGCAAGCCGGCGCGGATCGCTGCCCACGTCTGCTGGGAACTTTTGTGAAGGCGCCCGAGGTCCAGTATCACCACGACGTTTACAACCAGTTCCTCTGGAATTTGTTCTAGCCCAGGGTCACACGAAGTCCCACCGGCTGCGCGATACGTTTGCCTATGGGCTGTTACCGCAATGTTTTCCGCTGGAGGACGTAAGCAAGATGCTGGGGCACAACAGCGTTTGCCACTACTGGGAAGCATTATTCTGCATGGGTCAAAGGGCGGCAGGACCGGCTAAACAGTCTTGTAACTGCGACGTGGGCTAAGAAGCGCAAGTAATAGGCCGCCGCGCCGGGATGTAGCGCGGCATTCAGAGACGACCCATCAAAGCCAATATCACCACGATGAGCAACACCAAGCCTAATCCACCACTGGGATAGTATCCCCAGCCTGCGCTATACGGCCAAGTGGGGAGTGCCCCCAAGAGAAGCACAATCAACACAACAAGTATTATGAGCCTCATGCGATTTACCCTCAATAACGCGGTCTCTACTTCTTCTTCGCGGAGGCTTGGGTGCCGAAACATGGAGAAGGGTTGTGGAGTCTCTGTGTTAGATAGTGCATCGCAGCCCCGCCGATCCCTACCCCAGCATCTGACACGCCGGCTCGTTGAGCACTATTGCTCTCAGCACGCCTAAGCAGTTGCCGATATTCTGGGGTAAGAAAAGAGGCCCGATATGGCCGCTGACTCCCCTCATGAATCGATCTCCCATAGGCGCGTGAGTCTGAAAAGTAACTTGTTGTGCGGTAGGGCACACACATACGGGCCGCGGGTGACGTGGTTATCCTGTATGGACGGCGTCATCATAGGCCGTAGCATGGTCCTATGCTGTTCCCCTTGGAAAGCATTTGTTGGGTATGCCTCAAGCCCGTTCCCCCAGAGTCTAAGCCGGATGAATTTGGGTTCTTCGCGCACGAAGCCTGTCTCGCCCTCGTAACACAGAAAAATGCCCCTAAAACTGACTAGCGTGTTTTGTTTGGCGGCGGGATTAAATTTACCTTGCGAACTTTGAGGAGATAGCATCTTTCGTGCACCGTCCTGCCTTGTTCATCGGCTTTAGCTAATTCCAGATCTACGGGTTTATTCAGATGTGGCGAATTGGGAGAAACGATGGTGAGGGGGTCACGAAACATTGGCCTCCAGAATGTACAACGTACGTCAGATTGCACAAGAGACCGACGCCCAGAATGGGGTCCGGCGCAAGGATGTGTATGCGACCCCTACACCAAAGCATGGGAAGAAGCCGACTGTATGTATCGTGTTGAGCGACGCCAGGACCCGATCTAGATCGATCTTTCAGTGTTCACAATTCACCAGTTTTCGCGGAGCGCCTCGGCGCACAATCTCTCCGTTATGAAGACGCCTGAATCGCATTCCAAGGAAGTGCTTGCCATCCGCTGCCCTACGTGTGCCGCCCCTCCGGGGGTGCGGTGCGAACTCAGTACCGGTCTACGGAGGGCAGCTCCCCATCGTGACCGGCGATTAGGAGCGAAGGACCAGGCGGATATGAGACCGGATGCCCCATCAGATTGAGGTAGAAGTGTGGCTGTCGGAGTGATACTTAGGTGCCCCTATTGCACGGATGGAAATGACTTCAAGCCTATGGTTGGTCATCTGGACGGTCGGTACATCTGTGCTAGTTGCGGTCACCTTATTTGCCTCGATGTTGCAACGTTTGTGTGCATCTGCTCCAAGTGCCTGGAATTGAATCGCCCTCTCCACAGGATGAAACTCTCACTCGGATTGATTGGCTAAGGTTGGAGGAGTCTTATGAGCTATACGGAAGCGAGGACACACTTTGAGAAAGCGACACTCACCACCACAGATAAGACTGTGATTGAGCTGCTGCTAGGGCTCAAAGACTTATCGACCGCCATAGAGGAAGACATGCGAAAAATGGAACAGAGCATCCGCAACGTCCGCGATGTGCAAAGCGGCAAGGGAATCCCCGGCGCATTTTCTTAGTCATCTGTTCACATCGAAAATCGTAAGGCCCCGATTTCTCTCCCCCAAGAGACTATCGGGACAGGGGCCAGCGCGAATCAATCTTCCGCATGATCTCTTCCGCCCATTGTACGGATGCGGATATTAGCTTCTCCGTCCATGCATCTGTGAGAATTCGCACGTACAGCATTTTCCCGATACACAACTACCGATGATTTTGTTATCGCTGAAACGCGAGACGCTCTGGGGGAGGCACTCGCGGAAGTCGAGGAAACTTCCTCGGCCTATCCGTTGGTCGGTCCCCCGCCAAAAACCAAACCGCTGACTGATCCCTTGCACAGGAGGGGCTATGCTGGTTGTTGGTTTGTTGGGAACGATTCTGATGTTCGGATTGCTCGTGTTGATTGTCTACGAGGCATGAGCCTTCTGCATCCGACCAAATTATCGCCTGGAGTCATGTTCGCTAAGAAGAACGTGAATCCGGGAGATGCGCTGTGTTCTGAGGTCGAAGGCTTTAATCTCTGCTTCGCTCATGCGAACGAAAACTTCGAGCAGGCGGGCATCGGATTGCTGCTTCGTGAGCGCTGCTAGTTCATCACTCAAGTCTTTGAGTTGCTGCGAATTGAGTCTGCCCGGCCGTTCCACGGCGCCCCCTGCAAAAGTTGGCATTCGGAACAGGATACGAAAGGACTCCAGTGTAGGTCCGCCCGCCAGCGCACAGAATAAAAAGGGAGCAGCACCACCATCATTTCGGTGCCCCGCCGTGCTAGACTCTCCGGCGGAGGAATCCCCCCATGAAACATCGAGACCCACTTGATCCGCGCAGTTTCGAGGAAAGATTGCAAGAGAGTCGCCGCGAAAGAGATGCCGAAGCAAGACGGGCGCAACGCCTGTCCGCAATGCTCGTGAAGAAAACGAATTCCACCAAACCCGAGGAAGTGGCCAGCCAAGTTGCTTAGGTTTGACGACTCTAATGACCAAGAAACGTCAAAAGCTACGAGGCACCGTTCACAAGATCATAGAGCCTATCGTTCCAGGCGAAGCAGAGAAGGCGGAGATCGACGTTAGAGGTGCTGACCCTCTTTATAAAGAGATTCGCATCAAAAATGTCGTGACCGACGAGGAAGGCAAGAAGGCCGCACTCAAAGAGGGAGCAGAGGTAGATGTCATCGTAGAAGCTGATTCGAGTGCGACGATTAAGAAACCAGATAGCATCTAACATCGAGAATCTGGAGTGCTATCGAGGCGGGGCCAGCGCGAATCAATCTTCCGCATAATTTCCTCCGGCCATTACTATCTCACCCGGGCGAAGGCGCTGGAATGCGCGCAAGGGCCCTAACGCCAACCGGGAACACCCCACCGGGAGCCGCACGCCGCCCTCACGCTCCGGCATCCCGGATTGACGGTGCCGTTTATAGCGCAGACCCCGTAGATCAATAAGCGTAATCGCCGGTTAACAACAGTTAACTCCCGGCTTGCCTGTCACTCGGGCTGAATTTGCAGAGCCGCAAGGAAAGGAATTAGCGGAAGAAGGAATTCTTGAATGCCTCGTATCGCTGGCGCGCTACGTCCAAAATCCGAGCGAATTCGGGCTCGCTGTGCAAATCATTCAGCAGTGGGTCTTTGTCAATGTAGGGATAGCTGAAGAAGCCGGATTCAACGCTCACTCTCAGCACTCGTAAAGCGGAGCTTTTGTCGCCCAAGATCGCGTATGCTTCGGCGATTTTGTATGTGGCCTCTGGATCTCCGACTCCTCGCTCTCTCACTGTTCGCTCCAGTCCACTCAACAGCTGCAAGCCTTCTGCTCGGTGCTGATGAATCGAGTCACTCAGAGCCTTTCCAATTCCCGTGTACAAAGTTGGGTCGAGTTCGTACGCGCGATCGAAATCTCTAGAGGCTTGGTCGAATTGTTTTTCGTGAAATTCTCCGAAGCCACGGTAAAAGAGGGTAAACGAAGAATCGTCGACCGGCAGGCTCTCCAGAAACTTCTGGTATTCCCCAAGATAGAGATAGCTGTTTAACACCGAACCGTTCCCCTTCACGAAGGGAGCGAGCTGACGCGCCCGCTCGCATTCCGCCACGGATTCGTCCAACATTCCACCGAATCGGTATGCATATCCCAGTTCCCAGTGAGCGGCGGCGTAGTTGCCGTTCGTCTTTAAGGCATCTCGCAACAAGGGCACAGCCTGCTCAACTTTTCCTGTGTCAATCAGGAAATTCGCGAGAAAGATTTGTGCGTCAAGCAGGTTCGGTCGTATCGCCAAGGCCCTTTCATACGCGGCTTGAGCACGCCGATATTGTTCCCGCCCACCAAGCTCGAATGCCGCATCCGAATTATATGAAGCTCCCAAGTAAGCCCACGCTGGAGCGTAGTTGGGGTCGATCTCGTTGGTTTTTTCGAACATTTGGATCGCCAGGGGAAACTTGTGCTGCCCGTAAAGATCAAGACCCTGCAAAAAATATTCATAAGCAAGTGGACGGACTGACGCTTCCGGTTTTAGATGCTCAGTTTCGACTGGAGACAACTTAAGTTGCAGCTCCGAAATCAGTTGGCCAGTAACTTTATCCTGAACAGCAAGAAGATTGTCGTACTTAAGGTCGATCATTCCTTGGCCTAAAATTTTGTCGGTTTTGGCGTCGACCAGTTGATAGGTGATACGCAAGTTGTTGCCATCGCGAATGAAACTTCCCGTGAGCAGCGTATCGACTTTGAGATCTGCGGCAACTTTCTGAAGGTCAATGGCCGTCCCTCGATATTTCTCAATTGCCGCGGAAGGGCGGACGCTGAGAGAGCTCACGTAGGCCAATTTCGTGATCAGTACATCCGCAAGTGATAATCCAAGAAAGTCGCTCCTTGAATCTTCGCCACGATTTTGCAGCGGAAGGATCGCCAAGCTCCGGAGAGCCGTCGACTGCCCTTTCTCGGATCGAATGTGAACAAGCTTCGTCAAGGCGATTACCGCGAGCAGAATGACAAATCCGACGGAGAAAAGGAAGATTTGAGATCGCCTCGGATGCGGATGTGCCAACTTTGGGAGGTGTGCTTGCTCGGCTGCTTGAGAAGAAGCCGATGGAGTGTCACATTTCCCCCCGTTGGAATCCTTGGACAATGAATCGGTGGGTTCCAATTGGCCAACAAATCGATAACCGCGTCGTCCAACCGTCTCAATCAACTTGGGATTTTCGGCAGAGTCTCGCAGCGCATCCCGTAGCTTGCTTACGGCCACCGCCAGGCGATGGTCGAAATCGACAAAGGTATCCTCCGCCCAGAGGCGTTTGCGGAGTTCTTCACGAGTGACGACTTCGCCCGCTGATTCCAATAGCACAGTCAGAACCGAAAACGGTTGTTCCTGCAGCCGTACTTTGCTGCCTTCTCTTCGTAGCTCTCCTGCGCGAAGGTTAACCTCGAAATTCGCGAACCGTATCAGTGGTGGGAGGGTGGACCGCATCAGCGTATGTCACATTGTTCGAAGTTCGAAAGTTTAGCACGACCTCACAGGGCGTGCGGCGTCTACATTTTGTTGAGAGCAAATGACTTATCAGGGGATTGCCAGGGTATCGAAAGGGAGGTGCCGAAGAATTGACCGCCGCCGCTTTCCGAGCGATAAGTGGAGACGGCTTGACCTGGTATGGCCCCAGTACCCAGGAGAAGTAAATGTCAGCTCCTACGATGCCGACTCGCCGCGCGATGGAAGGCGAGGGCGAATCAACAAATGCTCATGTTTACCTCGATGGTGTCTTGCTCGTACTCATTTTTGGAGGTGCTCTATGCACAGAATAGCTTTACCGCTTGTCCTTGCCCTACTCACCGTCAGTGCCGGTCATTCCGGCGAGTCGGCGGCGGATTGGGCGATCAATGCAACCGCAATCGAGGCGTGTAGCTGTCCTCACTTTTGCATCTGTTATTTCAACTCGCATCCGGCAGGTCATCACGAAAACGGCAAGACGGAACACTTCTGCAAGTTCAACAATGCTTACAAAGTGAACCATGGACACTACGGCAACGTTGATCTTGCTGGAGCCAAGTTCTGGATCAACGGGGATCTGGGTGGCGACTTCTCAATGGGTCAGATGGATTGGGCGCTGGTGACCTTCGATAAAGGGACTACCGCCGAACAACGGCAGGCGCTCGGGGAGATCGTCGGGAAGGTGTTTCCGGTGAAGTGGAAATCCCTGCAGGTCGCCGAAGGCGATATCGACACCTGGACGTTCGACAAAGATCACGCACACGCCACCCTGAACGGCGGCAAGACGGCAGAGATCAAGTTGACGCGATTTCAGGGAATGACCGACGAGCCAGCCGTGCTCAAGAACGTCAAGTATTGGGGCACGCCGCGCAATGACGGTTTTGTCATGATGCCGAACGAAATCGAAACGTACAAAGAAGGACCAAAGGCATACGAGTTCAAGGGTACAAACGGGTTTATGCTCACATTTGACATGACTTCCAAGGATGTACCCGTGGCCAAGGGAGATTCAACGAGCTATTAGTCCAAAATCACTTACATACGATTCGTGCGCCGGGAATCTTCCGGCGCTTTTTTTCCACGGAAAGTTGCCCCTGTCAAAATTTGGTGAGCACTGAACTCCGCGGCTTGCAGACGTCAATTGCGGTCGTTTTAAGAGGCGTGACAATCAGCGGGAGCCTCGAAATGACCTCCTTCAACAGTGGCGTCCCACGATGGATCAACTGATGATTTTGGTATTGGAGGGGGTTGCCCAAGCAATCAGAAATTGCATCCAAGATCCTGATGCCGGTCGGGATCAAGCACGCTCTTATCGAAACCTACGAAGACGTGGCTCGGAACCATACCTTACAGATGGCAGCGGCACTCTCCTACTATTTTGTCGTGTCATTCTTCCCAGCCCTCATTCTCTCGTCGGCGATTGTGGCGTATCTACCGGTCCCCGACCTTTTCAACCGTGCTTTGAGTGTGATGGCGCGACTTTTGCCGCCGGACACCATGGGGCTGGTCCGGAGAGTTTTGTCGGATGTCGTCACTCCCAGCAGAGGAACATTCCTTTCTCTTGGAGTCTTAGGAACACTTTGGACGTCTTCGGGCGGATTCTCAGCTGCCATTGAAGCGTTGAATATAGCGTATGGGGTACAAGACGATCGGCCTTTCTGGAAAACAAGGCCCTTAGCGGTTGGCCTAGCTGTCGTGATTGGGATATTGATGCTTGTGGCGTTGTCAGTGATGATCGTCGGGCCCGGATTCGGAGAATGGGTTGGCAATCGAATCCATCTTTCTCGTTTGTTTGTTCTAATGTGGCCTACCGTCCATTGGTGCGTTGCCGTCGGGTTCAGTATTCTCGCGGTGGAGACTTTATATTTCCTCGCGCCGAATGTTAAGCAACGCCTCCGGGCCACATTGCCTGGGGCAATTCTTGCCGTTAGCTGCTGGATCGCTCTTTCTTATCTGCTTGGCCTCTACTTCCGACATTTCGCTGCCTTCAACAAGACTTACGGAACCTTGGGCGCCGCGATTGCACTGATGACGTGGCTGTACTGGATGGGTTTCGCTTTGTTGGTCGGAGCGGAGCTCAACTGTGAACTCGCCAAAATCAGTGCCCAAGGCAAGATCGAGGAAAAGCATGAACCATCGTCCACTACCAGAATCGACTTCGCAGCGTGAGGCTCGAATGGCGGGTACTCAAAATGCGGAAACGGATTGTGCGCCAAGCGCCTTCTTCCGTAGCCGCAGAACGGTGGCAGGACCTGGAGAAAATCGCATCTGTTGAAGTTACGTCCGAGAACGATGCTTCGCCAATTCAAGCTGCGCTGTCGCTAAAAGATACCAACCCAAGGTTGGGGTCCCGCCGAGCCGGGTGCGCAAACGATTCGACTGATCTTCGCAGTCGGCTTTCTTCCGATGCGGATCATGTTCGAAACAGCTCGCCAGCAATGGAACCCGCGGATCAGGTGACCTCCGCGCGAGACTAGCTCTCACGCAACACACGAAGGTAGCCGCAGTCTTCAAGGCTGTGGTCTAGCCGCAATTTGCTGTTCAACTCCATGTTGAAATCGACAAGAAGCCTGGATGAATTTTTCTATCCCGAGAGCTGAGAGATGTTACCGCCAAAGATTTGCCGACTTGGGCCAACGCGAGAGCCGGCACGCTAACCGGATTCACCACATACGGTATAGAGGGTATGGAACCGAACTGCCAAGCTTGCCAGACTGAGGAATGGTCCAAGGTGCCGCTTCGCCTAAGGAGGCACCATGGAAATCAATCACGTCGAAGAACTGAGGTCTGAACTCGGTCAACTGCTCAAGAAGCAGACGGAAGTTTTGGAGTCCCGAACCCTCGGTCGAGCAAGCGACACCGAGCTGCTCGAGTACGAAATAAGACAAGAGATCATTCACGAAATCTGCGGTCAACTCGCCAATTCAACATCCACGTAGTGAAGGCAACGCTCCGAATGTGTTTGCCGTATGGTTGTCGCACGCTTGGTTGGTAAAGGCGGCGCCACCATAAAGTCCGCGTCCGGGTTAGGCATTGAGCCTCGCTCGTGCTTTTTAGAAACTCTTACGATACTTGCCATCTACGGAGACTCCGCCTAGCTGATCCCGGGCCATGCTGACAGACCAGCGTTTGTTCAGCTGATATTCACCCTGCACAATTTCACTTCCTGGTTGAGAGACATCGGTGGAGAACGTAAAGAGCAGATTCTTGGTGACTCGTTGTTGGATCGCAACGCGGGCGGATGGGTTCTGATTGTTTCCGCCAATCGTCGGGTCAATCTCCAGACTGGAGATTCCCGCGAGTTTTTGCACACCAGTACCAAGCTGACTCACAGCTTGCGAAGCAATCATGGAATCTGTGCTCTGACTGCTAGCTGCGGATTCCTGCGTGGTCTTTCCGCGAGCAATGAGATTGATGATGTCCGCCGTCGCCAGCGGCGGATCGGAAGCGTATGAGGTCGTGAGCTTGTCCAGAGGGCCACGCATACTGAGGGTGAGATTGTATTGCTCGACCGTCGTCGTCACCGATACGTTCATCACGGGATGCGTCTCGTTTGGGTCATCGAACGTAATGACACCTTTTTGTATCTCGTAGCGAAGATTTCTATAAAACAGCTCGCCTGACGTCAGGTTTGTGCGGCCGGTGATTACAGGATTGGCGGCCGTACCACTCACTTGCACGGCCGCCGTCCCGGCGATGCTGACCTGCGAACTCGTGGCACTCAAACTCTCTTGGGATTGCACGCCAATCGCCAGCTTCACTGTATCGGCGAATCCCGGCTGAGAAGGGATTGTCGTTCCCGTGCCGAACTGATCACCAAATTTTGCCAAATCGAAATCGGGTGTAAACGATAAGCTATCGATCAAAACACGTCCGTTGAGGGTCGACGCCTCTGTAGTGCCGCTGTAGGCGAGGTTTGCATCGAGCAGGGACCGCAAACCTTCTGGATACCGCAAGCGAACAGATTTTCCCTGCAATGCGAGGTTGAATTGCAAACTGGGCTTGTAAGCGATCGACCCAGTCAGTGTGACCTGCCCGCCTCCCACCTGTCCCGCCATCTTGGAAACCTGGAGATGATCATTGTTGATGTCGAGGATGCCGTTGAGCTTCTCAACTCCCATGGGAGCATCCGCCGTCGTCATGGCTACGTCCTTGAGCTGGACCCTACCTTGAACTGCCGGTTTCTCTGCCGAACCCGAGGAGCGAAAGTCGAGCGCGACCGTCCCAGAGCTTTGCACATCAGGTGCGATAATCTTCAGGATTCGCAGATCGATTGATCCCTGCGCAGAAAGAGTCGGTTCGGCTGTGCCACCGATGGGTAGTTGCCCTTGAATCTTGAGCGAAGTGCCTGTGCCACGGATCTCCGCAGGCTGTAGGGTAACAACAGACTTCGAATAGTCCGCGCGGATTGGGTCTGCAAGTCCAATCTCCATGGATTGATAACTGGCCTTGAGGACCGGAATGGTCAAATGCGCTTCGATCTGCGATGGTTCCTTTAGCGGGCCCTTAAGAGTGGCATGAAACTCCGTTTGGCCGGTAAAGCCCTGTGGCGCGCCTTTCGCATAAGTAGCCATCAAAACATCGAGGGCAACGGGACCACTGTCGATAGCTGCTTCCGTGTAGTAGTCGCCGGTCAGGGCTAGGTGGCCATGCGCGCGGATGGAGGCTTCGGACACCTTCGAATCGACGTTGAGGTCGGCTGCGTGATTGGCTATGTGAACTTCCGCCTTCACGCCAGCGATCGAGTTTTCTCGAACCCGCAGCTGCGGCAGTTGCACGATCGCAGTGAGCTGAGGATCGTCCAGCGTCCCTTCCCCATTCACAGATGCACTGACGGTGCCTGTGATGCCGAGATTTCTCGTCTGCACGGTCTGCAGTTTCTGCAAAATCAGCGACGGAGCATCGAGCTGCACTTTGTAGGCTTTTGTTTTCGGCGTGTAGGAAAGGTTCGCATTCAGGTTGCCGGTCGGGGCGGACACATTCAGAGTTGAGGAGATCGATCCGTTCGCAGCCTCGAATTGCAGAGCAAGATTCTCAATCGGCTCGTCATACGCGCGGGCGCCAGCGATGCGCGCCGATCCGGAACCGGTAGGATTGAGTTGCGAACCTTCCAGCGTGATCTTCGCCGACAAGTCGCCAGAGATCGGATAGTGCTGCCCTGCCAACCGCTGCAAATCTGACACTCGCAATTGCTGTACATTGAGACTTGCCTTGATTGCATTGGCTGACTCATAGGACCAGTCGTGCAGTGCTACAGCCGCGCTGAAGGCCGCCTGCCCCTGATGTGCGTTGATCAGCGATCCGTTCAGTATGGAGAATTCCGATGGGCCTGCCTGGATTTGACACTTGACGCTTCTCCACTCGCTGCCTTCGACCTTCAGGGCCTCGGCGCTCAGTTCTGCCGCGATCGAAGGCTTCTTCATGGTGCCATGCACGACGGCGTCGAGAGTGGCAGAACCCGAGAGGGCGGGCGGCGCGGTGGGGTTGGAGCCAAAGGAAGCGGCCAAGGCGGCAAGTTGATGTAAGTCACTGGCGGCTAAGTGAACCTGCAAATTGGAACGATTGCTAATTTCTCCCTGTGCGGTGAGCGTTGCCGAGGGAATTCGCAATGATGTTTGGTTGAATGCCATGGCTTGCCGCAATCCGTCATAGCTGACGTGGATAATACCGTCAACTGGAACCTCGCTTCCCGATGAATTTGAACGACTACTGGCGTGCGCTTGAACGGTCAAGTCGGACTGCACTCTCAGATTAGCAATGTTGCCATTCCACCTCGCTTCGGCATTGCCGTTCAGTTGCCCGGAGACGGAAGCTGCATCGAGTTCCTGTCGTCGCAGAGTCTGCTGCAAAGCGCGCAGCGAGACATTCCGCAGTCCCATGTGAACTCGAGAGTCCGGCGTCCCGTCCAAGTTCTTTACGTCAACAGCCGCGGTTATGAGTCCGCCCAGGGTCTGGGTGCTCAGATTGTTCACTTCCAATCTGCCCCCTGCTAACTGGTACCGCCCTTGGAGTTTGCGCAGTTCCAGCTTGCTTCCCGAGGCGAATGCAGTCAGTGCCTCGCTCGCAAGCTCTCCGCGGACCGAAACATCTCGCAGCAAGGGCTCGCTTCCCATTCCCTGATAGTGCAACTTCCCGCGAAGAAGAACGTCGCCTCTAGGCGCAGTGCCCGGAGATAGCTGGGCGAAATCCTGGGTGTGAACCGAGATCACATAGTCCCCGTCCGCAACTGGATTTGCATAGTTTGAAATGGCGGCGTGCAGGGCTACTTTGGAAGATCCGATGCTCAAGAGGGCAGACTCCAGGCCAAACCCTTCCGGGGTGGCGCTGAATTTTATGTTCAAGCTGTGTGGAAGAGGGCTGTATTGGCCATAACGCACTTGCCCGCTCTTGTACGAAAGCGTGCCGTCGTATCGTCTGATGATTGGGACAAAATGAATGTCGGTCCCAAAATCGTACAGGTTAACCTCAAGGGGAATCTTTTTATCGTTGTAGTCGATTTCGCCGCCCGTGATCGACGCGTGCCCAATGCCCAAATCGAATACGCTCGTGCGTTTGGCATTTTGGCTGGGCGGTGCCGTTGGCAGATTGTTCTTGCCGGACCGATCTACCTGCATGTGAATAATAGGGCGCTCAATCAGCAGCTCGCTGAGCGAGACCTGGCGTCTGAGCGCCGACAGTATCTTTACTCCCACCGTCAACTTATCGGCGTGCAAGAGTGGCGGCTGATTCTGGCCTTCGGTCCCACGTATTGTAATGTCGTAGAGGTGCGCCGTGAGCGTCGACAGGTTGAAATCGAGCCTTCCGATCTCTGTTTTTTTTGCTCCCGTTGCCGCAGCCGCTTCCTGTTCGATTTTGCTGATCGCCAAGCGTTGAAAACTTGCGCTCCTGAGATAGAGATATCCTCCAACGGCAGCTACGACAATCACCCCCACGATTCCTGCCAGCGTCCAGCCGATAATCCGTTTCCAGTGCATAGACGATCCTCTAAAAGGCCTGCCCGACCGTGATGAAGTACTGATTCGCGCCGATCCCGGGGACCGGGTTCAGATTGCGCCCGAAATCAATGCGTATCGGCCCAATCGGGGTCGCATAACGCAATCCGATGCCAATCGTGTTCGAATAGTTATCAGCGAAGTTGTGCAAGTTGATCGCACTGTACACGTTGCCGCCGTCATAAAAGACGACGCCGCCAAGGGCTTTCATAATGCCCAAGGGAAAACGCGCCTCTGAATTCAAAATGAAAAGTTGCTTTCCACCCACGGGCACGGTCACGTTCACGCATCCCGACTGCCCTTGCAGCACGTTGCAGAAGGGGACCAGCCGCTGCGGTCCGGCCTCATCGATGGGAAAGCCACGCAAAGAGGTTCCCCCACCGGAAAAGAATAATTGGCTGGTCGGCACAAAGCTGCCGGCAAATGGAGAGGCCAGCCCCAGCCGGATACTGTTGGCAAAGACCACCGAATGTACAGGCTTGTAATAGGCATATTGCGCAAACAGCTTAGCGAAGTTAGCGCTTGAACCGAAGGCCGTTGGTGTAATTCCCAGGTTGACTGTGGCGAACGTCCCGCGATGTGCGTCGAGGGGCTTGTCACGTGTGTCGCGGATGAGCGTCCCTGATACGGTCGACAGGTGCACATGCCGATCCTGATCGAGCACAAGCTCGGGCACGATCAGATGAGACAAATCAGTCTTATTGAAATCGTAGCGCAGCTGCAGTCGCGTGTTCGTCTTTTTGTTTATCAGCCTCTCGACCTGGAAAGACAGATCGCCGAGGCCCGCCGTAAACAATGGGTTTTCGCTATTGCGCTCGACGGAAAAGCTGGTGAGCGAACTCCAGTCGGAACCGATGAAGTGGGGCTGGCCGTATGTCGTTAGCACCTTCTGGTCGAGACGCGACAGAAGGATGGAACCGCTCGCCGTCTCTCCCAGTCCGCGCAGATTGCGTCGTGTGTATTCGATCAGGCCGCGTGGGCTGGCAAAAGTCGATTGACTCGGGGCGATCTGTTGACCGTTCAAGCCGATCGTTCCACCACCCCCTGGAAGAGCAACGGTTCCTGTCGGTATGTTTCCGCCCCGGTGCGAGACCTCGAATCCAACTCCGTACGCGATTTGATTGCGATTCGCTTCATGCACTTTGACCAGCGCAGTTTCGTCCGTCTGCTCGGTGATCGGCTTGCTCGGGCCGACGCTTGACCAGTCGAAGATGTTTAAGTCATAGAGTCGGCTCTCGGCTTCAAGCAACTGCACCCGTCGCATCGGTGTCTCGGGCAAGATCTTGGCTGTCCTCGCGATTAGAGGCAATCGTGTGCGTTCCTGGCCCAAGTACACCACGTCGTTGATCCGCACCAACTGATGCTCGGTGATGGCGTAAGCGACATTCACCCTGTGCGGGTCGCGTGCGTTCTGCACGGTCGCTTTCACTTCCGCATTCGGATATCCACTATTCAAGTAGGTCGCTGAGATCCGGTTCCGGTCTTCGGCTAATTTTCGCGGAGAATATGGTGTGCCGGACCGAAGTCCGAACCCGTTGGGAGCGGTAAGCTGCGCGTAGGGGACATTCTCGTTTCCAGAGACTCTCACGTCCTCAACAATGGTTTGAGGGCCTTCCTCGATTTCGAAAGTGATGTCGATCTGCGGTTCACGATCCACTGCTTGGGCTGTGACTTTGACATCTTCGTATCCACGGTCCTGGTACAAGGCCTGTATATTGTCGCTACTTTGCTTCAGAAGCTTCTGACTGAAACTCCCGTGCGTCCAGATATGAGATTTCCTCACGACGACCTGAGCCATCAACTCTTTTTGCGACACCGCATAGTTGCCGTGGAAAAGAATGCGTCCGACCTTGTGCTTACGGCCGCGATCGATTTGATAGAGAACAACAATCTGGTCGGGCTGGTTCTGAGTGCTCGATGTCACTTTGACATCGGTGAATCCTTTTTTCTGAAAGTAGTCGGTAAGGTTCCGCTGCCCTTCGTCGACCAGATCCTGATCAATGGCTCCCTCAGAGTAGATGGGGACTAGCTTCTTCATCTCTCTTGCGCCCAGGAAGGGGATACGCGACAGTCGGGCTCCAACGGCTCGAACCGTGACCACCGGACCCATTTCGATTCCGAACGAAACGTCCACCCGATTAGTTTCCGGGTGGTATTCGGGAGGATTCTCATGGACCTTCGCCTCCAGGCGATGCTGTTTCGCCAAGGCCTTCTTCAGAAGGGTTGTGGCTTCTTTAATTCGTTCCTGGTCATAAACTTTTCCGGGTTTTAGAAGACCGCCAGACAGTCGCGCCCGCAACGACTGCACGGAATGATGAAGGTGGGCACGCTCCGCGGCGGCGGGCCCGGTGATCTCAAGGGATCCGATTCGCGCTTGTTTTCCCATCTCCACCGCGAACCTGACGCTCACCAATTGATGCGCCTCGTCAATCTTCGTATCCGTGCGCAGCTTCGCGTGGAAAAAACCATTCTTGTGCAAGAAAGTTGCGAGTGCTTCTTCCGCGCTGGGAAGGCGAGAGGGATCGAAAGGATCTTCATCTGGGAGATCGACCACCTGGAGAAGGCGCGTATACGAGAAGGACTTCCCAACACCAGAAAAATCAACGACACCGAGATAATAGGCCGGCTCCAGGAGAAAGCTAATGTGTAGGCCTGAGGAATCCGGGACCACTCTGACTTGGACCTTCGGAAATCCGCCCGCCTTTTCTAGTGCCTCTGCGCTCGTCCGGATTTTCTCCTCAGAGTATGGATCACCCGGCTTTAGCGTAACGCAGGCGCGCAAGGGGTCGAGATCGCGATGAGGATTGGCAATCAGGGATATGGCGCTCACGTTTTGCCCCTCATAGGAAGCCTGCGGCGCCTGGGGCGCAGCCAGTGCGAAGCCCATCGCGGTGAAAACAAAAACACAGAAAAGCAAAACATTTGATGAGCGCATGAGCCGAGGAGTTCCCTTCAGAAAGCGCCGAACGCGCAACTACGAAGCGGCTCTGTACACTCCCGCCCGCCGACGTACCGATTTAAGATGCGGTCAAATCCTTGCGAGTTGTCGGTCACAATCACGGCAAGAAGATTCCTTTTGGGACATTAAGATGACATCAGTGCATAGATTGTCCGGACCGCACAATTTCGCATCTCAATCAGATAAATCAGGGAGGGCCCCATGCCAGACGATCAAACACTCGCAACGATTCTCACAATTTGCGATCTGATGACGCGCGGCGAAAATGGCGTCGAGACGGCGGTCGACGCATACGAGCGCGCTATGAAGGATGTGATTCAGTATCGCCGCTCAGTAGGACAGACTGAAGTTGGTGGTTTACCGGCGGCGGACTAGCACTGATGTATTGATCAACGATTGAAAAGATCGAAAACCGCCGATCCCGGGCATTCGCTTGAGGCCGATCTGGCCGTACCTGGATACCGTGTGCGTGAAAGGAGGTGAAACTAGGCGAATCAGATTAAAGCAGAGATATGGGGAGAACTCCAAAGTAAACTACGGTTTTCAACGTATAGCGAGTTCTAACATTCAATCTCGGCTCGGTGGTGGAGCAGGGCGCGAAAGCAGCAGGCATCGCCGTCGTGTCCAAGTCTGACGCAGCAGGACAGCTATTTGCCCAGGCGAGGGCCCGGGCGCGATCGCGGCGGAAACGTCAGTCGGCGAAATGGCGATTTAAACACAAACTGACAAGATCGCGCACCACTGGAGCCTCAGATAAACTTTCGAATTGTCGGCGCCCAAGCGTTGGAATTGGGAGGTCTCAGATGGAAATCAAAGATCACGTATTTATTGTGACCGGCGCTTCGTCGGGGATAGGGCTGTCGACGGCGATCGCCCTCTCTAGTCGGGGCGCGAAAGTCGCCCTTCTCGCTCGCGGCACCGATGCGCTGAAAGAATTGGCGCAGAAGCTTCCAGGCAGCTTGCCACTCACGGTAGACATCACGCAGTTTGACCGGGTGCGGGAAGCCGTAAGCCTCGTGCACCTGCATTACGGCCGCATCGACGGTCTCATAAACAATGCAGGCCGTAGCTATGCGGCCGCAATAGAGGAGATTGAACCTGCGCTTTTTGACGAAATCTTCCATCTCAACGTGTTGGGACCAATTGTGGCAATGCAGGCCGTGATTCCGGTGATGCGGGCCCAAGGCGGCGGAAGCATCGTAAACATCAATTCGGGAACTTCTTTCATGACCATTCCGCAATACAGCGTGTACTCGGCTTCGAAGCGTGCGCTACTCGGCTTTAGTCTCACCGCACGCGCCGAACTGGAAAAGGACCGCATCGTCGTCAGCGAAATCTACCCATTCGTCACGGCGACGAACTTCGGCAAGAACCGGATGGGCAACCCCGCAGGCGGCGGGCCCTCGGCTCATTATGCCGAGGGTGACAAGCCCGAATTCGTCGCGGGCCTCGTTCTGCAGGCTGTTGAAGAAGGCCAGGCCCAGTATTTCGCGAATGATCGTCTTCGCAAAATGGCTGGGGTTGCGGCCTAGGCATGCTCGCTTTTACGGCCAATTTGCGCCAGGAGTCACACAAACCGGCAAACATTCCTCGGCTCGACGCTCGAACTCTGCGGCAGGTTCGACGGTTCGTAGTCAGGATCGATCTTGAGTTTCTCTTTCACCGTCTCATGCAGCACGGAGCCCTCAGGAATCAGGCGCCTCGCCCCAATGGGAATACGCCACCTCGCCTTCTTAGCGACGGGGTCGTAGTAAGAGTGTGGTAGGAATTCCAGAATCCACCAGGGTCCAGTGAGCGAACCGTGCGTCTTCTGCGCCGGATCAGGCGGCACTGGCGCAGGGGGCGGAATCGTTGTTACAGGAACCCTGGCAAGAATCTGATCGGCTCTCCTCGGCTCGACCAACAGCCCCAGCGAAACCGCTTCACAAAGCATCCACTCCAGAGCAATCTGCGACAAACCGCTTTCGGCGGGAGCGTAGGAACCTCCCACGTCAGAGTGCACTCCGGCGAACCAGACTTGCCTGAGGCTTTGTCCGGGGAGTTGATCTCCCCACAAGTTGTTCTGAAAATAGCACCGCCGTTCGTCAATAGAAACCGCGTGCCGGCCGTTAAGGATTTCCGGATTCTGTCCCGTATAAGGCAGCTTTAGAGGATCCCAAATCCAGCCCACCGAGCTAACCGTATCCCAGACTCCGACAAAATGCAGAGGGCAATCGCGGCAGAAGGTAAACTTGAATCCGTCTGCCACTTCGAACGTGTTCTTCATTCCCGCGGCGTTTCGCGTTCGTTTCGCGTAGAGCCGGATGATGTAAGGAATCAAACCGTTATTGCCTGGACACAGCAATCCAAACATGTGAATTACTCCGGCGAGCGCTCGTACTGTGTATGCGCCCCGGCTGAAGCCAAACAAATAAACACGGTCTCCGTCCTCATAAACATTCATCAGATAACGGTAAGCGTCGCCGACGTTCGCCAGCAACCCGGCTCCGAAGGCCAGGCCCATCACCACGGACCACATCTCGCTGATCTTGTTATGCGCGGAGGGCGCTCCCATGGTGCCCACACCCGGATGGTAGTATCCGACCTGCCTCTTGCCATCGATGATCAGTGCGCTGTAGAGCTTCACCACGTTGGAGTTGTGGTCCCCAAATTCGTTTCCTGTTCCGTCGCAGCAGATCACAATATTCTTGGCCATACGGCCTCCTCGCGAGAGACCAAAACGCTCGGGAAATAAGAGCGGCATCTTATCATCCGCTCGAGAAAGAATAATCCTAGTGTCAGTTCTGTTCGGGTTTCGGAAATCACGTTGAGAACAGCGCGAAATTCAAACGCACGGCGAGGCATCCGTTTGTGCTAGATTCGGAAGTTTCATGGACTCTGCTCCCACCATCTCGACTCAGTGCTTGACCCGGCGCTTCGGAGGCCTTCTGGCCGTGGACGGCGTCGATCTGCGCGTTGCGCCGGGACAATTCTTCGGCTTCCTCGGCCCCAACGGCGCCGGCAAATCCACAACCATCAAGATGCTCACCGGTCTGCTTGCGCCCAGTTCCGGGTGCATCGAAATCCTCGGAATCGACCTCACCGCGCATCCCGTCGAAGTGAAACGCCAGATTGGCGTCGTTCCCGAAGGCATGGCGCTTTTCGGGCGCCTGACAGGATCGGAGTTCCTGAACTTCGCGGGACGAATGTATGGACTCGATCGCGAAACCGCAGCCAAGCGCGCCACCGAACTGCTCGACTTCATGCAGCTCGCCGATCAGCCGAAAAAGCTGGTCACTGACTACTCCCACGGCATGCAGAAAAAGCTGGCCATGGCGGCCGCCGTAATTCATGGGCCGAAGGTTCTGTTCCTCGACGAGCCGTTCGAAGGCGTAGACGCCATCGCCGCTGGAACGCTGAAGTCAATGCTGCAAGGCATGATTGCGCGCGGCGCCACGATTTTTCTCACGTCGCATGTGCTCGAAATTGTCGAGCGCCTGTGCAGCCACGTCGCCATCATTCATCAGGGACGACTGGTTGCCCAAGGGTCCCTGGAAGAACTGCGCGCCGGGGTCGAGGCGCAGACGCCGGCCGTTCCAGCAGGTAGCTCTGGTGATGAATCCGCGGCGCCAGGCGAGAAAATGACCCTCGAGCAAATTTTCCTGCGCACCGTGGGAGGCTCGCGTCCTGTCGAGCAGGAGCTTTCCTGGCTTGGGTAAGACCGCATGAATGAGGCCAGCATCAGCCTAAACTCGCGTGGCCAGTTGGCTACCATCGCATGGTTGCGCTGGCGACTCTTCCGCAATGGCTTGCGTTCAACTCGCAGCCAACTGGAGCTGGTCTCGCACATCTTCGTGTCACTCGCATTCGCTATCGGCGGAATCGGCGGCGCAGTCGGCATGGCCTTTGCGGCAGCTTTAATGATCTCAGCGGGCAAGCCGGAATTTCTCGCGCTCCTGCTCTGGTTCGTGTTCATCTTCTGGCAAGTCTTCCCGATAATGGCGACCGCCTTCACCGACAATCCGGATTCCTCCGACCTGCTGCGCTTCCCGCTCGGCTACCGCTCATATTTCCTGGTGCGATTGGCCTATGGCGCATTCGACCCCGCAACCGCCCTCGGCAGCCTGTGGTCATTCGGAATCCTGGTGGGCGTGGGGTTTGCGAAACCAGCGTTGTTACCCTGGACGCTGCTCGTGCTGCTGGCGTTCGCTGTGTTCAATTTTGTGTTCCTGCAAATGGTATTTGCCTGGGTCGACCGCTGGCTGGCCCAGCGCCGCACCCGGGAACTTATGGGTGTTCTGTTTATTCTGCTGATGCTGAGTTTTCAGTTGATCGGGCCGCTGACACGCCATTTCGCGAAGCCGGCTGAGAGCGGCGCGCAGCAATATGTGCAACGCTACGTCGAACCGCTGGCTCGGGTGCAGGGCATCCTTCCGCCCGGGCTGGCCGCCGATGCCATCTCGCAGGCAGTATTTTCGCGCTTTATGGCAGCATTCAGTTCGTTTGCAGTGTTGTGCGCCTTCGTGTTGCTCATCGGCTACTGCCTGCACGTACGGTTGTTAGCGCAGTATCGCGGTGAAAACCTCACCGAAGTCGCCGCCGCTTCAGCTTCGCCGCGAGACCGGTCGCTTCAGTTGGGCTGGAATCTGCCCGCATTCTCAGCCCCGGTGTCAGCCGTCTTCGAAAAAGAAATACGCTATCTTCTCCGCAGCGGCCCCATGCTCCTCACCCTGATCATGCCGCTTTTCGTGCTGGTGGTCTTCCGCTTCGGAGCAATGAACCAGACACGGCATTCCGGGGCATTCCTGGCTCGCACCCCCGACATGGCATTTCCGGCGGCTGCCGCTTATACGCTCCTGATGCTGACCAATCTCGCTTACAACAACTTCGGCGGAGACGCTGGCGGCATCCAGTTTTTCTACGCTTCTCCCGTAAGTTTCCGGGAAATTGTGCTGGCCAAGAATCTCACCCACGCCGGCATCCTGGCGATCGAGGTTCTTGTGGCATGGATTGCCGTCGGCTTCCTTTATGGCCGTCCCACACTCGACGTCACGGTCGCGTCCCTCGCCGGCATGCTATTTGCCGCGCCGGTGAACTTCACAGCCGGCAACCTGCTGTCGATCTACGCTCCGAAGAAACTGGATTATTCCTCCTTCGGCCGTCAGCGCGCTTCTCAGACCACAGTGTTGATCAGCCTTGGAGTGCAACTTTTCGTCGTAGGCGTGGGAGTATTAGCATTCTGGATCGCGCGCACGTATGGCAACCTCTGGATCGCGACTCTAATCCTGCTTGTGCTGGCGGGAATTTCGCTCTCGGTTTACCGGATGATTCTTGACCGCATGGATGGCCTGGCACAGGAGCGCCGGGAAACCCTGGTGGCGGAGTTGTGCCGGGCCTAGTGTCTCTACCCGGGAAACTTGCTGGGGGTAATGGGCTACTCCCATCACAGTAGCCCACCACTCCGAGATTCCCCGAGTTGCGCAAAAGGTCACACAGACCTAGAATGCAGTGCTCGCTCGCGAGCTATCCGTTTCTCACCCTGGAGGCAACTTGAAAACAAGAACCATAGGATTGACGCTCGGAATGTTGTTTGTAGGCTTGGCAATGTGCTCCGCTCAAAATCCAAACTTGGGGACGTGGAAGCTCAACGAAGCCAAGTCGAAGTTGACTCCCGGATCGCCTAAGAATCTGACGGTCAAGTACGAAGCAGTCGGCGACAACATAAAAGGCACGATCGACGGTGTAGATGGTCAGGGAAAGCCCACCCACACCGAGTGGACCGGCAAGTTCGACGGCAAAGATTATCCGGTCACCGGCGATCCGACGGCAGATACGCGGGCGGTCAAGCAAGTCGACGACCATAACTACCAGTTGACAGTCAAGAAAGCCGGTAAAGTCACGATAACCGGTAAAGCCGTCATCTCGGCAGACGGCAAGAGTCGAACCGTCTCCGTGAGCGGGAAGGATTCGATGGGAATGAAAATCGAAGGCACTTCCGTTTACGACAAGCAGTAAAGGAACTAGCCAACCAAGAGACAAAGCCCTTCCGCGCGGATTCCGGCGGAAGGGCTTTTGCATTGCGAGTCCGAAGTAAAAATCGGCTACGCTACTTCTTCTCCGGATTCGCCAGAAACCGGTACCCCACGCCCCGCACCGTGAGCAAGTGGCGAGGCTGTGCGGGATCATCTTCAATGTAGCGCCGCAGCCGGACAATGAAGTTGTCGATGGCGCGCGTATCGGTGTCTTCGTGCAGATCCCAGACTTCTTCGAGAATCTCCTTGCGTGAAACAATGCGCCCATCGCTTCGTACCAGGTGGCGCAGCAGCTCCGATTCCATCAGCGTGAGGTGTATGACGTTGTCGGCCGTGCGCAGTTCAAGCGTGCCGAAGTCGATGGTCTTGCCGCTAAAAGAAAATGTTCCGAAGTCGCCGGCTCCGGACGAATCAGCGGCCACATCAGCTGCATCCGGATTCTCCTTGCCGGCCCGCATCCATTGGCTTCGCCGAAGCAACCCCTGCAGGCGGGCCAAAAGAATGGACAAATCGAAAGGCTTGGGCAAATAATCGTCCGCTCCCGCAGCAAAGCCTTTCAGCACATCTTCGGGTTGGCCGCGAGCGGTAAGCATGAGCACCGGCACATAATTCCGCGCCGCGCGTAATTCTGAAACTACGCTGAAGCCATCTTTGCCCGGCAGCATAATGTCGAGCACGATGGCATCGAAGTTTTCCTTCTTGTCCAGAAGACGATCGGTAGCCGCTTCTCCATCTCCCACTACCTCGGCGGAGTAGCCTTCGGCTTCCAGATTGAAGCGCAATCCCTGCGCCAGATGAGCTTCATCTTCCACCACCAGAACCCGGCTCATGCGATTTCCTTCATGCGATCGCCCTCATGATAACGACCTCATGACAACGACCTCGGCAGTTCCATCGTAATTGTCGTGCCGTGGCCTTCGCCGGCGCTTTCGGCAAACACTCTGCCGCCGTGCTTTTCCGCGATCGACTTCACAATGAACAGGCCCAGTCCGGTTCCTTTCACATGCGCCAGCGAGCGGTGGCTGACGCGGTAGAAGCGCTTGAAGATGCTCTTCATATCGTCGGATGGGATGCCGACACCATGGTCCCGCACGCTGAGCACAAGACGTTTTTCATCAGGCGCAGCCAGGCGCACGCGCACATCCACGTGCTCGCCGGAATATTTGATGGCATTGTCGAGAACGTTGAACACTGCGGTGCGGAGGTCTTCATCGCTGCCCAACACGCGCAATCCCGTGCCATTGCTCGAGGCCTCCTCATAGCGGAGAGCCTCCTGCGGCAGATGATGGCGCGTCCGGGCGGCGTCCATGCAGTCGCGCACCAGTTGGCGGAAGTCGACCGCGGATTTCTCCCGTCCGGCTTTCTTATCTCCAGCGCGGCCTGCGCGCAGCACTTGCTCCACGGTCTCGGTGAGGCGATCCGTATCGCTGAGCATCACTCGGTAAAACTCCTGCTTTTGCGGTTCTGGCAAGTCACGGCGCTGCAAGGTTTCCAGATGCAGTCGAATGGAAGCAACCGGCGTCTTCAATTCGTGGGTGACGGCGTTGATGAAGCTGTCATGCTGCTCACTGCGCCGCAACTCGCGAACCAGAAAGCTCGTGTTGACGATCATGCCCGCAATGATCAGCGCAAAAAAGATGACGCCGAAGAACAGCAGCACGCCTTCGCGCCAGTTAAGAATGATCCATCCAACATTGAGCGCAACCGCCAGGGCCACCAGGGTGATGCCCAGGAAGAGGAAGAAGACGATGGTCCCGCGGCGGCTCGTGATGCGCATGGCGTCAGAGTGATTTTACCGCGTCAGGAGCCACCCTCCTGAAACATTCAGGTGGTGCGGTTAACAACGCAAATCTTAAACGCAGGCTCGCAGAGAAACACGGAGTAAATCTGCTCAGGACAAGGTCTATACTGTGTTCCTCTGTGGCCTCTGTGTTAAAGGTTTGCGGCAGACAGCAGCAAAAACCCCGACCGTGATGGTCGGGGTGGAATTTCCGAAGGTTGCAAGAAACTTAGTCCCCCGCCGCCGCGCCCTCCGCGAGAGAACCCGTAACCAGCCGTCCGTTCGGCGCAGCAACCAACCCGCTTTCCAGATCAGCCAGCCGGACGCGCTTGACGTCCCAGGCCAGCCCCAGCGTCTTCAGCGCCCATATACCGTACCAGTTCATATCGACTTCATACCAGGTGAAGCCGTGCTGTGCGGCCGTCGGATGCGCGTGATGATTATTGTGCCAGCCTTCTCCGAACGTCAGCAATGCAACCCACCAGCTATTCGTGGAAAGATCGCGCGTAGTAAATCGCCGCGAGCCCCAGGAGTGCGTTGCCGAGTTCACCAGCCAGGTAGCGTGCAGGCCAACCACAGTGCGCATGAAGATGCCCCACATCAGAAACGGAAGCCCGCCAATAGCAAACAGGATGACTCCCAGCACAATCATGGGTACGTAGTGATACTTCGTGATCCAAACGTGAAATTTGTCTTTGGCGAGGTCGGGAACGTAGCGTGCCAGCGTGGTCGTGTCATGGTGCATCGACTTGCCCATCAGAATCCAACCCATGTGCGCCCACCATTTGCCCTCGATCGGCGAATGCGGGTCGCCATCTTGATCCGAGTATTGGTGATGAATGCGGTGCGTCGCGACCCAGAAAATCGGTCCGCCTTCGAGCGCGAGCGTGGCGCAGACGGTCAGGAAGTACTCCACCCACTTCGGAGTCTTGTAGCCACGGTGCGTGAGCAGCCGATGATAAGCCATGCCGATACCCAGGCTGCCCGAAACCCACCACAAGAACATGGCGACGAACAGAGCCTTCCATGTGAAGAAGAAAAGCGCCGCCACCGCGCCCACGTGAAACAGGCCCATGAAGATCGCGGTCACCCAGTTCACTTCACCGTTTGCCGCTTGCCGTTTTTCCAGGCTTTCCAGTTGCATATCCAAAGTGGTTCCTCGTTCGGCTGGTTCTCGAATCCGCTACCGCCTGATCTAACGTATCAAGGGATTGGGCTAAGGCACTGTAATACTTGTGTAATAGCGGGCTGGGAGGGCATTACCGAGGTACCAGAGGAAGGTAACAAAGCGGGGCGCGACCGGAGCCGCGCCCCCGAACGAGCAGAATTACGTGCAGAATTACGTGCAGAATTACAAATCACTTATTCGACCAAACTCTCACGCGCTCTTCGGCATTTGCTTCATAGCTTCTTCCATCTCTTCCATCGTGACATCGTGCTTGTGAGTTCCAATCGACCACTTATGCCCGAACGGATCGGCCAGCTTTCCGTAGCGGTCGCCCCAGAACATATCAGCCACCGGCATTTCAACGGTTGCTCCGGCCTTCACCGCGCGGTCAAACGCCGAGTCTACGTCTTCGACATAAATGTGCAGTCCCATGCCGGCGCCGCCAGTGCTCTGCGGCGACAAGGCGCCCATTTGCGGGAACTCGTCGCCCAGCATCAAGATGGAGTCGCCAATTTGTAGCTCGGCATGCGCAACTTTACCGTCCGGCGATTTCATAACGCCGCCTTTTTCCACGGCGCCAAACGCCTGCTTGTAGAACTCGATGGCGCGGGCAGCGTTGCGGACAGTCATATACGGAGTAACGGTGTGGAAACCCTCGGGTACAGACTTAGCAGTCACGATTCACCTCCTAAAAATGAAAAAATCGGGCGACCGATCTTACACCAAAATGCGGAAACGGTTTGTCAACGGAGTATGAAAAGCGGTGATAAGGTTTCTAGGTTTCAAGTTTCGCGCGTTTCGAGGGAACTTCGAAACGTTGAAACGTGAAACCTTGAAACCTGATTCCTTCTCCGGCTTTCCCGCGGTAGGACTCAGAAAAATCTGGTGACCCCTTCTTCCAGCACCACTATTCGGTCCTCGATCCCCGCCGAGCGCGCTGCCTGCTCCAGCAGTTGCAGCGGCTCATCCACCGGCTCGTGCGACAGCCGGAAGCTTCCGTAGTGCATCGGGACCATCCAGCGCGACCTCAGGTCGAGGAACGCTCGGGTAGCGTCCGCCGGACTGGTATGCACGTTGCGAAAGCTGGGAGGGTTGTAAGCGCCAATAGGAAGCAGTGCCAGTTCCGGCGACAAGCGGCGGCCGATCTCGCGGAAGCCCGCGAAATAGGCCGTGTCGCCGGCGTGATAAACAGAGTGCTTCGCGGCTTGCAGCACATAGCCGCCATAACCGCGGTGCGAATCCTTGAGAATGCGCGCTCCCCAATGCCGCGAAGGAACGTGCGTCACCTCCAGGCTGCCGTGCCGCGAACTGTTCCACCAATCGAGCTCAATAATCTCGGAGAAACCGAGATCGGAAATCAGGTCCGTCACGTGGCTCGGAATAATGATTGCCGGAGCCGTTCCGCGGGTTCGCAGATTGTTCTGCACGATGGCGCGCAGCGACGGCCGGTGCAGATGATCAAAGTGCGCATGCGTCACCAACACCAGATCGATGGCCGGCAAATCCCGCACGCGCAGCCCGGGACGCCGCAGCCGTTTCAGCACGAAGAGCCAGCGCGCGAAGTTCGGGTCGATCATCACGCTCTGCGCGCCGATCTGCACGAAGAAGCTGGAATGGCCGATGAAAGTCACTCCCAGCTCACCGTTCGACACCAGACGCGGGGTGTGCGTCTCTCCGCAAAGCGGTGTTACCGCGGAGTGCCGCACCAGGCGCCCGAATTGTGAAGCTCGCTTGCGAAGCGCCGGATTGCGCAGCGTTTGTTTAATCACTCTACGATTCCCTAGTTCATTGGATGAGCGCCGCCCATCGCTAGCGCTATTTTAGTTCAGGATGAAACATAAAAGCGCGTTATTCCCCCGGTTCCCCTAGTAACCTCTTTCGTGCGGACGCTCGAATCGCACAGCCGGCAATCATCCGAAGCCCTTTCTAATGCTTGCTTGACCTTGATCCGCTCGCTCATATCTAATCCGGAAGGTTCTTTTATCGCCAGGAGAAGCTCAGAAATGCGAGTCGCTTTCTTAGGTCTGGGAATTATGGGACACGCAATGGCCACGAATCTGGTTAAAGCCGGCCACGAGGTCACGGTTTGGAACCGCACGCCGGGCAAACTGGTGGAAGGTGCAGGCATGGCTCCCACACCAGCCGCAGCCGCGCAAGGCGCCGAAGTAGTTTGGATGTGCGTTTCCGACACCGCCGCGGTCGAGAAGATATTGTTTGGCCCGGAAGGCGTCGAGCAATCGCTGACTGATGGCATGATCATCGCGGATTCCAGCACCATCTCGCCTTCTGCCACCGTAAAATTTGCCGAGCGTGTTCGCGCCCGCGGCGTGGCCTACGTCGATGCTCCCATGACCGGATCGAAGATCGGCGCCGTCAACGGCACACTGATTTTCATGGTCGGCGGTGACGAAGCGACCATCGATCGCCTCAATCCCTTGTTCGCCGCCATGGGCAAAAAGATTTTCCGCATGGGCGAAACCGGCAAAGGCCAGACCACCAAGCTGGCGATGAACCTGCAGATCGCCCTTATTTATGAGGGCTTCGCTGAAGCTCTCACTCTCGCCACAAAACTTGGCGTGGACTCGCGGCAACTGGTCTCGCTGATCGAAGCCACCATGGTCCGCTCTGGAGTCGTCGAGTACAAAGCGACTTTCGTTCTGCAGCGTGACTTTACGCCCAATTTTCCGCTGCGGCTCATGCACAAAGACATCCTGCTCACACTCGAAGCCGCGAAAGAAGCCCGCGTAAAACTCCCCGCTCTTGAAACCGTGGAAGAGATCTACGAAATGGCCACCGAAGACGGCCACCGCGATCTCGACTATGCCGCAACCCTGACCCTGCTGGAAAAGTGGGCCGGGGTGCAGGTGAAAGGCGAAGCGGCATAAGGCGTTGACGCGCCCCACCTCGCCCCCTGATATGTTCCCGCTAGCGGCGAGCTCTTCGATTGATAGAACAAAGATTGATAGAACAAAGATTGATAGGCTAAATATTGATAGGCCAAACCATTTCGCACTACCGCATTGTCGAGAAACTTGGCGGTGGTGGTATGGGCGTGGTCTACAAAGCCGAAGACTTGAAACTTGGCCGTTTCGTCGCACTTAAGTTCCTGCCCGGTGACGTTGCCGCCGACCCGCAGGCCCTCAGCCGGTTCCAACGCGAAGCCAAGGCCTCCTCGGCTCTGAACCATCCCAACATCTGCACCGTCTACGAGATTGACGAGCAGAATGGCCAGACCTTCATCGCAATGGAGTTTCTTGACGGCGCAACCCTGAAGCATGTGATTGGCAATCGCCCAATGGATCTGGATCGTGTCCTGGAGATCGCTATTGAAGTTGCCGACGCACTCGACGCAGCTCATGGGCAGGGCATCGTTCACCGTGACATTAAGCCGGCCAACATCTTCGTCACCAAGCGAGGTCACGCCAAAATTCTGGACTTCGGTTTGGCGAAGGTCACGCTCAAGCCAGACGATATCGGCATTGGAGCCACTGCCACAGTTGTCGCCGAGGAGTATCTCACCAGCCCGGGCAGCACGCTGGGAACAGTCGCTTATATGTCGCCTGAGCAGGTTTTGGCCAAGGAACTGGATGCTCGAACCGATCTTTTTTCCTTTGGAGTCGTGCTCTACGAAATGACGACCGGTACACTGCCCTTTCGCGGCGACGGTTCGGGAGTAATCTTCGATGCCATCCTTCATAAACAGCCACCCGCAGTCGTGCGTCTGAATCCCGATCTTCCAGCAAAACTCGAAGATGTAATCTCCAAGTCCCTGGAAAAGGATCGTGACGTCCGATACCAGTCCGCCACAGAACTAAGAGCAGATCTGAAGCGGGTGAGGCGTGATACCGAGTCGCAGCGCCTTCAAATCGCTCCTGCGTCAGCCCAGCAGTCCTCACGATTCAGCCGCACATCCAAGGCAGTGATGGTCGCGGCGGCTATTGTTCTTATCGCATGCCTGGCAGCCTATGGAGTTCGACACTATATTTCCCGGTCTCGCCCGCCGGAAGCCGTGCAAGTTGCTCCCAAACCCTCCGTTGAAACCATGGCCGTGCTTCCCTTCCACGATATCTCCGCAGCAACCTCCGATAGTTGGGGCATCGGGATGACCGACGCCATCATCAGCCGCCTGACCTCGCTGCAAAATCTGGCGGTGCGCCCAACCACCTCGGTTTTGAAATACGCCAAGGAAACCCCGGATCCTGCCGAAGCGGCCAGAGCTTTGAATGTGGAAAGCATTTTGGAGGGCACCTACCAGCGCTCTTCCGACGTAATCCGCGTCACGGTTCAACTCATCGACGGCCGGACCGGCAACACCAAGTGGTCGCAACGCTACGACCTGCACAGTGCCGACATCCTGAGCTTTGAAGATCAGATCGCCACCAAGGTCGTAGAAGGCCTCAAGATCGAAATCTCTCCCACCGAGCAAAAGTCCATCCAGCAACTTGCCACCACCAACGTCGACGCCTACAACGATTACCTCCAGGCACGTTTCTATCTGAACGAATACCTGGTCACTTCGCGGCTGGAGAGTATTGAAAAAGGCAAAACCCTCCTTGCCCGCGCCGTCTCGCTGGATAAGAATTTCGCCGAAGCCTACGCCCTGCTGGCCGAGTTTTGCGTGTTTCAAGGGGCGAATTTTCTTGAAGATGCCTCCGGAAATTTGAAGCGCGGCGAGGCCGCAGCCCAGAGCGCGTTGAGCATCAATCCCCACTCGGTGCAAGGATTGACTGCCTTGGGCGGAGCCTACAGTGAGCAGGGCCGCGTGGGCGAAGGCATCCGCGTCGTCCGGCAGGCAGTTGCTCTCGCTCCCAACGACGAGAATGCCTGGCAGAACCTCGGCTATTCATACTATTACGCGGGCCTGAATGAACTTTCCGAAAAAGCCTACCGGCGCCTGATGGAGTTGAATCCCACTACTCTTCAGCCCCGTTGGATGAACGCCCGCATGCTTCTCTACCAGGGCAAGCTGCCGGAGGCCGATCAGGAAATGCGCCAGGTCGTGGCCCAAAATCCCGATCAGTTCAAGGCCTTGGCATACTTCGGGGTCGTTCTCTATTACGAGGGCAAGCTCGATGAAGCTCAAGCCGCACTCGAGCGCTCGCTGCAACTATCTCCCAACTCCGGCGACGAAGCACCCCAGATGATGGCCGGGTTCTTATACGCTTCTCGTCACCAGCGCGAAAAAATCAACCCCAAGCTGTTGCAACGCCGCCCGCAGGAAATCGTCGATGGCGATGGCGCCTATTGGACCGGTGGCATCTATGCCCTGCTCGGCGACCGCAAGGACGCTCTCCTTTGGCTGCAACGCACCGCCGCTCTCGGAGATGTGAACTACCCCTGGTTCGAACGCGACAAGAACTATGACAGTCTCCGCTCTGATCCGGAGTACCAGAAAATAATGGCGGACATCCGGCAACGCTGGGAAGCATACAAAGAAGAGTTCGATCCTTCCCCGTGATTTTCAGCAATGGCTTTGACACGCGGTCGCCGTCAATATGCCAGCAGAATCCGCAAATCGCGCAGGTTGTTTCCGGTTGGCCCAGTCTCAATCGCGTCGCCCAGTGCATTGAAGAACGGATAAGCGTCGAATTTCTCCAGCGCTGCTCTGGCATTTAGCTTTTTCAACTGCGCGCGTGCCACTGTGCTTCCATCTGCAACCGCGCCAGCCGCCGGGCTGTTTCCATCTACTCCGTCCGTTCCCGCGCTGAGCGCAGTGATGTTTTGTCCCGCAATCTTCGCGGCGCACGCCAGTGCAAACTGCTGATTGCGTCCGCCGATACCTCCGTTCGTGACCTTCACCGTCACTTCCCCACCGGAGATCAGGCACACTCGCTCGGATCTTGTTTTCAGCTCACGCACACACTTCAATAAATATTCGGCCGCGCGCTCGTAGTCCCAATCATCACAAGAATTGTCCACATGCACGGCAAACCCAGCGCGCTCGGCCGCGACTTTCGCCTGCTCGACTGCAGTTTGGTTCGAAAGAATTGTCCACCATCGCGAACGGTAGAAGGCCTGATCGTCCGACTTCGGCGTTTCCTCTAGAGCATGGCGCTCAAAAAGCTCGCGCGTGGAGTGCGGAAGCCGCGGGAGCAATCCGTGCTTCTCGGCGATGCGATAACAATCTTCAACGCTGGCTGAGTCGGGCATCGTCGGACCCGAAGCCAGAGCATCGGGAATATTGTCGGGAACGTCGGAAACCAGCAGCGAAACCTGCTGCGCCGGAAACGCAGCCTGCGCCAGCCGTCCGCCTTTGACAGCAGAGAGGTGTTTGCGGATGGCGTTAATCTCAGCGATCGGCGCGCCGGAATGCACCAGTGCGTGATAGGTCGCTATCAGATCGTCGAGTGAGATCTCGTCGTCGATGGGCTTTTCGACGATAGACGATCCTCCGCCGCTGAGCATGAATATAACGAGAGAGGCCGCAGTTTGCGCCTCCAGTGCTGTGCGGATAGCGCTCGCTGCGCGGATGGATTCGGCGTTTGGCGTAGGATGTCCGCCGCGAAAATAGCGAAAGCCGCGTATCTGCGCCGATGGCTCAACCGGACACGCCACAATTCCCTCCAGCGCAGACTCGCCGACCTGCTGCGCGAGGGCTTCAACCATCGTGTGTCCGGCCTTGCCGATGGAGATTACCAGGACGCGCGAATAAGAATCGAGATGGTAAAGATCTTCGCAGACGCGCAATACACCACGCTCGCAGTGCACGTGCCGCGAAAAC
>Ga0209693_10000019_pt1 | contig 62688 bp, 50 predicted proteins | sample HubBroMetageWRM3_FD_188345 | JGI IMG/M metagenome (GOLD analysis project Ga0209693, IMG submission 188345) | Warmed soil microbial communities from the Hubbard Brook experimental Forest, New Hampshire - Hubbard Brook CCASE Soil Metagenome WRM 3... | ecosystem: Environmental > Terrestrial > Soil... | reverse complement strand
AGTGGGGACGTAGTTCAGTTGGTTAGAACGCTGCCCTGTCACGGCAGAGGCCGCGGGTTCGAGTCCCGTCGTCCCCGCCAATTCTTTCAAGCCCTTGCGAAGAGCGAATGGCAGCATCCACGTTTTTTGTGCCGCTGATTGTGTCGTAACTCTCGGTTTTGACTCCTACTGAAAGCATATCTACCACCGTCCTCTTCGCTTCATTTCGGACGGGAAACAATGCTCAGCATTTTCTGGAGACGTGACCTGCGATCTACATGATTTGTCCGGCCGCTCGCCTGGGACTCGGCCAACCCTGTGATAGTGGTGATGCCACAATTCGTGGAAGGCCATAGTCTCACGCGTCCCCCGTCAGTGTCCGATGACCAAGCCGGTCGAATTAGACATTGTTGGTTAGAAAAATGGTGGAGGTCAATTTGTTGTCGAGCCGGCGGAGTGGACAGGTTCTTTGAAACGTTTTATATTTCTACCGAAAATCTGAAGCCTCCAAATCTGAACCTCCTGGAGTCGAACGTGAGATCACCGCACCCACGAATCGCAAATATTCTACTCGGCGTCGGCTTATTCGCCGTCAGCGTTGTTTGTTCTGCACAAGACACACACTTCTCACCCAAGGGCCAGCAGATTCCCGCACCAGAATGTCTGACGATGAAAGGGTTGTGGGAGGGCGGATCAAAGGCATGCAGCCAGTCAGAACACGAGGCATGGCTCGCCGATATCACACACTGGAGAGGTGAACGCCGCATTCGTACCGGCTATGACGGCGCGAGGTACGATCTGCCGGCGCTGAAATGGACGCAGTCCAGCTTCATGCAGCCGCAGATGATGGTTCAGGATCGGTATTTTTACGATCCGATCGCCGGCAAGTACACCGTAGACCGCTATCTCGACGACCTTGAAAAGCGCTACGGCGGGATTGACGCAGTCTTGATCTGGCCGACCTATCCAAACATGGGAATCGACAATCGCAATCAACACGACCTGATCCGCAGCATGCCGGGAGGCGTCGCCGGTGTGAAGCAAATGATTGCCGACTTCCATCGGCGCGGAGTGCGAGTACTGTTTCCGATGATGATGTGGGATCAGGGAACACGGGAGTCGGGCATTCCCTGGCCAACCGCGATTGCCAGCCTGATGGCCGAAGTCGGAGCCGATGGCATCAACGGCGACACCCAGGACGGCGTTCCCCTGGCATTCTCGCTAGCTGCCGACAAAATCGGCCATCCTCTTGCTTTTGAACCTGAGGGAAGTCCGTCAGACGAAGCTTTGGCGTGGGACGTGATGACGTGGGGCCAATACCAATTTCCTTTCACTCCTCTCGTCGACAAATACAAGTGGCTTGAAACGCGGCACATGGTGAACATCTCGCACCGTTGGAATCGCGACAAAACCGACGATCTGCAATTCGCTTTTTTCAACGGAGTTGGCTGGGAGAGTTGGGAGAACATCTGGGGCATCTGGAACGGAATCACGCCGCGCGATGCAGAAGCCACGAGGCGTGTTGCAACCATCGAGCGCGGCGTGGCACCGTTCTTGATCAGCAAGGACTGGGAACCTATGGCGCCGATGCTTCGGTATGGAGTGTTTGCCAGCCGCTGGCCGCTGGGAGACGAAGCAATCTGGACGATTGTGAACCGAAACGAATACGACGTAGTAGGCGACCAGATGGAGGTAGCAGTGAAAGACGATGTTCGCTACTTCGACCTCTATCACGGAGTGGAGTTGAAGGCTGAGACCAGGCCGGATGGCAGAACTGTGCTGGCCTTTGCGATCGAAGCAAAGGGTTATGGAGCGATCCTCGCGACCAACAGCGCGCCAGACCAGAAGTCACTGGCCTTGATGTCGAGAATGAAAGAGCTGACGGCAACGCCGCTGGCCAGCTACTCGCACGAATGGAAGGTTGAGCCCCAGCAAATTGTTCCTATCCAACCGACGAAGGCCGCAACGATGGTCCCGGCAGGGATGGTCAAGATCCCCGAGGCCGATTTCCTTTTTAAAATCTCTGGAATCGAAATTGAAGGGCTCAATGACGCTGGGGTGGATGTGCAGTATCCGTGGGAAGACTCGCCACGCCGCTTTCATGAGCATCCCATGCATGTGGCTTCTTTCTACATCGACAAGTACCCGGTTACTAACGCTGATTTCAAGAAGTTCGTTGACGCCACCAAATATCATCCAAAAGACGATCTCAATTTTCTCCGTGATTGGAAGGATGGCAGCTTTCTGAAGGGGTGGGAAAATAAACCGGTGACATGGGTCTCCCAAGAAGACGCTCGGGCCTATGCGAGTTGGGCGGGGAAACGCCTGCCCCATGAATGGGAATGGCAGTACGCCGCTCAAGGCGCGGACGGTCGCCTCTATCCTTGGGGTAAGGAGTGGGATGACAGTGCGGTGCCGGTGCCGGACAAGTCACGTACTATGCGAGGTCCGGATCCGGTCGATGCACATCCGAAGGGAGCCAGTCCGTTTGGCGTGATGGACATGGTAGGAAACGTCTGGCAGTGGTCGGAGGAATTTGTTGACGAGCACACGCGGGGCGGTATTCTCCGCGGGGGCAGCTACTATAGGCCGCAGGGCTCGATCTGGTACTTCCCTCAGGCGTACAAACTGAACGAGCACGGCAAGTTGCTGCTGATGTCTCCCAGCATGGATCGCTCCGGAGGAGTCGGATTCCGCTGCGTAGTAGACTCGCAGTGAGTCGGCCGGCTGCTCACCTTAAAGCCGGGAACAACAGTCCCCCTGTGTTTCGACACGGCAAGCCATGACAGCACCCGTGACAATGCGGCAGATCGCTGAGCGTGCGGGCGTCTCTATCGGCACGGTGTCGCATGTAATCAATGGAACCGCAACGGTTCGGCCTAAGCTGCGAGAGCGTGTGATCGAGGCAATTCGCAGCATGGGCTATCAGCCGAGTGCCTTGGCGCAGGGACTCCGGAAAAATAGAACTAACATGCTCGGAATGGTGATTCCGGACATTACAAATCCATTCTTCCCGGGCGTGGTTCGCGGTGTGGAGGACGTGGCTTATAAACGCTCGTTCCGTGTGATCCTGTGCAATGCGGACAACGATCCTTCGAAGGAAGAGTCGTACGTTCGCGAATTGCGCTCTTATCACATCGCGGGACTATTGATCATTCCGGCTGCGGGTGCCGACATCTCGGGTCACCTCCGTGCCTACGCATCGGCTTCGGTCCCGGTGGTTTGTATCGACCGCGTGCCGGAGGGGTGGAAGGGAGATGCCGTTCTCGTGGCCAACGCGGAGGGCGCCTATCTGGCAACGCGCCATTTGATTCAGGTGGGACACAGACGTTTGGCCGTGATCGCCGGGCCGCTCAAGCTGACCAACGCGGCAGAGCGCCTGAAAGGTTTTACGCGCGCGTTAAACGAAGCTCGTATTGAGATTGAGCCGGAGTATGTTCAGGAAGCGCGTTTCGATACCGCCAGTGGTTACCAGGCAGCTCTTCGCCTGCTGCAGATGCTCCCACGCCCCACTGCTATTTTTGCCTGCAACGACCTCATGGCTTTTGGCGTACTGCAGGCCGCTCGTGAACTTAATCTGCGCTGTCCGGAAGACTTGTCGATTGCGGGTTTTGACAGTCTCGAGTTCACTAAATTTACCGATCCTTCCCTGACATCCGTTTACCAGCCGGGATATCAACTGGGCGCAACCGCGGCCCGGCTTCTGCTGCAGAGGGTCGACGGAATGCGGTTTGCGGCAAAAAAGGTTCTGCTCCCGACTGAATTGAAGAAGCGCAATTCTGTGGGACCGCCTCGCGCTTTGGTAGCGGAAGGGACAGGGCGAACCGCGAAGGCGCGAGACCGCCGGGGCCTGGAGCGCAGAAAGCTGAAGGCCTAACGAGTGTCGGGCTAATTTCTTCCCCGACGTTTCGATTTAGATATTGACAACGGCAAACGAGTGGGAGTAAGGTCTGCTGGTTTGAAACGATTCAAACTGGAATGACTCTTGCCGCCGGTTGCCTCGATTTACCGCTGGGTCGCGGCACCGTGCGTGGAGGAAAAATTATGCGCCGCAACCCATGCTTGTTTCTGCTCGTCGTTTGCGTCCTGACCGCTACTGCGTTGCTGGCCCAAGTGGTAATCACCAGCACTATTTTGGGCACCGCGACCGACCCGCAAGGTGCTCTGATCGCAGGTGCGAAAGTAACCCTCACGAACGTGGACACCGGCGTCCAGTGGAAGGCGACCACGACGGCCAGCGGCGACTATCAGTTCCCCAACCTCATCGCCGGCCACTACAAGGTCGAGGTCTTCAAGGACGGCTTCGCCCGCACGGTGTCGACCGACGTCGCTTTGGAAAACGGCACTAAGCAGCGCGTTAACTTCGGACTCAAGATGGGGAAAGCCACAGAGACGGTGGAGGTGAGCGCCGCCGCGGCGCTTATGAAAACCGACGATGCCAATGTCTCGGAAGTCATCGAGAACAAATTTGTCGCCGACCTACCCATGGAAGGCCGCAACTACCTGAACTTCGCGGAGATCTTGCCGGGTTTCAACAGCGGCACCGGCGATACCACGCGCATGCAGTGGGGCCTTGCCTCTGCGAGTGCTGCCGGCGGCGCGAAGGAGTTAAATGTCGGTGGTACCGATTACGGTGTCGGCTATTACGTTGACGGGATCGACAACAACGACAATTGGGTGGAGGGTCCGTTGATGAACATCAACGAGGACACCATCCAGGAAGTGAAAGCCGAAGTTTCCAATTACTCGGCCGAGTACGGCCGTGACGTGGGCCAAATCAGCATCACCACCAAGTCCGGAACCAACACCGTGCATGGAAGCGTGTACGATGCGTTCCAGAATGCGGGCTTGAACGCAAACGACCCCTACAGCAACTTTCAGGGCATACCGCGCAGCGCGTATCACCAGAACCAATATGGTTTCACGGTCGGCGGGCCAGTTTACATTCCCAAAGTATTTGACGGAAGAAATAAGGCTTTCTTCTTCGGATCGTTCGAGCGGCTGCGCAACGTAGGGCTGACCAACTTCACGGCTTACGTCCCGACTGCGGCAGACCTCGCGGGAGACTTCAGCCCCTGGCTGGCTGGCGCGCCTGCTGGCTTCGATCCTTCGACGCAGTGCACCGGAGTTCCCGGGACCGAGCCCAGCGTTTGCCAGTTTGTGATCTACGATCCGACCACCTACAACCCGACCACCGGAGCTCGGACGCCGTTCCCAGGAAATAAGATTTCGTCAACGATCATGGCTTCGCAATCCAGCCAAATGGCATTTAATTACCTTAGCCATTTCCCCACTCCTAATGGATACGCTTCGAGCGAGCCCGGCGACTACGACAATTATGCGGGATCCTATGACGCTGGCATCAATGACAACAACTATACGGTTCGCGGAGACTACAACATCGGCAGCCACGATTTCGTCTATTTCCGCTACCTTCACGACATGGGTTACAGAGTCAACAATCCCAATAACCTACTCGCTTTCAATACTTCGGGCGTCGGCGTAGTTTTGGACCCCAGTCTCGACGAGGGTGACGGTCCGTTTCACCGTGTCAATACCTATCAATTTCACTACGTGCATACCTTTAACGCCACTCTGAGCAATGAATTCAACATAAGCTGGATGCGAGCGTACAACTACAGCAATCTGCAATCGCAAATTTCTGCCTTCGACTCATCGTGGCTTCCCAGCCTGTTTACGAACTCATCTTCGAACATGGCCGGTTACACGGCCTTCGACAAGAGCCAGTTCGGCGTCAGCAACGACGCTAATTTCGCAGTGAACATTGGGAGCGCAGGTCAGTTTGCAAACGATCTGAGCCTCGGAACCGACTCCGCCGGTGAGTACTGGTATCAGTATGTCCCTATTTTCCAGTTGACCGACAACATTCAGAAGATGATTGGCCGGCACTTCATAAAGGTCGGCTATTACATGGCGCGCCGTTACGAGCGCGACAACGACATCATCCGCTCGGTAACGGCTGACGGAGGCTATACCGGCTTCGGGCCTAATAGTTCTGACGGCTCCGGCTTCAACTATCTGGCTGAGTTCGAAACCGGTTTCGTAAGCAATATCAACCAGCGAACCCCCGCCACCAGCGGTGATGCCAGCCTTTATTACGGCACGCCCGAATATGGCGTGTACGTGGGAGACACCTGGAACGCTACTCGAAAACTTACAGCGACTGTGGGTCTGCGCTACGATCTGCCGATCCCTGCATATTCGGTGGACAATTACTGGGGCGTCCTCGACCAGACGTATCCCGGATGGCGGTTTGTCATGCCAGGCTTAACCCCGGGGACCAGTGCTCACCCATTCACCGCCGACAAGAAGGATTTTGCGCCGCGCATCGGGCTCGCTTACCGGCTCGGAGACAAGACGGTGATTCGCGCCGGCTATGGCATCTTCTACGAGACCGGACGTTTCAAATTTCTCGACCAGGTTACGTGGAATTCCCCGGCCTACGGCGGCACTCAGTACTATTCCTCCAACATTTCAGACGGTCCCGGAGGCACCGGCTACACCCTCTCCCAAACATTCCCCACGGCGATTTCAGTTGCCCGCGGCACCTGGCCGTATCAACTGGGCACCGACGGAGGTTTGATGTGGACTCCGAACAATCAGAGCACCACGTCGACCGTGGATCAGAAGACCTGGAAGACTACCTACATCCAGCGCTGGAGTCTGGATGTGCAACGCGAACTTGGGAAAGCCGTGGTCGCGAACATCGGTTATGTGGGTTCCGAAGGCACGCACATGGCGATTCAATACGACTTGAATCTTTTCCCGCAGGGCTTCTACCCAGACATTAATGTTCAGCTCGACGGGGACGGCGAATGTCTGACCTGCGACGCCGCGCGGCCACAGACCGCGGCAGCGCCCGGCCGCTGGGGCGGCGTGAACTCGGTTCGCCCCGACCAGAGTAACAACTACAACGCCATGAATGCCGAGTTGAAAACCCGGGGATGGCATGGCATGACCACTGAGATTGCATACACCTGGTCGAAGCAAATGGACGAATATTTCGGAGAAAGCGGCGAGTCAAATAACGCCGGCGTTGCGAAAGAAATCATCGGCGGCCAGTGGCATCCGAATTGGAGTTATGGTCCCTCCGACGCGAACCATACCAACCGCTTCGTGGCTGCTGTTACCTACGAGTTGCCGGGAAGGACGCTGGGAAATCACGTGCTGCGCGAGGCGGTTGGAGGCTGGCAGATCAATTCCATTGCCACGTTTGAATCGGGGTCGCCGACCACGGTCTTTAATGGTTACACCAGTTCGTACGACGGCATGGGCGATGTTCCGCTGCAAACCTGTAACGCCAATCTTTCGCGTGGGAGCAGGAGCATTACCAACTCTTTCAACACCAACTGCTACGCCGAGCCGGCCGCTAGCACTGATCCGTTCTACGTTAGTCAAGGCATCACGAACTATGCGGTGACTCGAGGGAATGAAGGGCGGAATGAGCTGGTTCAGCCAGGAATCAACGACTGGGATTTGGGATTACAAAAGGCACTCAGGGTGTTCGGCGAAGGCCGTGAGTTGCAGTTCCGCCTGGACTCGTTCAACGCCTTCAATCACACCCAATGGAGCGCCATGAACAACAGCTACTGCCCTTTCCTGGGCTATGCACCTTGCGTGCTTGATGACCGCCAGACCAACTCAGCAAGCCATTTTGGCTACGTAAGTGCATCTCGTCCGGGCCGCCACGTGCAGTTGAACATGAGATTTGTGTTCTAGATTTTGCGTGACGGCGCGAGGCCCTCCCCCATCGCTCGCGCCGTCGGGTTGCAACGGGCCGCGCCGCGCAATGAAGAGGCGATTAACCGCGAGTGCCATGTATCCACCCGGAAGCCTACTCAATTGCGTATCGATCGCAATCGCAATCACGGTGACCAGATAGGAAAATCAGAGCGTCATGCAAAAACCTATCGTCGTCGTCGGCAGTATCAATCTCGACTTAGTAGTGGGCGCTGATCATATTCCCCAGGTGGGGGAGACGATCATTGGCAATAGCTATAACACTTCTTACGGCGGGAAAGGCGCGAATCAGGCGGTCGCAGTAGCGAAACTCGGATATCCGCTTGCGCTGGTAGGAAACGTCGGCAACGACGCTTTTGGAACTCAGTTGCGCAACGGTCTGGAGGGAGCCGGTGTGGACACAACCTACATAAACACGGTGGAAGGGGCATCCGGCGTCGCGTTGATCACTACCGGGCGACGTGGTGAGAACAACATCGTGGTGGTGCCGGGCGCCAATGGCAGCTTCACGCCGAAACAGCTCGAAAAAGCTGCGACGATTCTGGAATATGCTGGATTCCTTCTGACGCAGCTGGAGATTCCCTTGGAGACAGTTGAATACCTGGCACAGTTCGCCGAGCGACACAACATCCCACTTATGCTTGACCCCGCACCGGCGCGCGAGTTGCCCCGGACCCTGCTTCGCAAAGTGTCCTGGATTACTCCTAACGAAACTGAAACCGAGGAACTGCTTAAAACGAAGTTTGAGAACAGTGACCGGAGTTATTATGCAGCAGCGGAGAGTCTTCTGGATCGCGGTGCCAAGAACGTCTTATTGAAGTTGGGATCGCACGGTTGCCTCATCGCGCAAGGAAGTCTAGCCAAAGAGCGCGTCCCCGCTTTCTCCGTGAATGCTGTAGATACGACTGGAGCTGGGGATGCATTCAACGCAGGATTTGCAGTGGGATTGATGCGCGGCTCCACAGTTGCGCGGAGCGCGGTTTTCGCGTCTGCCGTCGCCGCCATTTCGGTAACCCGTCATGGGGCGCAGCTCTCAATGCCGACCGGGGCTGAAGTAAAGACTTTTCTAGACGAACGCTTGGGACCGGAAGCATCCTTTCTTGCAGTCGAATCCGAGGTCTAGGCCAAGCTCGGCTTCACTTCTCTTGACCAGGCTACCGCTATCCTGCCGCATGCCGTTATAGATCCCGCGTCCTTAGGCAAGATCGTAGCGATCGAGGTTCATTACCTTGTTCCATGCAGCTGCGAAGTCCTTCACAAACGCCTCCTTCGCGTCGTCGGATGCATAGACTTCTGCGAGTGCCCGAAGTTGGGAGTTCGAACCGAACACAAGATCGACGCGCGTGCCGGTCCACTTGATTTTGTTCGTCGCACGATCGCGCCCCTCATACACGCCTTCTGTAGAGGAGGGCTCCCACTTCGTATTCATGTCGAGCAGGTTAACGAAGAAATCGTTGCTCAGCGTCTCGGGTCGCTTGGTGAAGATGCCATGTTTGGCCTGTCCGAAGTTCGCATTCAGGGCGCGCAGGCCGCCGACGAGAACCGTCATCTCGGGGGCAGTCAGCGTGAGCAACTGCGCCCGATCCACTAGCAACTCCTCGGCCGACAGGATCTGTCCGGTGCGCAGATAGTTGCGGAACCCATCCGCGACCGGCTCCATTATGGCGAATGAGTGCACGTCGGTCTGCTTCTGCGAAGCATCCGTGCGCCCCGGCGAGAAGGAAACCTTCACTTTGTACCCGGCCCTTTTCGCGGCTTCCTCGACGGCTGCGCAGCCGCCCAACACAATCAGATCTGCAAGCGAAATCTTTTTCCCTTTGCTCCCATTCGATTGAGAGCTGTTGAAATCCTTTTGGATCGCCTCCAGCTTCTTGAGAACCTTCGCCAGTTCGGCCGGCTGGTTCACTTCCCAATCTTTTTGCGGCGCAAGGCGAATACGCGCGCCGTTCGCCCCACCACGCTTGTCGGAGCCGCGGAACGAAGCCGCCGATGCCCAGGCGGTCGTGACCAGTTGGGAGATCGATAGTCCGGATTTGAGGATCTTCGCCTTCAGCGCAGCAATCTCCTTTTCGCCAATCAATTTATGATCCACGGCGGGGACAGGGTCTTGCCACAGCTGCAGCTCCTTCGGAACGAGTGGGCCAAGGTAGCGAGAGATTGGCCCCATATCGCGGTGCGTGAGCTTGAACCACGCCCGGGCAAACGCGTCCGCCAACTGATCTGGATGATCGTAGAAACGCCGCGAAATCTTTTCGTAAGCGGGGTCGAACCGCAATGCGAGGTCCGTGGTCAGCATGGAGGGCGCGTGGCGCTTTGAGGGATCGTGCGCATCCGGTACCGCAGCTTTGCCCGCGCCATTTTTCGGTGTCCACTGATGTGCTCCGGCCGGGCTCTTGGTCAGTTCCCATTCGTAGCTGAACAGGTTCGTGAAGAAGTTGTTGCTCCATTTCGTAGGCGTCGTGGTCCAAATGACTTCCAGGCCGCTACCGATCGTGTCAGCGCTATGACCTTTGCCAAGTTTATTCTTCCATCCGAAGCCTTGATCCTCGATGTTGGCACCTTCTGGCTCGTTGCCTACATACTGAGCGGGAACACCCGCGCCATGGGTTTTGCCGAAGGTGTGACCACCGGCGATGAGTGCAACTGTTTCTTCGTCATCCATCGCCATGCGGGCGAACGTCTCTCTGATATCGCGCGCCGCGGCGAGGGGATCAGGCTTTCCATTCGGCCCTTCCGGATTCACATAGATCAGACCCATCTGCACGGCGCCGAGCGGCTTCTGAAGATCACGATCGCCGGTGTAGCGCTCGTCGGCCAGCCACTTGCCTTCGGGGCCCCAGTTCAATTCTTCGGGCTCCCACACATCCTCGCGCCCGCCGCCAAAACCGAAGGTCTTGAATCCCATCGAATCGAGGGCGACGTTGCCGGCGAGAATCATCAGGTCGGCCCAGGAGATTTTTCGGCCATACTTCTGCTTGATCGGCCACAGCAGCCGGCGCGCCTTGTCGAGGTTGACGTTGTCCGGCCAGCTATTGAGCGGAGCGAAGCGCTGCTGTCCGGCTCCGGCTCCGCCGCGGCCATCGCCGATGCGGTACGTGCCTGCGCTGTGCCACGCCATACGAATGAACAGCGGCCCGTAGTGCCCAAAGTCGGCCGGCCACCACTCCTGCGAATCCGTCATCAAGGCGTGCAGGTCCTTGATCACGGCCTTCAGGTCGAGGCTCTTGAATTCTTTCGCGTAGTTGAACGCCTTGCCCATCGGATCGGACTTCGGAGAGTGCTGGTGCAGAATGTTCACGTTCACCTGGTTCGGCCACCAGTCGGCATTCGTGTAGGAGTTGCGAGCGCCGTGCCCCATTGGGCACTTCGATTCAGTTGCGGTGTTTTTTTGCTTAACTTCGGGGACTACACTTCCTGATGAACTCGCGAGTGTGTTTTCCATATGTTTTCGTCCTTCGAATATGATTAAGTACCGGCTGAAAAAGTTACTTTTTGACGCTGCAGCGGCGGCAGAGGCCGAAAACCTCGACCAACGGTTGCGTCAGATCAAAGCCATCCGGCAGATGCCGGGATAGCCTTTTGAAATCGATAAACTCTCCTTCGATGTCCTGCACCGATTTGCAGCGCGAGCAAACCAGGTGATGATGAGGTTTGAGATTGCCGTCCACAAGCAACGTGGTCGCATGAGGAGTGACCTCGCGCAGCAACCCGCACTCGATAAAAAGCCGCAGATTGTTGTAGATCGTGGCCAAAGAGATAGATGGAATGCGGCGCCGGACTGCGGCGTAAATGTCTTCCGGGGAATAGTGTCCGTGGGAAGCGACGACAGCCTCATAGACGACCTGACGCTGGTGCGTAACGGCCAAACCGTGCTTCGCGGCCAGTTCACGGAACTGTTCATGGCGGAGACGCATGGTTATCGGATGAGAATGATTATAAAACGATAGAGAGTAGTGTCAACTGAAATCTTCCCGTGAGCCGAAAAAAGAGTCGCACGCTGCACTCCGCCCCGGCACGCGCCGGAGCGGAGCACAATCGCGCAACCTAGCCTTGCGTGGCGTGCAACACGCGGAACGTACTGCCTCCGCTGGACCAGACCAGCACTAAAGCATCCTCCCCTTTCGGGACATCGGCTAGCGCTTTGGCGACGTCGGCTGCTGACTGCTGGGAATGGCGGTCGACTTCGATAATTACATCTCCTCGCTGCAAGCCTGCGTTGTCTGCCGGACTTCCAGGCTGCACGTCTTGTACTACAGCGCCATGAACGTTGCTCGGGACCTGCAGTTGATCACGAGTATCTGGACTCAATTCGCCCAGGCTCAGTCCCCAGCGGCCTTTTTCGTGGTCGCCAGCTACTGTCACGCCGCCGTTGGTCGCGCCCATCGCTTCCAGAGTGACTGGAACGCTCGTCGTCTTGCCTTCGCGCATCACCTCGAGTTGGATAGTTTCACCGGGCCGTTTTTGCCCGACTTCCATCTGCAACTCTCCGGCATCCGTTACGGATTGCCCGTTCAATTTGGTGATGACATCGCCAATGCGCAGGCCAGACTTGCCTCCAGCAGAGTTCGGTTCGACTTCGGTTACAACGGCTCCGTTGGCGTTGCTCATCCGGAAGAACTTGGCGTTATCCGGAGTCACATCCGAAATGCCAATCCCGATAAGGCCATGACTGACTTTGCCGTCGCGAATCAAGGTCTCAACCGTGGGTTCGACAATCTGCGCGGGAATCGCGAAGCCCATTCCGGAGAATGAACCGTTCGACGAAATCAGAAACGTGTTGATCCCGATCAGTTCGCCACGTGCATCGACCAGCGCACCGCCGGAGTTGCCGGGATTGATGGCGGCATCAGTCTGGATGAATTCTCCGGGCTTGCGGCGGTCACTGGCATCGAGATTGGGGCGCTTGAGCGCGCTGATGATGCCGCGCGTCACCGTGAACTGCAAACCATAAGGGTTACCGAACGCCAGCACAGTTTGACCGGGACGGAGCTTGGCCGAATCGCCCCAAGGCACGCTGGGCAGGTTCGTTCCGTTTATTTTGATCACAGCCAGGTCGGTGAGCGGGTCGGTACCGATAAGCTTTGCCGAAAATACATCACGGTTGCTCATGGTGACGCGGATGTCGGTGGCGCCATCGACCACGTGATTGTTAGTAACGATGTAACCATCAGGGGAGATGATCACTCCGCTGCCCAGACCGTGCTCCACCCTCGGGCGCGGATTATTCGGTATGTTGAACTGAAACTGATGCCCCGGTGTACCGCCGAATGGGTTGCCCCCGAAAGGCGCGAAGAACTGCTGCATGTCTTGCGAGGAATCGTCGCCGCTTTGCTGAGGGCTCGCCTTCGACGTCACGGTTACGTTGACGACAGCAGGGGTAACCCGGGCCGCCAGCGTTTCCATAGCGTGGTCGAGTGACAGTATGGCGGCGACGCTGTTGTCATCGAGCGGTGCAGCGGCAGGGGCCGCCGCGGACGCCCTCGCTGGTTTGGCCGAGGCGAACTCGTAAGTTGCCAGCGACGCGACGGTTAGCACAGCGACCACGGCCACGAGCAAACGCCGGGTCAGGATTGTCTTCCAGGTATTCATTTCACTTCTCCTTGTGGAACTAAGTATTTAGTTGTTACTGCCAAAAATTTTTGCCTATGTCTTATTCGCAACAGGCCCTCGGTCCACCTGCTGCTCGACCAAGGTGATGCGCCACACGCGAACGCTCCATACCCACGAATTCGGCGCTACTCGCTGCGTGGTCCGGACCACCAGTAAAGTTTCTCCGGGCACGATTGTCTCGTTCGCTTCCGCGGTCACGATGTCCAGCAGGCCGGGATCGGTGTCTGCGCTCCACCGTGCCGCGGCCACCATCGGGACAAGGGATCGAGGTTCGGTCGCTTGACGTTCAACAGCGTGGCTAACCATTCGCCTCGCAGCTGGTCGCAGTAATTTTCGAATCGGCTGTGGCTGATTGGTCCGCAACGCGGCTGGAATCGCTGCCGCCACAGGAAATTCGGTTTGACCCAGCGTGCCGGCGTGGATGTCGTCACTGAGAATCGGATGGGCTGCCCGGTCGAATGCCACTAACTCGGGTACACGCGGCACCAGCACGAGGCACACCAGAGAAAAAGCACCCACGATACCCAGAGCTGGCTTCCAGACGTGTCTGGCATGCGGTCGGCGGGCATCGAGAATCTGCGCCACGCGCAGGGAAGCCTCGCGTGCGCGGTGCACGGCAGCCTGCGCCATAGTCCAGCCCCGCCGAGCAAAACTCTTCTCCAGGAGAGCGACCAGGCATTTCGCATAACCGTGCGGATTGGCGGTCTCGGCCAGCACTGCGTCGTCGCAGGCCATTTCGCGTTCCAGCGCGAGCCGGCCGTCGATCCACCAGACTGCAGGATGGAAGACGAATACCGCCCGCACGACCTTCTGGAGCAAATTGGTCCAGTCGTCCCAGCGCTTGAGGTGCGCAAATTCGTGGAGCAGAATGATCTTCAATTCGTCAGGAGGAAGTTCTCGCAGCGCCCAGGCTGGAATGACAATCATCGGCTTGAAAAAGCCGAAGGCTGAAGGCACGCTTACGTTGTTTGAGGTGGCAAGCGTTACCCGTCTTGACGAAGAAAAATCAGCGACGGTTTTTCGTATCGCGGGCTCAAGCTGGACCGAGTCGATGGCGATGCAACTCCTGCGAAGCCCTCGCAGCCGCCAAAGTCCCGCGGTCAGACGCAGCATCGCGGCACAGACTGCAAGAGCCCAAGCCAGAAACAGAAGAATTCCCCAGGGACCGGGCAAAGTGATCACAGGCCGCACGCCACTCGCCGACAGAAGAAACCGTGGGCTCACGATGCTGCTGATCAGCGGGAGCCCCGCGACCGCCAGCAGGGCCACGAACCAAACCGCAAATCGCGTTCCGGAGTTCTGTCGCGGCAGAAGGCGCAATGTGACCCAGGCGAAAAGAGCGACCAGCAATCCTTCGGGTAAAGAATTAAGAATACGCCCGATGGCTATCTGAGCGATTGTCTGGAACTGAGGCGACATCATTCCGCGCCACTCCGTTCCAGCATCTCGCGCAGGCGATTAAGTTCCTCCGCCTCGATGCCTCGATCCTCAAGGATGTTTAGGACGAGTTGCTCATGGGAGTTTTTGAAGAAACGGCCAACCAGGTTGCGGATCTCCGAACGCGTTGCCTCTTTCTGCCCGACTAGCGGAGCGTATACATGGGCGCGCCCATCTTTGGAATGCTTTACGTAGCCCTTTCGCTCCAGGACGCGAATGGTGGTCAAGACCGAGTTGTATGCCAATGGGGTTTTCTGCGAAAGGTACTCCATGACCAACTGGACCGTGCCAGACCCCTTGAGCCACAACACGTTCATGATCCGAAGCTCGGCTTCTGTAAGGGTCCTGGACTGTCTTCTAGGCACGCGGTTTCTCCGTAAATCCTCAGACGGTTTACACAATAAAAGGTAACTAATGATTTAGTTGCAAGTCGAGAATCTCGGGTTGCCTCCACGTCTTCTTTGGCCGAAAATGGCTGGGCTAGTCAGGTCGGGTTCTATGTGTCTCGCCACACAATTCGACCTTCTCCGTTGCCGACTCCGAGGCCTTATCTATGACGCCAAATAAATCAACTGGGATCATCGACATACCCAGCAGTCATTCGGTGGAGCAGACGGTAGAAAAACTCAAAGGGATTCTGCAGGCGAAGGGAGTGACCCTTTTCGCTCTGGTCGACCATAGCGGAGAAGCAGAAAAGGTAGGAATGAAAATGCCTCCCACCAAGCTGCTGATCTTTGGAAGCCCAAAAGCGGGCACGCCCTTGATGCTGGCCGCTCCCAGTATTGCCATCGATCTTCCGCTCAAGATTCTGGTCTGGCAAGACGCCCAGGCCCGCGTCTGGGTCAGTTACAACGACCCGGGCTATTTGCAGGAAAGGCACAACCTGCCACCGGACCTGTTGCAAAACATCGCGGTGGTCGAAACCTTGGCGGCTAAGGCAGCGGAGTGAAACAGTCAGGAAATCCCAACTACTATTAAGGAGAATATTTATGCCAGCGATTGCGACAAAAGATGGTACGCAGATTTATTACAAAGACTGGGGCACGGGTCAGCCCATAGTGTTCAGTCATGGATGGCCACTCACGGCGGACGACTGGGACGGACAGATGTTGTTCTTCGGCCAGCGCGGCTACCGAGTCATCGCGCACGACCGGCGCGGCCACGGCCGTTCCACCCAGACGTGGGACGGCAACGATATGGACACGTACGCAGATGATCTCGCCGTGCTCACCGAAAAACTTGACCTGAAAAATGCGATCCACGTGGGCCACTCCACGGGCGGCGGCGAAGTCGCCCGCTATATCGGACGGCATGGCTCAAAACGTGTCGGCATGGCCGTGCTGATCAGTTCCGTGCCACCGCTGATGGTGAAGACGGACAAGAATCCCCTCGGCGCGCCAATCTCGGTCTTTGACGGCCTCCGAGCCCAGCTTGCGGCCAATCGGCCGCAGTTTTACAGAGACATTACTCTTCCGTTCTACGGATACAACCGGCCCGGCGCCAAGATTTCCGAGGGTATCCGAGAGCACTGGTGGTTGCAGGGCATGCTGGGAGGAATGAAGGCGCACTATGACTGCATCAAGGCTTTCTCCGAGACAGATTTTACCGAGGACCTCAAGAAGTTCGATGTGCCGACGCTTGTCATGCACGGCGACGACGATCAGATCGTGCCGATCGATGCCGCGGGTCGAATGTCGGCAAAGATCGTTAAGGGTGCGCAGCTGATCGTGTATCCGGGTTTCCCACACGGAATGCCCACAACTAATGCTGACCGGATCAATGCCGACCTGCTGGCGTTTTTCGAGCGAAGCAAGCGAGCCGCCGCGTAGAGAAGGCCAATCCCGGCCTCGGAGCTCTGAGAGAGGAGGTAGAAGCCTCGACTGGCTCCGCAGTCTTAGGCTGCAGCCAGATACACATAACGCAGGATAAACAGGATGGTAAGGATCCAAATCAGCGTGTTCACTTCGCGGATCTTGCCCGCTGCAACTTTCACGACGGTGAAAGAGATCAGACCCAAGCTCAGGCCGGTCGCGATGCTGAACGTGAGAGGTGTGGCCAGCATGGTGATGAATGCCGGGACTGCCTCGCTGAAATCGTGCCATGCAATTTGCGCAATGGATTGCGTCATCAAAACGCCAACCAGAATCAGCGCCGGAGCCGTTGCGTAGGCTGGAATTGCGGTAGCCAGCGGCGAGCAGAAAGTGGCGAGCAGGAAGAGAACGGCAACGGCAATATTGCTCAGACCCGTGCGAGCCCCGGCAGCGACTCCGGCTGCGCTTTCGATGTAACTCGTCACCGTCGAAGTTCCCGTCAGCGCGCCGAAGATGGTGCCCACGGCGTCTGCAACCAGCACGCGGCCCACGCGGGGAATCTTGCCGTCTTTGATGAAGCCGCCTTGTTCGCACACTCCTACGAGCGTGCCAACGTTGTCGAAGAGGTCGACAAACAGGAATGCGAACAGGATCTCGAGTAATCCAAGATGACTGGCGCCGCGAAAATCAAGCTGCAGGAAAGTGGAAGAGGGGTGCGGCATCGAAAAAATTGCCGCCGGCCAGTTTGATATCCCCCGAAGAATTCCGACAAGTGTAGTACCGAAGATGCCAATCAGGATGGCGCCGTGAAGTTTTCGTGACATCAGGATTAGCGTCACGGCGAGGCCGAAGCAGGCGGTCTGCACTTCTTTGTCGGCAAAGCTGCCGAGCCCAACAAACGTGGCCGGATTTGCCACCACCAGCTTTGCGTTGCGCATGCCCACAAATGCGATGAACATTCCAATCCCCGCCGCCGTCGAGTGCTTCAAGCAGTCGGGCATGCCGTTGACGATCTGTTCGCGAACTCGGGTGACCGTGAGCACAAGAAAAAGGACGCCTGAACAAAAAACCACCGCCAGCGCGGTACGCCACGGGACATGCATGGCGATGCAAACGGAATAAGTGAAGTACGCATTCAGAGACATTCCCGGCGCCAACGCGATCGGATAGTTGGCATAGAGTCCCATGACCAGCGTAGCCACAGCTGCCGAGACGCAGGTTGCGAAGACCACGCCCTCGACGGGCATTCCTGCCTGGGCAAGAATCTGTGGGTTCACCACGATGATGTAAGCCATGGTGACGAAGGTGGTGAGGCCACCGAGCATCTCCTGCTTCACGGAAGTCTGATTCTCGGCGAGCTTGAAGTAGCGATCGATCAATGGTTCTCCCTGGGCTAAGGTCCGCGAACCTCAGACCGACTCAGTATTCGATCTTGTTGGACTTGTTTTCCCACGCACGAAATGCCGCTAATGCCTCTTCGCGCATCAGTTGAACCATCGGAATCTTGCGCTGCGAATAGGGCAGTGCGAGTTCACGGTAGATCAGCGAATCATCAAATCCGACGCGCGACGCATCTGCGTCGGCATTGGCAAAATAAACGCGAGAGAGGCGAGCCCAGTAGATTGCTCCAAGACACATCGGGCAGGGTTCGCAGGAAGTGTAAATCTCGCAAGCTTCAAGCTCGAAAGCGCCAAGCTTGCCGCAGGCTTCGCGGATCGCGACCATCTCCGCATGCGCGGTGGGATCATTGGCGGAAGTGACCTGATTCGCGCCCTCGGCAATAATGTTGCCGTCTTTCACAACCACGGCACCGAAGGGTCCGCCGCGTCCTGAGCGAACATTATCAATCGAGAGCTGAATGGCCCGGGCCATGAAAGGGTTATCCATGTTTTGATCTATCCATGTTTTGATCTCTGTTTTCGGATGATCTTTTTCAGCGCCAGCCTTGACCATGCCGCCTGAGCCTATCACTTTGTCCCCATCGACCTGCGGATCTTGGCATAACCGGGCTTGATGGCAGAATAAATGAAATCGCAGCGCTGTCGATATGGCACAAAGGCACTCTTCATCGCATTGATCGTGATCTTCTCGAAATCATCGATGGTCAAACCAAAGGCTTCGGAAGCGGCTTCGAATTCCCGCGTCATGGTTGTGCCGCTCATCAGCCGGTTGTCGGTGTTCAACGTCACGCGGAATTTCTCCTGATAAAGAATCCGGAAGGGATGCTCCGCCAAACTCGGCGTGGCGCCGGTGTGCACGTTGCTCAGCAGGCAGATCTCGAGGGGGATACGCTTGTCCAATACATATTGTGCTAAATCTCCCAACTTCACTGCCCTCCCATCCACAACCGCGATATCGTCGATCAACCGCGTCCCGTGCCCAATGCGGTGCGCACCGCAATACTGTATGGCTTGCCAGATCGATTCTTTTCCGTAACCTTCGCCGGCGTGAATCGTGATATTGAAGTTCTCGCGCTGGATGTAATGAAAAGCGTCTACATGTTTCTTCGCGGGATAACCGCCTTCTTCCCCGGCCAGATCGAAGCCCACAACCCCGCGCTCCCGGAAGTCGACTGCCAGTTCTGCCATTTCGAGCGAAGTATTCATGTTGCGCATGGCGCAGACAATCAAACCGGAAGAGATACCGAAATCTTTTCGCCCCCGCTCCAGCCCTTTCAACACGGCGGCCACAATCTGCTGATGGGTTAATCCTTTCTGAGTGTGAAAAACTGGCGCAAAGCGTGTTTCAAAATAAATAACTCCATCCCGACTCAAATCTTCGGCCTGTTCATACGCGATGCGCTGCAGCGCCTCCTCGGTCTGCATAAGTGCAATCGTGTGCGCGAAGCCCTCCAGATATTTTGCGAGACTCCCTTGATTCGCGCCGCGGAAGAACCACCGGGAAAGCTCATCCGGATCTCTGGTTGGAAGGCCGGTGTACTTGGCATCTATCGCCAACTCAATCACCGTCTGGGGCCTTAGAACGCCATCCAAATGCTCGTGCAAAAGAACTTTGGGAAGGCTTTGCAGCAACTGTTTATCCAGTTTCATGGCAGTCGAAAACGTTGCAAAATGATACAACACTTAGAATACTGTCTTCTCTGCGCCCGTCGCTCGTGCGACTCGTGTTGTACAATCCCAGCCCACTCTGAATTGTGGAAGCATTAACCGAGGAAGGATTAGCCCCGATGGAGCGGACCGTGCAAGAGTATTCCTCAAGCGCCGACTACGGATTGCGGCGCGGGATTCTCTCTCCCATGGAAACGCTCGCGCAGTCAGTCTCCACCATGGCTCCGACGACCACGCCTGCAGCTACCATCCCGTTGGTGTGTGCACTCGCTGGCAACGGCACCTGGCTCGCGTACGTGCTGGCCACCGTGGCGGTACTGCTTGTCGCGTTGTGCGTCGGCCGCTATGCACGCCACTCAGCCTCGCCCGGATCGCTCTACACCTATGCTTCAATGACCTTACCTCCATGGCTCAGCGCAACCGTCGCCTGGAGTCTTTTGCTTGCGTACGTCGCCACGGGGTCCAGTGTCATCGGCGGCTTCTATCACTATGCGAACTTGTTGCTGCGCGATGCCACCGGTCATGTTTACTCAGCCGTATTGCTGGCCACGTTGGTCACCGGCGTTTCGATTTGGATTGCCTACCGTGACGTAAAAATCTCGGCGCGCCTTATGCTGTGGATCGAAGCAGCCTCCGTCACGGTGATCGTGATCGTCGTGGTGATGTTGCTGGTGCGACATGGCTGGCACTGGGATCGAGAACAACTGCATCTGCGCGGCATGACCAGCAGCGGACTCCGCCTGGGGCTCGTGCTGGCTCTGTTCAGTTTTGTCGGCTTCGAGAGCGCGACCACGCTGGGCTCAGAGGCACGCAACCCGCTGAAGACTATTCCACGAGCGGTCATCCAAAGCGCGATTCTGGCCGGAGCCTTCTTTACGGTCTGCGCCTACGCCGAGGTGCTGGGCTTCCACATTGCTGGCCAAGAACTGGGAGCCAGCCAGGCTCCCATGCATCTTCTAGCCCGCGTCGCAGGCGTCCCCGTGCTCGGACTGTTAATTGATATCGGCGCGTTGGTAAGCCTCTTTGCCGGAACTCTGGCATGCATTACCGCGGCAGCTCGTGTGCTGCTGCTGATGGCGCACAACGGGCTTGCCCACGGCGCTCTCTGCAAGACGCATGCGCGGAATCAAACCCCAAGCCGCACCGTCGTCATCACCGGAATAGCAGCGCTGCTGCCCGTCGCGGTGCTTGCCGCCCGCGGCGCCAGCGGTCTGGATGTTTATGGCTGGCTCGGCTCTCTGGCGACTTATGGCTTCATCGTGGCCTATGCGTTGGTTTGCGTCGCACTGCCGCGTTATTTGCGGGACCACGGTGTCTTTCGCCAAGGCGCGCAAATCATTCCCTGGCTAGCGGGCCTCGCCATGTTGCTCGCCCTGGTCGGGAACTTCTACCCCGTCCCCGAGGGGCCGTATGGCAAGCTCCCTTTCATCTACCTCGCGTACCTGATCGGCGGGCTGCTCTGGTTCTTGATTCGCGGCCACAGAAAGGATGCTCTAGTGGCCGGCAGCTAAGGAAGCGAGGAGACGACGCTGGTCTTAAGAAAGTCATTATCGCGATAAAAATATCTAATCCAGGTCAAAGAAAGTTTGACTAACCGAAGGCTTTCCTTCCACAGGGAACTCGTGTAGATTCGGTCAGTCTTTTTGTGTGCGGACGGCAAACCATCTAATTCTGCCGCCAACATCGTTAAAACAAAAACTTGGTGGTCCGCCGGCTTGTCCCGCACGGGCGTGCTTACAGACTTGCGCGAGGTCACTGAATGTTCAAAGGAAAGAGAATCGGATTTGTCGCTCTCTTGGCCGTCTCCTCCCTGTGGATACCGCTTCTCGTTACACCCGGCGCTGAGGCGCAGCAAACCCTCGGCGGAATAACCGGCACCGTCACCGACAAAACCGGAAGTGTTCTTCCGGAAACCGTCGTGACCATCGTTGGCGACCAGACAGGTCTCACCCGCACCCAAAAAACGAACGCGAATGGCACTTACGATTTCGTCAACCTGCCCATCGGCATCTACACGCTCACCTTCACTCACGAAGGTTTCGAAAGCGAAAAGATTCCTTCCATCACGGTGCAGGCCGACCGCACCGCCACGGTGAACGTCACGCTGCCGGTAGGCAAGGTGGGCACAGTGGTCGAGGTGCAGGCCGAGCCTTTGATGAATGCAGTCGACACCACCAACGGTTACATTCTGGAAAAGGACCAGATCGACGCCGTGCCGCTACCGACCGGCAGCTTCACTGGACTGGCCATTCTTTCTCCGGGCGTCAGTGCCGAGCTTTCCGGCGGCACGGGCGCCAACAGCGGTCTGGGCAACCAGCCAATCTGGGCCAACGGACAGCGCGACACCAGCAACAGCTTTCTGCTTAATGGCGTCGACGCAAGCAATTTGTTCAACGGCAAGAGCACCAGCCAGGTAGCCTCGGCCCGCATTGTGAACAACACCGGAGTGGCTAACGCTGCCAGCACGAGCGCGGCTCCAATTCAGAGCACGGCGTCCGTATACCTGGCCGTCGGCCAGGCATTGCCTACGCCAGCTCCCGAAACGATCATGGAAGTTCGCGTGAATACCTCCATGTACGACGCGCAGCAAGGCGCCACCAGCGGAGCTCACATCGACATGAGCACCTCCTCCGGCACCAATACCCTTCACGGCAGCGGTTACGTACATCGCGGTACGGATTGGCTGAATGCCGCTCCCTTCTTTGACAAGCAGGATCCCAACATTCCCGCTAACGACAAGGTTCCACAGTTGCACCGCTACACGGCGGGCGGAACGCTGGGCGGCGCCCTGATCAAAGACAAACTGTTTGGTTTTGTCGGCTATCAGCACCTGCACGACTCTGACCAGGAAATCGGCCTCTCCCGGATGCTGGTTCCTTCCGGCCTTACTGACACCAACCGTACCCCCCAGGGCCTGGCCCAGATCTCGAATAATTTCTGGGGCACGAGCCTCACCGGGAACGGTGACGTCAGTCCCATAGCAGTCGCGCTCTTTCAGTACAAATTACCTAACGGTCAGTATTTGATTCCATCGGATGACGGCCAGATTGCCACGCCGATTTTTCCGGAAAACGCGACCAGTCCAGGTACGGCATACTTCACTTCCGATCAGGTGGTCACCGATCTCGATTGGAATAAAAGCCCCAAGGATACCGTGTCGGCGAAGTATTACTACCAGCACGATCCGAGCGTCGCTCCCTACGCTTACTCGAACGTTGCGGGCTTTGCGCAACACCTCGATGCAGGCAGCCAGGTCGCGTCGATCACCAATACGCAGAGCGTCCGGTCGAATCTAAGCATTATGGAAGTTCTGGGCATTCTTCGCGAGAAGGTCTACAGCACAATCGCCCAGCCTTTCACGCCGCAGTCGTTCGGGGCGCAAACTGGAACGACGCCGATCAATACCTTCGGCTCCTCGTTTTTTCCGGGAATCACTATCGTGGATCCCCTGGGGTTGTTTAGTTCCGCCAATACAGGCAACATCGTCAATCTCCAATTTCTAACGATTGGTCAGGGCTCAGCCTCACAAGGGGCTTTCACAGGAGTATTTCAGAACCGCATCATGCCCTCCGCGAACGCGATTTGGAGCCACGGAAAACACACGGTCACCTTCGGCGGTAGCTTTGCTTATACCCAACTCAACACTCGTGACGAGAGAACGAACCAGGGCATTATTTCCACGGCGGATTTTTCTCAGTTCATCCAGGGATTCGTCAACACCAACGACGATTTCACTACCACCAAGTTTCTTCAGGGAAATGCCAATCGCTATTACCGGGCAGGTCAATCCGGGGCGTATGTCCAGGACAAATTTCAGTTCCGCCCCAATCTCAGCCTGACCGCCGGGCTGCGTTTTGACTGGGATGGCGGCCTTACCGAAAAGTACGGTCGCGTCTTCAACTTTGACCCCTCGCTGTACTCCTACGACGCAGCTACCGACGTTCTCAACTCCAACGGCTTCATCATTGCTGGCAACAACAAACTGTTCCCCACCAAAGGCGTCAGCAATACCACGCTTACCGGAAGGCAATGGGGACTGGCGCCGCGTCTGGGCGTTGCCTGGAGTCCGAAAAAATTCAACGACAAGCTGGTCGTCCGCGCCGGTATCGGGATCTATTATGATCGCGGCGAACTGTATTCCTATCTTTCACCGGGCTTTGCCGAGGGCGTGATTAATGGCGGACCATTCGGTGTCAACCAGACTCCGCCCTACGTGAACGCGCAGTCTTGTGAGAACGACCCCAACGTTTACTACTACCAGGGCTACATCCCCACATGCCCTTCTGCCGACGGATATTCGCTCGCCAGTCCGTGGGGCGCGACTCTCGGTCCAGCTCCCAGCGGCAATCCTGCGGATATCACTCAGTACCTCCCGAATACCGGAGTGCCAGGCACCGGAGTAGCGGCGGGAATCGCTCAAGGGCAGCAGCTCTTTACTTTTGCAACCTACAACCGAGCCAACAAACTTCCCTACACCATCAACGACACGCTTGACTTTCAATGGCAGCCGCGCAACGATCTGGCGATCGAGATCGGCTACGTCGGCAACCTGGGTCGGCACGGAGTGATTCCCATTCCTTTTAATCAGGCGCAGATCGCGACTCCCACGAACCCCGTTCGTCCCGGCACTCCTTTCGAACAGGACTACACCTACGGCTACACCGTGCAAGGCCCTGCAAACTGCAATCCAAGTGTTACTGGAAGCTGCTCATCCATCAATTTGCCCAACGGACAATCGATGCTGGCAAACTATGAAGGTGGCAATGTTGACCTGCGAGTTCCCTACGTTGGATATTCGGCGGAGTCAGAGAGCTATACGGCGGCCGGAGTCTCGGCCTACAACGCGCTGCAGACGCACGTCGAAAAGCGCATGAGCCACGGACTGCAACTCGGCTTCTCCTACACTTATTCCCACGCGCTGGACGAACAAAGCGGCATGGGCCTTTTCTTCAACGGTAACAATCCGCTGGACCTGCGATCCGCTTACGGTTCATCTGACTTCGACCGTACTCACGTTTTCAACTTCAGCTATGTCTACCAGCTACCCACGTTCTACTCTGCATCCACTCTGAAGGGCAAGCTGGCGGATGGCTGGGCCATTCAGGGGATTGCTGTGCTGCAGAGCGGCCAACCCTACAGCATCATCGACTATACCGGTGCGGTGGGCAGCATCTTTTACAGTGTTTACGACGGCATCACTAATCCCGTCGTCCCACTTGCCCCCGGCTGCACGCCAAAGAATGCGCTCACTGGCGCCTCTGGCGCATATGCCAACTCCGACCCCTCGAACCCCAACCTCTACGTGCTCAAACAATCCTGTTTCACGCTGCCACTGCTCAATCCCGGCGATCTGGGAGGCGCCATTCCCGCTGGGGACACTTTCGAAACCAACTTCACTACGGGCCAGCGCAACATCTTCCGCCAAGCCTGGCAGAAGCGCGCGGATATTTCCTTTGTGAAGCTCACCAAACTCACGGAGAAGGTATCGCTGAAATACAGCCTCGACATCTTCAACCTGACCAATACCGCGAGCTTCGATATCCCTATCGACGACGTCTCGCAAAATGCGGAATACAACCAATTCCCGGTAATCGGGACAACTCCATTGCCCAGTGGGTGCAGCACTTCCACTCCCACCAATGGTTTCTATAACTGTCCTTCCGGGCTGGGTGCCGTCAACAAAACCATCGGCAGCCCGCGTCAGATTCAAATGACGTTGCGCTTCGATTTCTAGTTCACGCTTAGGGATAAAACGGTGGACGCAAGAGGATCACTCCTCGCCGATGTCTTCGTGCCAGATCTCAGGATTCGCACGAATGTACGAGCTTAATAGGGAAGCGCATTCCGCAGAATCGAGGTCGATCACCTTCACCCCAAGCGAGCGCAGCCACTCTACACCGCCCTGAAAGTTTCGGCTCTCGCCTATGATTACTGTACCGAAGCCAAATTGTCGTACCAGCCCGCTGCAATACCAGCAAGGTGCCAGGGTAGTGACCATGATGAGGTCGCGATAGCTGCGCTGGCGTCCGGCACGGCGGAAGGCGTCGGTTTCGCCGTGCAGCGAGGGATCGCCGCTCTGCACGCGGCGGTTATGACCGGCGCCGATAACCTTCCCCCTCTCATCAAAAATCGCGGCGCCGACAGGAATGCCACCCTCGGCAAGCCCCATGCGGGCTTCTGCAATCACCACCTCCAGCATCGCAGAGTAATCGGAGTTCGGCATTAACCTTTAATAATATTACGGCGCCCAAGGGCAGCCAGTAGCTTTCCAGTCACTTCCGCGGGTCTCCTTCTCCAAGTACAAATGTTCTTGTTTTCGTGCGCGATCGAAAGCCGGACTCATGACTCACGCCCAACTAGTCGAGAAAGCCGTACGCTGGCTGCGCAGTTACCGCTGCGGAGTCGTGCTCTCCGAGCAAGCTTGCGTCAGCGGCGAGATGCCCGACGCCATCGGCTGGAAGCGCGCCTGCCATTCTGTGTTGATCGAATGCAAGGTCACACGCCCCGATTTCCTGGCCGACCGCGCCAAGCCCTTCCGCCTCAAACAGGAGCTGGGAGTCGGTTGCGAGCGCTTTTATCTAGTTCCCGCCGGGCTTATATGCAGCGAAGAGCTGCCCCCGGGCTGGGGTTTGCTCGAACAGAATCGGGGCAGGATCGAAACCGTGCTTCCTGCTGCCAAGAATCTGCGCAGCGCCACCGGCTTCCGCTACGAGATGAATCTGCTACTCGCCAGCCTGCGCCGCGTCGAGGTCCGCGTCGAACCGCAAAGCATCACCGACTTCCTTAAATGGAAGAACCGCATGGCAGAATACAACCGCGGCACCCTCCCCGAAGGCCTGGCTTCCGCCGAAGAAGAGCTCAATGTTTTCCTCGAACAGATCTGATGTACGCCCAAAGGCCCAAGACCTAAGAGCTAAAGCCCAAGACTTTCTCACAACTCCCGCCGCCCTTCCATGGCCTTCAGCATCGTGATCTCATCCGTATATTCAATGTCGCTGCCCACTGGGATGCCCATGGCGATGCGCGTCACCTTCACGCCCGCGCGTTTCAGTTGCTGCGAAAGATAAGTGGCCGTGGCTTCGCCTTCCACAGTGGGATTCGTAGCGACGATCACCTCATCGACATTTCCCGCGTCGACGCGCGCGATGAGATTAGCGATGCGCAACTGCTCCGGCCCCACCCCGTGCAGCGGAGAAAGCGATCCATGCAGCACGTGGTAGACGCCGTTAAAGTGTTTGGTCTTCTCGATGGCAGCAATATTAGTAGGCTCTTCGACCACGCAGACCAGCCGCTGGTTGCGAGTCGCGCTGGTGCAGTAGACACAAGGATCAACGTCAGTGATGTTGTTGCACACTGAACATAGCCGCAAGCTGGCTTTAACGTCGCGTACTGCAGCCGCCAAAGCCTCAGCGTCTTCGTCGCTCGCGCGCAGAATGTAGAAGGCAAGCCGCTGCGCGCTCTTCGAGCCCACGCCCGGCAACTTCTTCAACTCGTCAATCAGCCGCGACATCGGCTCAGCAAATTTAGACATAAAAGAATTGTGTGATTGATTCAGCGAACTAATGAGCAATGATTCAACGACTACAGCCCGCCGATCCCTAACCCGCCCAGCATTCCACCTACGGTCGACTGCATCAATCCATCGACCTTGCGTGCGGCTTCGTTGACGGCGGCCAGGATCAAATCCTGCAGCATCTCCACGTCGCCCGACTTCACCGCTTCCGGATCGATACGCAGGCTGAGCAGTTGCTTGCGGCCGTCCATTTTCGCCGTGACCGTGCCCCCGCCCGACGAGGCCTCAACCACCGTCTCCTGCATCTTCTTCTGCAGGGAGTCATACTGCGATTTGGCCTTGGACATCAGTTCTTGCAGATTAAATCCACCCATAAAACCTCACGTTTCAAGGTTTCAAAGATTCAAGATTTCGAGAAGGTGAAACCCTGAGACTCTGGCACCTTGATTCTTACCGCTTCTCCTTGTAATCGATCACGGTACGAATCTCGGCGCCGAATTTCTCTTGCAGCCGCCGGACCACGGCGTCCTGTTCAGCGCGGCTACGCCCACCAAGCCCAGGCTTCGTCGCGCTGGACTTGCCAGTGTTGCCGTTAGCGTTTCCTCCCGCTGTCGCTAGGGCTGCGCCGGGGACAATCCTCAGCTTGACTGGCCGCCCCAAAACTCCACTGGCCGAAGCGATGGCCAGCCGGCGGGCATCGGCGCCCAGCGACATGTCGACCACGGTTTGCGATTCCGACACCTTGATCACGACTTCGTTCCCTTCGACCATCCATTCGCCCGCTTCGAGCATCGAGACCAGGATGCGCTGATTCCCATCCCCGAGCGCTTGCAATACGGTGCTCCGCAATCTCTCGACCGCCGGCACAGGCAGAGTAGCCGCCGGCGGGGCCTGCGGGAGTGGCGGCGCAACCTGCAATTTCGCTTCACTCGGTTCACCCTGCGGGATAGGCTGAAGGTCGGAATTCTCGCGAAGATCTGCCGGCGCCGCTGCACCCATCACTACTCGCGCGGGCGGGCTTCCACTCGCGACCATGCGCGGTCCGTTGCCGGAAGAGGCATTCGAAACAGACTCCTGCCGCGGACCGCCTTTGCGTGCCGAATCAGCGTCGAACGGAGAGACCTGCTTGGAAGCCGTGACCGGAGCGACGTCCTCGCGCTCCTGCAGAAACCGATTTTTCTGCGGAGCGGTACTTCCAGACGCAACGGCAATCGGTCTCGCAGACGTCCCAACTCCAGATCCGCCGCTGGAAGAGGCAGACACGTCACTCAGTAACTGCTCGATCGGCAGAATCCGCTGCGCATGCGCCATCTTGAGCAGGCCGAGTTCCAGATGAAAGCGCTGCTCCTGCTTGTATCCCAGCTCGCCGTAAGTTCGCAGCATGATCTGCAGATGCCGTGTTAGATCTTCTTCGCCGAACAATTCCGCGACCCGGGCGACTCGCTCCCTTTCTTCGCTGGATACCTGCAGCAGGGAAGAGTCCTTACCCGCAATCTTGGCGACGGTCGAATTGCGCAGGAAGCGCACCATCTGTCGCGCGAAGTGCGTAGGGCTATGGCCTTCACTTATGAGGTGGTCGACCTCCCGCAGCACTTCATCGCTGGCCCCGCGAGCGACCGCCTGCATCACTTCTTCGAGAATGTGTGCCGGCGCTGCGCCGACCAGATTGCGCACGGAATCAGCTGTGATCTTTCCGCTGGAGGACGCAATCGCCTGATCAAGGATCGACAGGGCATCGCGCATGGAGCCGTCGCCGGCCTCGGCCAGCAAGGCAAGAGCATCGTCATCGGCCTCAATCTTTTCGCGGCCGACAAGATCGCGCAGCTGGCTCACAATGTCGATAAACTTCACGGCGCGGAAACTGAAGTGCTGGCAGCGCGACCGGATGGTCTGCGGAATATCTTCCGGCTGTGTGGTAGCTAGCATGAAAACAATGTGATCCGGAGGCTCCTCGAGAGTCTTGAGCAGGGCATTGAACGCCGCGTCCGTGATCTGGTGCGCCTCGTCGAGAATGTAGATCTTGAAGCGGTCGCGGGCCGGACGGTAGCGCGCCGCCTCCCGCAGTTCGCGGATTTCGTCGATCCCGCGATTGGTGGCAGCGTCGATCTCGATTACATCGACCGCGTTCCCCGCGCGAATCTCGGTGCAGGATTCACAAACGCCGCAGGGTTCCGCTACTGGCCTGTCGGAGGAGCGGCAATTCAGCGCCGCGGCCAGAATCCGCGCCACCGTTGTTTTTCCAATGCCGCGATGGCCGCTGAAGATGTAGCCGTGGGCCGTGCGTCCTTGTTGTAGGGCGTTCTGAAGAGTGCGGGTGACGTGCTCTTGTCCGATAACCTCGGAGAATTTCTGCGGCCGATATTTGCGCGCCAGGACGGTATAGCTCATGAGCCGGAAGACACGATTATACGTGATCAGAGGGGGATGAGCTCGCCACGCCCTCACTATGGCCGGCTTGCTAAAACCGCCACGCAAGCGCTACGCTTGTTTCTCGACTAGGTCCGGGTAACCGAGAATGTGGTCCGGCTCCAGCCGAGGTTGGCACGGACACCCAGAAGGAGCTCTTATGCAACTCAAGATAACAACCCGAACCAAAGATGGTGTTCTTGTGGTCGATTGCAGCGGTCGAATTGTGTTTGGCGAGGAATCTTCGCTGCTTCGGGAAACCATCAGGCAAGCTGTGACTGAGAACAATCGCATCGTGCTCAATCTGGGCGAGGTGAGTTACATCGATTCGGGCGGCCTGGGCACTCTCGTAGCTCTGCGCATCACGGCGCAAAACGCAGGCGGAACGATCAAATTGGCGAATTTGACCAAGCGCGTGGGCGATGTCCTGCAGGTCACCAAGCTGCTCACGGTTTTCGACGTCTATGACTCTGAAGCGGAGGCCATCGAATCCTTCCGCAAGGCGGCCTAGCCCGGCCCGCGATCGGCGAAGTATGATCAGCGGAATATGATCGGCGACGCGGATCAACGGAGTATGATCCACATCGCATGATCGATAACGCGACTGACTCAGTCACGCCGGTTGCCTCCCGAATGCTGCCTCGCGTCATCTTTCTCCTCTGCCTGTTGGTGAGTGCCAGCGGCTTCGTGTCGCCGCCCGTAGCGCTGGCCATGGGACTCTTGTTCGGCCTGGCGTTGCCCCATCCCTACGGCAGCGAGGCCAAGAAGTTCTCGAAATTCTTGCTGCAGGCCTCAGTCGTAGGACTCGGTTTCGGCATGAACCTGCACCAGGTCGTGCGCGCCGGGCGCAGCGGCTTCGTCTACACGATGCTCGGCATCAGTTTCGCGCTGCTGGCGGGGATGGGCCTAGGCGCGCTGTTAAATGTGCAACGAGTGCCGGCATTTCTAATATCCACGGGCACTGCGATCTGCGGCGGAAGCGCCATCGCGGCCGTCGGTCCCATCACGCAGGCAAGCGACGAAGAAATGGCCATATCGCTGGGAACCGTCTTCGTCTTGAATTCCATAGCATTGCTGATTTTTCCTTCCATTGGCGCGGCCCTAAAGCTGACGCAATCACAGTTTGGACTGTGGGCGGCCCTGGCTATCCATGACACCAGTTCCGTGGTCGGCGCGGCCGCCAAGTATGGTGCAGAGGCACTAGCTGTCGCGACCACGGTGAAGCTGGCACGCGCCTTGTGGATTGTCCCTCTGTCACTGGCTACGGCCGTGGTACGCGGCGCCAAAGCCAAGATTCAGTGGCCCTGGTTCATCGGCCTGTTTTGTCTGGCCGCAGTGTGCAACACATATCTGCCCGCTGAAGCACATGCCTACTCGATCGCGGTGAAAGTTGCGAAGGTAGGATTGACTGCTACTTTGTTCTTAATCGGCAGCGGAATCTCAGTGGCAACCATCAAAGAGGTAGGGCATCGCCCGTTGTTGCAAGGCATCCTTTTGTGGTTACTCGTTTCAGTGGGATCGTTGTGGCTGATCCGCATCGGGTGGATAGCGTTGTGAAGCAGGGAAGCAAGAACTTCCGGAAACGTGGCGCCAGGTCTTCGCCAGATCAGTCGTCGAAGGTGCGCCTGCGCATCGAGGCGGTCATACGACGGATTCCCAAAGGGAAAGTGTCTACCTACGGAGCGATCGCGCGAGCGGCCCGACTGCCGGGAGCAGCGCGGCAAGTAGCGAAGGTGCTCCATGGCAGCTATGGATTGCCCTGGCAGCGAGTCTTAGGCGCAGGTGGAGAAATCAAACTGCGTGGCGATTCGGCCATCGAGCAGCGGTTCAGGCTCGAAGCCGAGGGGGTCCGCTTCCGCGGCCGAAAGGTGGATATGAAGCAGTGCGAATACAAGTTCGCGCGCCCAACAAGAAAACGCTGAGTTCCTCTCTCTTGCAACGGTCGCTACTTCTTGAACTGCTCATCGATCTCCACCTGATATCCGCTGACCATCTTATTAGTTTCGTTAGCCATGCCGACCACCGCCATTAACTCCTTGAACATGGCGTCGGTCATCCCTTTTTTCTGCGCGGAAACGGTATGTGAAGCGATACAGTAGTTGCACTGATTCGTCACGCTCACTGCGACGTAAATCATCTCCTTGGTTAGCGGATCAAGCGCGCCCGGCGCCATGATCTGCTTGATGTCTTCCCACGTGCGCCTCAGCGTAGCGGGATCGTGTGCGATCGCCTTCCAGAAATTATTGATCCAGTCGGTCTTCCGCGTGGCCATAATGTCGTCATAAACGGCGCGCACTTCGGAGCTGGCATCCTTGTATTCGATGAGTCCCAGCGTTGCCATGAAGTTCTCCAGTTCCTAAAGTCAAATTCCGAGTCACCGAGACAACCTTTTAGAGGCTCTGCTTTTCTCTGTGACTCTGTGGTGAACGCCTTTGTCTTACGGCTACCTACTTCGGCAATTCTCCGCTCAGCAGTTTCTCCAACGCTGCCGCCGGGCAGCGCACGCCCACAAAGAACTGACCAAACAGCGCGTAGACGGCGCTGACATGGTCGAAGCGCATTTCGTAGATCAACTTCTTGAAGACCAGCGGATCATCGGCGAACAGATCAACGCCCCACTCCCAGTCGTCAAAGCCAATCGAGCCAGTGATGATCTGCTTGACCTCGCCCGCATAGCGCCGGCCCACCAATCCGTGCTCACTCATCTGACGGGCGCGCTCTTCGATCGGAAGCGTATACCAGTTCTTATCTTCGCCCCGCAAACGGTTCATCGGATAAAAGCAGACGTAGCGGTTCGACGGAATCTCCGGAAAGAGCCGTGGACGCATGGCCTCCCGATGCCGCTCGAGTTTGCATTCGATCTCCGTTTTCCACTGGTCGGAGTGCGGTTGGATGCCCTGATCGGCCAACTCCTTGTAAATCTTCAGCGTCGAGTCGTATAGCCCGAGTTCGATGATGGAAAGATATGAAGAGGTAGGCTCGAGGTAATCGCTCAGACGCAAGCTAGCCAGCTTGAGTTCTGCCTGGTTAAGCTCGGCAAAAGAGTTGCGGAAATGTACCAGCATAAGATCGCCCTTGTGTCCGATCAATGAAAAAAGAGCAGATTGTCCCGCGGAATTCTGCTCCATTCCTCCCAGCGCCGCCGCCGCTTCCTGAGCGATCGACGACCGTGCGGCATCGGGCAGGCCGCGCCAGGCCGTCCAGCGGAAGCGCATCATCTGGTGCAGCACGCTGTAGCCCTCAGTAGTCAGCGGCACCTCGGGGAGCTGCGCGGAGACAATCTGTGGGTGAACGGGAGGAGTTGATGTCATCGTCATTGTCTTCTCGGGACGTGTGCTCATAATTTTCAACCCCCATTGTACGCAAGAGCCGCGGAGCCAGCGAGCCCACGGTTTACAATCAGGCTGGCCGTTTCTACGGCACGCTGTTCATGCAAAAACTCATCCCGGCACTGTGTGTGGTTCTAGTCCTGGCTGCGTCGCTGGCGGCGCAAAGCCAGCGCCTGTGGGTTCTGCGCTCGCCCGGCGAGATGGTGGAGTACGATCCGGCTACGTTTTCTGCTAGACAAACGGTGAAGGTCCCGGCAGAAGCCGTGTCCTCGCCGCAGAACGTCTCCGTCAACCATCTTGGGCAGATGTTGTATGCCCCATCTGTGTCTTTGCCGCTGACGGAGGGCGATCTCGCGACCGAGCAGAAGGTGTGGTTCTGGGACGGCCATGCGGCAACCACTCTGACACGTGAGATCTCGCGCACCTCAGCCACGGTGGGCTCAAACCTAGCCATCACCGAGTCAGCGCCCGTCCCTTTTCTCTCAGCTGATGGAACCAATCTCGACTGGTTTTCGAACCAAGCCCGACGCCTGCAGCGCGATGGCGTCGATCTCTCCACCAAAACAACCTGGCTGAGCTGGCAAACGGATCTCGCCGGCACTGGCCGTCGGGATTTGGCCTCAATCGCGCTCCCCGACTGCCCCTGCCCGACGGGAGGCTGTGAAGAGACCTGTCCCTATGGCGAAGTGTGGATTCCCGACAATGGCCTAGGCAATTTTTTTCTGGTGACGCAGTTCGTCTCCGGGAAGACCCAGCCCCTCTATAAGGCAACCTCTTTATATGAGGAAAACGCTGGAAAATGGGCATCGACATCGATCGATCCACCCCTCCGCCGCGTGCTTGACGCCGCCAATGCCAGCACCATCTTGGAGGCTATTCCCGATACCGCCTGCTGCGGTTGGCAGAATCAGAGCGACGATCAAACTCTGTTACGCCTCCATGGCAAGACATTAAACGTGTTCGACGAACAGGCCCTGTACAAAAATCCCGACTACGATGTCAGCTTCTACACCCAGAACGGCAAGCTGTCGCCCGATCTGGCTTCCGTGGCATTTACGATCGTCGCCACTTCCCAGCCCAACACGCCGATTCAGATCTCCGAGCAAGGTCAGGCCAGCCCGGAAGAATCGCAGCGCCTTCGGAAGGCCTTGCTCGATCTGCCCGCAGTCGAGGTGAAGAGCACGGAAGATGTGCCCCGCCGCATTGCGTTTCTACCCCATGCCACGCTGGTAGGCTGGATCAGCGACAAGGAGATCCTCATCGTCGAGGGGCATCTGCTGGTAGCCTATAACCTCGCGAAGGGCACGCGTCGAAAATCGGCCATCCGCGTGGAGGATGGGGCGCACGTCTTCTTGCGTTGAAAAAGTCAAAACCTACCCTGCCCAGTCACGCCGCCCAAAATCGCCCGTATGGCACTCTTGGGCCTCGTGTTCCCATATCGTGCCATTGTCACCAGTTGCTCCTGGCCTGAGGATACTCGTGCTTGGTGATCGGTGATCTTTATTAAGGGCTATTTCGCAAGGCAGGGCTGAAATGGGAACACACCAAATACTGCAGCAGAGTTCAGTCGCGGAGCTAACCAGACCTCAAACTGGTCTCGCTGGTGAGCAGCCTCGCCGCCTCCAGATCGCGCTGGCTCTTCTGCTGATTGCCCTCGCTTTTGTAATAGTGAAGGATCGTGATTTCTGGTTTGGCTCAGACGATGCGCTCGAATCCGATGCTACAGGCGCGCAGATCATCCCGGACACAGTCGCGGCCGTGCCCGCCAAAACTGCTCAGCCGCTTGCGGCACGCATCGCTGCCAAGAACCACGTTACTAAGAAGAATGCCATCACAGCCATCACCGAGCCGTCTCACCAGGACGCTGCTCAGACAAACTCACCGGTGGTTGCGGCCACTCGCGCCGCACTACCTCCGCTGGATGTCGAAGTGATCACCGGCGACAGCCATCGCACAGTTCGTCCCGGTAGCAACGTCGCAAAAGTGGTGGAGATCCCCAACGATTCGAACCGCGTGTCGGCTATTACTTCAGCGAGCCTAACCACGAATGCAGCCGAGCACGAGCGGCTTACCACCAGCAGCTTGCCGGAAGTAAGGCAAACCGTCGATGCGACCTATCCCTTACTGGGACAGCACATGCGGGTACAGGGCTCAGTGGTCTTGCAGGCGGTCGTCGGGACCGATGGGAACATTGAAAACCTGCGCGTGCTCAGTGGCCCCTCCATCCTGACGGCCGCGGCGCAGCAAGCCGTCCGTCAGTGGCGCTTCAAGCCCTACCTCCAGAACGGGCAGCCGGTCGAGACCAAAGCCAGAATCACCGTGAACTTCTCCATTCGAATCGCCGACGATCCCGCGAACGCCAGCTAGCACGCAGCAATAGCGCCGCTCCGCTCCCGCGCACACCGGTACTGTTGATGAGCGAGGTGCTATCTAGGCGCCCCTGTTTAGTGGTGGTCGCCGTTGCTGTGCCGCCAAGTCCAGTATTGCTTCTGTTCCTCAGGGGGCAGCTTGCGAAAGTCTCTATTCTCGTCGCGGTGGTTTTCGTGGGCCCACTGATGGTAATAGGTGACCTCACTATCGTTCCAGACGTGATAGTCGCTGTAGTAGGGGTCATAGACCCTGTAGTAGTGATGTGCGCAAGCCGTGCCCAACGCTGAAGACGCCAGGGCGGCGGCCAGGAAAAGTGAACTAACGAAACGCGACTTGCTGTCCATCAGCGAATGTTCCTCCTCATGGTTTCAATTACGAAATATTGACAGTCCATCTTTCCCTGCAATCACTCAGCCCCTGTAAATGCGTAGTCCAAGTTCGTTGCCAGGATATGCTCATAGGTTGCTCACAACATCAGCCAGCGAACCTGAATTCCAGCAGCGGCGAAAGCTGCGGGTCGTGAAGAACTCATACGCGGCGCGACCCGAACCACTGTGCGGGTCTCCGAACTGAAACACCTTGGTCACGCAATAGTTGCGCGGTTGGCTGCTTCCTCATTTGCTCCACCTGTTAACTCTCCAGTTCTAATATAGAATCAATAGAAGAATCTAAGGAGCACACATAATGTATCCGGAAATTATGGTTATCCCCATGCGCGAAGAGTTAACCCGCCTGGGAATCGAAGAACTGCGCACGCCCGAGGCCGTCGACAAAGCTTTGAAAGCGCAGTCGGGTACGACCCTGGTGGTAGTAAACTCGATTTGCGGATGCGCCGCCGGCCGCATGCGTCCCGCCGTTCGCATGGCTCTGCAGCAAGCCGCCCAGCCCGACAAAGCGTTTTCCGTTTTCGCTGGGCAGGATACCGGAGCTACCGAACGGGCCCGCAGTTATTTCACGGGACAACCTCCGTCCTCCCCCTCAATCGCCATTCTGCGCGACGGCCAACTCGTTTACATGATGGCCCGCCGCGACATAGAATCCCGCGAAGCCCCGGCCATAGCCAGCGACCTGAAAGCAGCCCTGGACAAATTCTGCGCCAGAGCAGTAACGACACAATAACTTCGTGACGGGTCGGAATTTCTATCGATTCCCCGGCCCAGTCCTCATAAACGCTTTCACCACAATCCCGTTCGGCTGCACTCCGACCGGAATCATGGTCAACAGCGAATATTCCGTAGGCTCCAGCTTGCGCGGCGTGCGCTTCTGAATCACTGTCACATCGCCAGCTTGTGTGTCCAGCACCAGAACATACCGCTGATCCTGCGACAGCGCCAGGGCGTCAGGATGACTGCCCACTCCCATGGTCGCGATCCTCCGGCCCAGGTCAATGTCGTAGACCGCAACACTGTCCGATCCGAAGTTGCTCACGTATAGCCGCGAGTTATCCAGCGTGACCACGGCGTGGGTGGGATGTTGCCCGATCAGCGCGCTGCCGCCTACCTCGTTGGTCCCCGTCTCAATGATCGAAATGCTGTCGGAATCAAAATCGCACACGATCAGTTCACCGCCATCAGGCTTTAACGCCAGACTCACCGGCGTTCGCCCCACATCCAGCAGCGCCAGCACCCGGTCGTTCGTCGCCTCGCCGCTCTTTTCGCTCCTCGCCAAGGCAATGGATGCTACCTGCGACGATCCTGAGCACGCCACAAACGCTTTGCTCGAATCCGCCAGGATGGTGATATCCTCCGGCTGTCGGCAAACCGCCAAGGTCGCCCGCACCCGCAACAGCTTCGCGTCGATTACGGAAACCGTATTGTCGCCCCGGTTCGACACCACCACGCTCGCACCGTCGGGCGAAACCCGCGCCAGTCCGGGCGCAGCGCCCACTCGCACATTGCCGATGACAACCTTCTTGTCGAGATCGATCACCGAAACATTGGCCGACCCCGAATTCGCCACATAACCGCGCTTGCCATCTTCCGAAACGTCGATGAAGTACGGCCTGCCATGAACTCCGATAGTCGCCACCACAGCGTTCTTCTCGGCATCAATCACGCTGACGTTGTTCGACCCTGTGTTGACCACATAGATTTCGTTCTTCTTGCTGTTGGCCGCGACCCCAGTCGGCTCCACACCCACCGCAATGGTCTTCGTTGGCTCAAACGTCCGCAGATCAATCACGCTCACTGTATTGCTCTTCCCGTTCGTGACGTAGGCATACTCGCGGTACGCGGGCCCGTAATCCGGGAGAGCCTGCTCGCGGAGATACCACCAGCCCAGCGCGCCCAGCAATGGAATCAGAACAATAAGACTGAGGATTTTTCGCAAGATCGGAAGCCGTTCCCCTGGAAGAAATAAGATTACCAGAGAGAAGTCATCGATCTGCGCTAACCTTCGCCGCCTTCGACAGTCGAATTGATAACGGCAGGGATAATCGGCGTACGCGCGCCCTCCCGTCTGAGCTAACCGATGCGCATGCTCCTGGATACTTTCGGCCAGACTTTGCGCACCCTATGGGCGCACAAGCTGCGTTCATTCCTCACCATGTTCGGCATCGCCTGGGGTGTGGGATCGCTGTTGCTGCTCGCCGGGGTCGGCGAAGGCTTCCGCAACGGCAACCGCCGCCAGCTCGAAACCTTCGGCAAAAACATCATCTTCTTCTTCGGCGGCCGTGCCCCAGCTCTCCAGGGCAGCTTCACCTCCATGAAGTGGTTCAACCTCACCTACGACGACTACCTCGCGATGAAGAACGAATCAAAGCTCGCGGTGAACCTTGCGCCAGTGATCGCGCGTGACGACATCCGCGCCGTCAGCGAGTACACCAGCACGAATGGCCAAGTCTCTGGCGTCCTTCCCGTCTACAGCCAGGTCCGGACCATCCCGCTGCAAGTCGGGCGTTGGATCAACGACGAAGACAACGACCAGCGCCGCCGTGTCTGCCTCCTCGGCCGCGAAATGACGCGCAACTTGTTTCCCGGACGTCCTGCGGTCGGCAACACCATCCTCCTTAACGGCGTTCACTTCGAAGTAATCGGCATGCTCTCCATGATCGGCAACGAAGAACAAAACTCAACCAACATTCGCATCTTCGTCCCCTTCACCACCATGCGCGAACTCTTCCCCCTGAAAGGCGACAACTCCAAAGACGGCAATGCAATTTCCTTCATCAACTATCAACCCCGCAGCTTCGACGAAAATGAAGACGCCAAGGTCGAACTCCACCGCATCGTAGCTCGCAATCACGGCGGCTTCGATCCCAAAGCGGACGATGCCTGGGAGGAGTGGGATACCGTGAAGAACCAGAAACTCATGGGCAAGATCTTCACCGCTATGGACTGGTTCCTCGGCGGCGTAGGCCTGGTCACTCTAGCCCTCGGCGCAATCGGCATCATCAACATTATGCTGGTCGCGGTAACCGAACGCACCCGCGAGATTGGACTGCGGAAGGCCCTGGGCGCGACCAACCGCAACATCTTGTTCCAATTCTTTCTGGAAGGTGCGTTCCTTACCCTGCTGAGCGGCTCACTCGGAGTAGGCGCCGCCACGTTCATCGTTCATCTGCTCTCTGGAGTGAGTCTGCCCCAAGGTTTCGATACGCCGCGTATCGTACCCGTGTCTGCGGTCGCGGCAGTACTATCGTTAGCCTTGGCCGGCGTCGCTGCCGGGCTCTACCCGGCCCGCAAAGCCGCCATGCTCGAACCCGTGGAGGCCCTGCGTCAGGAATAAGTCGTCAGGAATAGCCGCCCGGAGTAATTCGCCAGAAATGTCGGGGCGAGGATTATCGGAGAAATTAATGACCCGCGATCTGCTGAAGGAAGCTTTCGGCGCCATGCGGCACAACCGCCGCCGCACCGCCCTGACCATGCTAGGCATGGCCTGGGGCATTGCGACTGTTGTTATCCTGCTGGCCTTCGGTTCGGGCTTCGAACAGGCCATCAGCGTTATCTTCAGTTCCTGGGGCACCGACGTGATCGGCGCCTTCCCCGGCCGCACCTCCTTGCAAGCCGGCGGCGCCAAGGCTGGCAGCGAAATCCGGCTCCAGATCGCCGATGTCGACTACGTCCGCAACGAAGTGCCCATGGTCAAAGGCGTCACCCCTATCTTCGACAAACGAAACGTGACCATCCAGCATGACACGCGAAGCTTCACTAATCTTTTCCTCACCGGAGTCTATCCCGTCTACGACCGCATCCGTGGTTTCTCCATCGCCACGGGACGGGGTCTCAGCGAAGAAGACCAGCTCCAGCGCGCCCGCGTGGCCGTGATCGGCGATGAAGCCCGCCGCAGGCTTTTTTCCGGCGAGCCTCCGCTGGGACAAAATATCCGCATCGGCGGCTTAAGCTTTGAAGTTGTGGGTGTCTACCAGCGTAAAGTTCAGGGCGGCGACGACAATGACAATTCGTTGATCGCAATTCCCTTTAGTTCCATGGGTGATCTCTACGACACGAAATACATCTCCGGAATTTTCATGGACTACGAGGGCGAGAACCATCAGCAACTGACTCGCGTGGTTCGCTCCGTGCTCGCCGGACACCACAACTTCCGTCCCGACGACCGCCGCGCCGTTTTCATGGCCGACTTCAAGCAGGACTTCGACCAGTTTGCGGTCGTGACCACGGCGCTCAAAGTTCTGCTGGCCTTCATCGGCGCTCTAACCCTCGGCATCGGGGGCATCGGCCTGATGAACATCATGCTGGTCTCGGTGCAACAGCGCACCCGCGAAATCGGCATAGAAAAAGCTCTGGGCGCGCACAAAGCCCACATCCTCTTCCAGTTTCTAGCCGAAGCCCTGGCCATCACCTTCGCCGGAGGTTTGGGCGGCATCGCGATCGCCTACGTAATTTCCTGGATCGTCGGCGCGCTCCCACTGATGAGCGCCTTCGGCGATAACCTCCAAGCCGGCGACATCCATCTCCACATCGACGTAAGCAGCCTGGTAGTGGCCACAGTCATTCTCAGCCTTGTAGGCATAATCAGTGGCATGGTTCCGGCGGTCCATGCCGCACGCCTGGACCCAATCGAAAGTTTGCGCTACGAATGAGACTGCCAACCGAGCCCGGCTCCGGCGGACCGAGGCGCGGCAGTGTACAATCGGCAACGCCGCGCAACCTAAGAACACCGCCTATACGTAAGGAGTCTTAACAGAATGCGATCGCTGATCCTGGTGGCTTTGCTCATCTCCCTGCCGTGTTCGACTGTCCTCGCGGCGGCACCACAGTCTGATCTCGAGGGGCGAAGAAAAGCTCTCAACGATCTTCTGGCCGAACGCTGGGAGTACACGCTCCGCACCAGCCCCATCTACGCCTCTGTCCTCGGAGACAAACGCTGGAACGACAAAATAGACGACCTGTCACAGAAAGCCATCGACGACGACCTGGAGCAGAGCAGAAAGTACCTCACGCGCTTCGAAGCCATCGACACCACCGGCTTCCCCGAGCAGGAAGCCTTAAACAAAACCCTGATGGTCCGTGACCTCCGCATGGCCCTCGACGGAGCCCGTTTCAAGCCTTGGGAAATGCCGGTGTCGCAGGTCGACGGTCTGCCCATCGAACTTCCAGAGCTGGTGACCGTCCTCTCATTCGAGAGCGTCAAGGACTACGACGACTACATTTCGCGGCTGCGGCAGTTTCCTCGCGCCTTCGACGAGACCGTAATTCAGATGCGCAAAGGTATGGCCGAGGGCCTGATGCCCCCGCGCATCCTGCTCGAGAAAGTGGTTGAGCAGTGCAACGGCCTGGCCACGAAAGCGCCCGAGGATTCGCCTTTCGCGCAGCCTTTCCTCAAGTTTCCGGATTCCATCCCTGCTGCCGACCGGAAAAGGTTACACGAGCAGGGCTTGGCCGCCATCCGCGAATCCGTGCTTCCCACTTATGTGAAGTTCACAAGCTTCGTCCGCGATGAGTACGCGCCCAAAGGCCGCACCGAGCCAGGCATTTGGGCGCTTCCCGATGGCCCCGAGCGCTACGCCTTCCGCGTGAAGGAGAGCACCACCACCAATCTCACGCCCGAAGAAATTCACCAGATTGGTCTGGCTCAGGTCAAAGACATCGAAGCTCGCATGCTGCAGGTTGTCAATCAACTTGGCTACAAAGACCTCAAAAGCTTCAGCGCCTCGCTCCCAACCAATCCTAAGGTCCACGTGCATTCGCGCCAGGAAATCCTCGATCTCTATCAAAAGTACACCGACCAAATGTATTTGAAGCTGCCGAGCATGTTCGGACGCCTTCCTAAAGCAAAGCTGGAAGTCATGTCCATCGGGGAATACACGGAGAAAGAGGCCTCAACGCACTACGTTCCGGGAGCTCAGGATGGCTCGCGCCCCGCTCACATCATGGTCAACACCGGCAACTTCGAGAAGGGGACTACGCTCGACTTTGAAACCACGGCCTACCATGAAGGCATCCCGGGCCACCACATGCAGATCGCCATCGCCCAGGAACTGCCGCAGCTTCCACCCTTCCGTCAGAACGAGTACTACACCGCGTATACCGAAGGTTGGGCTCTCTACTCGGAGCGTTTAGGAAAAGAGATTGGATTTTTCCAGGATCCCTACAGCTACTACGGTCACCTGCAGGACGACATGCTCCGCGCCATCCGCCTCGTCGTCGACACCGGCTTCCACTACAAACACTGGACTCGCCAGCAGGTAGTAGATTTCTTCCACGACCACTCCGCCATCGACGAAGCCGAAGTGCAGAGCGAGACCGACCGCTACATGGCTTGGCCAGCCCAGGCGCTGGGATACAAGATCGGCCAACTGGAGATCCTCAAGCTGCGCCAGTACGCCAAAGATCAATTAGGCGACAAATTCAGCCTGAGCAATTTTCACGACGAAGTCCTGGACGCCGGGGCTCTGCCGATGGACGTTCTATCCACCAGAATCCACGAATGGGTGGCAAAGCAAAAGCAGTAGAACCCGCAGCCAGCGCCCAACGCCGAATCGCCGTCGAGCCCAGCACCTGGGGACGGCCACCTCGGCCGTCCAGCCAAGCACAGCGAGGCGTGCGCTCGGCTCACTGCCGCAAAGTTAACCCGCTCAAAACCCCTTGCTGCTTGGCAATCAGCGACTGCACCCCCGACCGAGCAAAAGCAAGCATCTTGGCAAACTGCGCATCGTCAAAAGCCTGCCGTTCAGCCGTAGCCTGCACTTCTACCATCTTGTGCCCGGCAGTCATTACGAAATTCATGTCCACGTCAGCCCGCGAGTCTTCCTCGTAACAAAGGTCAAGCAGGATTTCCCCATCCACAATCCCCACACTAATCGCGGCCACAAAATCCCTCAATGGAACCGAAGTCAAGGTCCCAGCCTCCACCAACTTCTCCAGCGCAAGTCCTAAAGCCACAAACGCCCCAGTAATCGAAGCAGTCCGCGTCCCTCCATCGGCTTGAATCACGTCGCAATCAATCCAAACCGTGCGCTCGCCCAGCCGCGTCAAATCAGTCACGGCGCGCAGCGACCGCCCAATCAGCCGCTGGATCTCATGCGTCCGTCCGCTTGGCCGCCCCTTCGCCACCTCCCGCGGAGTCCGCGTCAGCGTAGCCCGCGGAATCATCGCATACTCACTCGAAATCCATCCCTTCCCCGAGTTCCGCATAAACGACGGCACCGCTTCTTCAATCGATGCCGTGCAAATCACTCTTGTGTTTCCGACCTCAATGAGCACCGATCCCTCTGCCGTGGTAATAAAGTCGGGGACGATAGAAACGGGTCGCAGTTGATCGGGCGATCGATTATCCGAACGATAGAACATAACCGAGGATTGTAACTGATACGTCCGCAGTGTAACCGGCAGCACCGACCGCTAGTGCCGTGATCTAATAATATGCGTACTGACAACCAGGACCGACCATGCCGACCCTAATCCCGCAGCCCACACGCATCCAATCCTCCGGCAACAAACCCAAGCTAATCGACGAATACATCGGCCGCGTCAACTCCAAAACTTCGTCCGCAAGCGTAGCGCACATGCGCAGCCCTGCCGGATGGCTCGAGCCGGGGCAGACTCCCGCCTTCGACGAGTTCACCATCGTCCTCAAGGGCACTCTGCACGTCGAACACGAAAACGGTTCGATCGACGTTGCTGCCGGACAAGCCGTGATCGCCTACGCCGGCGAGTGGATCCGCTACTCCACCCCCCAGGAAGGCGGCGCCGAGTACATCGCCGTCTGCCTCCCCGCCTTTTCGATAGACACCGTACACCGCGACCAGAGCTAGAAACGGAAACCGAGAACTGTCTTACTCCCACTCGATCGTGCCCGGAGGTTTGGAAGTAACGTCGTACACCACGCGGTTCACGCCCTTCACCTCATTCACAATCCGCGAAGAAATTGTTTTCAACACTTCGTGTGGCAGCGCGACCCAGTCAGCAGTCATGCCATCCTCAGAACTCACTGCCCGAATCGCACATGTGTAAGCATAAGTCCGCATGTCGCCCATCACGCCCACGGACATTACCGGCAGCAGCACGGCAAACGACTGCCAGATTTTCGTATAGAGACCGGCAATCTTGATCTCGGTGACCACAATGTCGTCACACTCGCGCAATAGCGCCAGCCGCTCCGGCGTGACTTCTCCCAAAACGCGCACCGCCAGCCCGGGCCCCGGGAACGGCTGTCGTTGCAAGATTTCCTCCGGCATGCCCAGGTCGCGGCCAATCTTGCGGACTTCATCTTTGAACAAATCCTTCAGGGGCTCGATCAGCTTCAGCTTCATTTTTTTCGGAAGCCCGCCGACGTTATGATGCGACTTGATCACCTGCGACGGTCCTCGCACCGAGCGCGACTCGATCACATCCGGGTAAAGGGTCCCCTGCACCAGCCAATTCACTTTGCCCTCTTCTTGCTCAATGCGGCGAGCCTCCCGCTCGAACACTTTGATGAATTCATTGCCGATGATCTTTCGCTTCTTCTCGGGATCACTAACGCCTTTGAGCTTTCCAAGAAAGCGCTCGGTTGCGTCGACCGCGTCCAGCCGCAGCCCAAGCTTGTCGTGCAAAGTCTTCTGCACTTTCTCAAACTCATTCTTGCGCAGCACGCCGTTGTTCACGAAGATGCAAGTCAGCCGCGACTTGCCGCGAGCATCGCGCAGAGCCCGATCCACCAGCACCGCCGCAACCGAGGAATCGACTCCGCCCGAAAGCGCGCAGATCGCCCGTCCCTTGCCCACTTGTCGCCTGACGTGCTCGACCGTCGAATCGATGAAATGCTGCGGTGTCCACAAGGGCTTGGCCCCGCAAATCTGAAAGACAAAATTGCGCAGGATCTCCGTACCGTTTCGCGTGTGATGAACTTCAGGATGGAACTGCACTGCAAACCATCTCTTCTCGACATTCTGAATTCCGGCGACGGCATGCGAAGTCCTCGCCGTGAGCTCAAACCCCGGAGGCAGTTCAAGCGCCTCGTCACCGTGCGACATCCACACCGCTTGCCGCTTGGCCAGTCCCTGGAACAGCACCGATTCAGCGACGATATCGACTTCCGCATGCCCGTACTCGCGTTTGTTTGCCGGACGGACCTTGCCGCCGAGAGTGTGTACCATGAACTGCAGCCCATAACAGATGCCAAGCACAGGCAGCCCCAACTCGAAGACGCCAGGGTCCGCCGGCGGCGCACCTTTGTCATAAACCGACCAAGGCGCTCCCGAGAGCACGATGCCCACAGGAGAGGAACTCTTAACCTCGTCGAGCGAAGCAGTGCATGGCAGCACTACGGAAAAAACATTTTGTTCGCGGATGCGGCGCGCGATGAGCTGCGTATACTGCGCGCCAAAGTCGAGGATGACGATCGATTCGTTAAGCCTGGATTGGGGTTCCACGGATGAGTTTCTCAAATCAGCAGTCCCGTGTAAAGAACTAGATCGTAGAGACTAGCGAGCTAGGCCTGTACAGCCAGGTTCGGAACGTCGCTCAGGATCGTCTCGTCACGATCGATGGAGGTCCGCTCCGGTGCCGGAGGAATTGGGATCGGCATAGAGGGAACAGGAATGTCAGGCATTTCGGCTATGCAGACGTAGCCAGCGAGACGCGCCATATATAACCAATCCACAACCCCAAAATACCCTAGCGTCACCAGAAACATGCCGATGATCACCAGTCGCCAGGGAGCGATCTGGAAGAAGGCGAGCGGGACCGATACCAGCGTCGTGGCAACGCTGAAAGCTATCAGGTGCGCTAGCCCTGTCCATGTGCTCACGGCAAATACTGGTCCGGGTCGTTCTCGAAAAAAAACGACGGCGGCGGAGAGCGCGCCGAGCGTGTCCTCACCGTCGCGAACCGCGAACACGCCAGCGAGCGAGAGCAACCAGTTCAGAGCTGGCCATGCTATGCAGATCAGTCCTGCCAACGGCAGGAAAAAAATGAAAACCAGGCCAGGCCGGGGGTGCGAATCAGGCGAGGCAAAGCCGGCAAGAATAGCGGCGCCTACGAAGGCGAGCATCGCTGCCAACACCAATGCCACGCGCAGGAAGTTCAAACCGGTCAGCGAGCGAAAGGGCCGTGGCTCTCTCGCGCTATTTGTTTCAGGCGAGCTGTCGCCGGCAGTGCCTCTACGAAAATACTCAAGCAGAGCACGGACAGTGGCAGCGCGGCCGATGGAAGCTATGATGATCCAAAGCAACGAGAGAGCGATTGCTGCAAGCAACGCTGCCACGACGGCACGATTCACGCCGCCACGAAGGATGTGCGAGATCGCTCGTCCGATGAGCAAGGGTTGTCTGGTCGATAGAAGCGTCTCGTCGCCCCGGGTGACCGGCAGCGTGTTGAGAAATTCGATTAACCAGAAGAAAACTAACGCCCAGCCGAGCGCGCCGACAGTCCAGCGCCAGGTAATCTCGGCCAGGGTAAGCGAGGGCCGGCGAAAACTTGCGCGAAAGCCTTCGAGTGTGGGCGAGACGCGGGGCATGAATCTATCGCACTACGAGGTTGACGAGCTTGCCGGGAACGAAGATTGTCTTCACAATTTGCTTGCCCGCGATCGCAGATTGCACCTTCTCGTCGGCGAGTACGCGTTCGACGATAAAATCCTCAGCAGCGTCAGCAGGCACGACGATCCGGCTGCGCAGCTTGCCGTTGATCTGGACTGGGATTTCAAGCTCTTCTTCTTTGGCCAGAGCAGCATCGTATTTGGGCCAGGGAGCTTTGAGCAGATTTCCCTTTTCGCCGAGCATCTCCCAGAGTTCGTGAGCGAGGTAGGGAGCGAATGGCGCGAGCAACAGCACTAGGCTGCGCTGCACTTCGGCCACAAGTGTTACCGGGATGACGTTCTGTGCTATCGCATCTTCCATGTCATGCAACACATTCACCAGTTCCATGATCGCGGAAATGCAGGTGTTGAAGTGCCAGCGACCCTGAAAGTCATCGCTTACTCGCTTGATGGTTTGGTGCAACTTACGTTGGATCTGTCGTGCTTGTGGCGAGAGGGAACCCCCAAGCAACGTCTCCGCCGATGCGTTTGAGCCACTGGCATTTCTTTGGACGAATCGATAGACCTTTCCCAGGAATCTTTGGATCCCCGCGATGCCCGAATCCTGCCAGTCGAGATCGCGGTCGGGCGGAGCGGCAAAAAGGCTGTAGAGGCGCGCGGCATCGGCCCCGTAGCGCGCCACCATTTCGTCCGGACTGACGACGTTGCCGAGGCTCTTCGACATTTTTGCGCCGTCTTTAATCACCATCCCTTGCGTAAACAAGTGCTCTACCGGTTCGTCGTTCGTGACCAATCCCAGATCGCGCATGAACTTGGTCCAGAAGCGCGAGTAGATAAGGTGAAGGATGGCGTGTTCGACCCCGCCGATGTACTGGTCGATGGGGAACCAATACTGCGCTTTTTTAGAATCGAACGGAGCGCGGTCGTTGTGCGCGTCGGTGTAGCGATAGAAATACCAGGAAGAATCGACGAAGGTGTCCATAGTGTCTGTCTCGCGGCGCGCCGGGCCTCCGCACTTGGGACACGTGGTGTTCACGAACTCGGGCAAACTGCCGAGCGGGGACCCCAGGGCGTGTGCAATGTCGACATTTTCCGGCAAAATTACCGGCAAGTCTTTTTCGGGCACCGGGACGATACCATCTTTTTCGCAATAGAGCATGGGGATCGGTGTGCCCCAGTAGCGCTGGCGTGAGATTCCCCAATCCTTCAGGCGATAGGTGACGGTGGCTTTGCCAAAACCATTTTTCTCTGCGAAAGCCGACATCTTCTGGATGGCATCGGCACATTCGAGACCGCCAAACTGGCCGGAGTTGATCAGCATGCCTTCGTCGTGTGCAGTGAAGGGAAGGGCCGGCTCGGCCATGGTCTCTTCCGGGTCGTTTGAGACCGGAAGAACTACGAGGCGAATTTCGAGCTTGTATTTCCTCGCGAATTCGTAGTCTCGCTCATCATGCGCGGGAACGCTCATGATGGCGCCGGTGCCGTAATCCATGAGAATGTAATTGGCCACCCACACCGGAACCTTCTCACTGTTGAACGGATTAATGGCATAGCGCCCGGTGAAGACGCCGTGTTTTTCGATTTCGCCGATGTCGCCCACTTCTCTGGCCTTGCGCTGCTCGGCGATGAGTTGGTCAACCTTGGCGCGCAAGTCAGGATTGTTCGCCGCGAGATCGTCGACAATGGGGTGCTGGGGCGCGAGTTGCACCGAGGTCGCACCGAAAATGGTGTCGATGCGCGTGGTGAATATGCTGATGGTCGAACCCGCGGGGCCAAAGCCCTTGTGATTTTCCGCGTAGTCAAGTTTGAAATCGACCAGGGCGCCTTCACTGCGGCCGATCCAATTGCGCTGCATGGTGCGAACTTTTTCGGGCCAGCCGCCGAGTTTGTCGAGATCGCGCAGTAGTTCGTCGGCATATTTCGTGATGCGCAAGAACCATTGCTCAAGCTCACGCTGTTCAACGCGCGTATCTTCGTGGCGCCAGCAGCATCCATCGACGACCTGCTCGTTCGCCAGCACAGTGGCGCACTTCGGACACCAATTGACTTTGCTCTTCTTGCGATATGCGAGGCCCTGCTCGTAGAACTTGAGAAAGAACCACTGGTTCCAGCGGTAGTAATCTGGCAAGCAGGTGGTGACTTCGCGGGACCAGTCGTAGGCGAAGCCGAGGCGGTTCATCTGCGCCTTCATTTTTGCGATGTTGCCGAGGGTCCACTGCCGCGGCGGAGTGTTGTTCTGGATGGCGGCGTTCTCTGCCGGCAAGCCGAAGGAATCCCATCCCATAGGATGAAGAACGTTGTAGCTGTTCATCCACATGAAGCGTGCCAGCGCGTCGCCGATGGCGTAGTTGCGGACGTGTCCCATGTGCAGAGCGCCTGAAGGATAGGGCAGCATTTCGAGCACATAATATTTCTTTTTTGCGGTATGGGGTTCGGCGGCGTAGAGTTCGGGATCGCTTTGCCAGCGCTCGAACCATTTGGCTTCGACGCGCTGGGGATCGTAGCGGTCGTCGTTCGAACGATCCTCGTTCGAAAGATCGTTGTTGGGGCGATCACGACGGTCGTGGTTGATCGCGGTGGCGACTTCCGAATTGTCTTGCGAAGGCATAGGAACCGGAGGAACTCCGATAAGCCTCTGATTTTACAATGAGCGGAGAGAACTATGCGCGGAAATGGCGGAGTTGCGATCCGCAGGCGGCCGAGGGCGGCAATCCCCGCAGTTGCTGGCAAGGATCACAGTAGTCCTGCATGGTTGAGAATCTCCCAGAGACCCCAGAGGGTTGCGGTGGGACCTCCCCAAATATACAAGAATGATTTCAGGCTCAGTTTGGCCACGAGGTCTCGCTGGCTGTCGGTGGAGATTACAAATGGGCCTTCACCTTGCATCAAGATTACAGGTGGATGGAAGTCGAATTGGGTTGGCGAAGCCACGGTAGCTCCTGAAGGCAGCTTCGGGTTCAGGTAGGGATAAGCTTCGCGGCGCAGCAGGTCGGCTTCCTCTTGTCCGACGAACCCTGGACCAATCCTCGACAATTCGTTGCACTCAGCGATGGGATCCCTTTTCGCCCAGGGATTTTCCCGAAGCGTGCCCAATACGAAAATTGTGTCCCCAGGTTTTATGGAGTATTCCTGGGCGAATTCCGGAGAGCCCTCCGAATACCTTGTCAATGCGAGGGCGAGCTTGCCATACTCCGATCTTTCGCTGGATGGTCGCAGCAGGAGTTCCGAGCCGTGAGGGAAGATCATCAGCGTGCCGGTGCCATCGTCGAGGAACATTGGCGTACACATCTCATGGATACTGTTATTAAGATCGCCTTGCGGATTTGATTCGATGACCAGCCGATAGTAGAGGCAATCGGTATGGCTCATCGGCGCGACGAGTGTGTACGGACCCATGGCCTTTCCGGTTATTTCGACACGACCCAATGCCGCGGCGCGGATGGTCGAGCGGGGGGTATCCATAATGAGGCGCTTGTGTTGAAGCAAGCGAAAGCCGCGCCAGAAGAAATAGGGCCCAAGGGTTACGCCGCTTACGGCCCAGAGTAGGGGCTGACTTAATAACCAGATGAGGAGGCGAATCATGGTCCGCGCCAGAATACATCAGGGCCGGTTTCGGGCAAACGGGCTGACACTCAGAAGATGCATCCCAGTACAATGGATTTCTTTTGCGGCGATTGCATGAAGGACAGAAATTTCGTGACTCAAACCACGTCTAGGCTCGGGGGCGTAACCAGCCAGCTTGAGCCCTCCGGAAAGAGTTGGACGACGTATTGGTGCGTGAGTGCGCTGCTGGTAGTGATGGTGTTGTTCGCGTTCGTGCGAGTGCGGTTGCGCGATATGCCGCTGGAACGCGACGAGGGAGAGTTCGCTTACGTCGGACAATTGATGTTGGAGGGGATCCCACCTTACAAAATTGCCGGCAACATGAAGTTGCCAGGAACTTATGCGGCCTACGCTGCCATGATGGCGGTTTTTGGAGAAACAACTCCCGGCATCCGGATCGGATTGATCCTGGTCAATGCTGTGACGACGATCCTGGTTTTTCTTCTGGCGAAATATCTCTACGGCCCGCTGGCCGGTGCGATTGCGGGAATCACATACAGTTTTCTTTCGTGCCGTCCAGGCGTGCTGGGCTTGTATGCGCACGCAAGTCATTTTGTGGTGCTGGCGACGCTGGCGGGGATTCTGCTGTTACTTTATGCGATCGACACGGGGCGGATTGGATTTTTCTTCGGAAGCGGAGCCTGCTTCGGGTTGGCGTTTCTGATGAAGCAGCCTGGAATTCTATTTTTCGTTTTCGCGGGGTTGTACTGGCTGTGGCGGGAGTGGAAGCGGCCGTTTTCCTGGCGTATTGCGACTGTGCGCGGGGGGGCGCTGTTTGCCGGGCTGGTGTTGCCGTTCGGGCTGACGTGCCTGATACTTCTCCGCGCTGGGGTCTTTTCCAGTTTTTGGTTCTGGACCTGGTCTTATGCGCGTGAATACGGTTCCATGACGACGCTGCGCGAGGCGTGGCCCATGTTGCGGGCGTCGTTGCCCTGGGTTGTGCGTCCCTTCGTGATCTGGGAGATCGTTGCTATTGGCCTCGCCGCACCGTTGTGGAGCCGCGATGCGCGGCGACACGGCGGGTTCATGGCGAGTTTCTTCTTGTTCTCCTTGCTGGCGGTTTGCCCGGGACTTTATTTTCGTCCTCACTACTTCATTCTGATGTTGCCGGCGGCTGCGCTGTGTACAGGAATTGGTGTCAGCGCGGCCCAGCGGTGGCTGCAGAAGAGGCGATTCGACAGACTGGTGGTATGGCTTCCTGTTCTTTACTTTGCCGTCGTGTTTGTGATTTCGGTACGCGGCCAATACAAGACCTACTTTCATCTTGACCCCATTTCTCTCAACAGGAAGATTTTTGATCGCGACCCGTTCTTGGAGGCGGTTGGTGTGGGCGACTACATCAAGACGCACTCGGCGGAGCAGGACACGATCGCTGTCTTTGGGTCCGAACCGGAGATTTGTTTTTATTCTGCCCGGCATTGCGCCAGCAGCTATCTCTATACCTATCCTTTGATGGAGAAACAGAAGTACTCCGAACAAATGCGAAGTGACATGATGCAGCAGGTTCGGGACGCACAGCCGAAGTTTTTGGTTTACGCGGACGTGGCGCGGTCTTGGGGAACTCCAGCCACGCTGGATGAGAATCGGGGATTTCTTGAGACGGCCTGGGCGTATGCTCACGCGAACTATGAACTGGTGGAACAAGTGGCGGTGGGTGGCGATCCGGGGCATCTCTGGGGCGATCGACCTTATCTTTACGTTTTTCGGCGAACCGCGCCGTAGATGGAAACACAGAGAACTTGCCCCGTTTGCGGTGCAGGGCTGGTGACGGTAGACTTGGTGGGCGTGGGGTTCGTGGCGCTCTGCGGGTCGAGCCCACGCTCGACCGGACGGGCAGGAGCGCCCGTTCCCACACGGTTTGTGAGAGTTTGCGAGAGAGGAATTTATGTTAGTGGTCATGAAGGCGCACGCTACCGAGGAGCAGGTGCGCTCGGTTTGCGCGAAGATTGAGGCGCTGGGTTATCGGGCGCACGCCATGCCGGGGGCGCAGCGCACTGCGATCGGCATCACGGGGAACAAGGGGGAAGTGGAGCAGGGCACGCTGGAGGAGATGGCGGGCGTGCAGGAAGTGATCAAGGTTTCGAAGCCTTACAAGCTGGTGAGCCGCGACATTAAGGAAGACAACACCGTGATTCGTTTTGCCGGGACTGCGGCTACGATCGGTGGTGCCGGGCTGGCGATTGTGGCGGGACCTTGCGCGATCGAGAGCCGGGAACAGGCGTTTGCCGTGGCCGAGCGCGTACATCGCGCCGGAGCGCAGTTCTTTCGAGGCGGGGCTTACAAGCCGCGGACCTCTCCCTATTCCTTTCAAGGATTGGGCGAGGAAGGCCTGCAGATCATGTCAGAAATCCGGCAGCAGTATGGGATGAAGATTATTACGGAAGCTATTGATAATGAGTCGCTTGATCTGGTGGAAGAGTATGCGGATGTTATCCAGATCGGGGCCCGGAACATGCAAAATTTTTCTCTGCTGAAACGGGCCGGGCGGGCGAAGAAGCCGGTGCTGCTGAAGCGTGGCATGTCGGCGACGCTGGAAGAATTTCTGATGGCCGCGGAATATATTCTGAGCGAGGGCAATTACAACGTGGCGCTGTGCGAGCGTGGGGTGCGCACGTTTGCCGACCACACTCGCAATACGCTCGACCTGAGCCTGGTGCCGGCGGTGCAGCGGCTCAGCCATCTGCCGATTTTTGTCGATCCCAGCCACGGGACGGGTAAGCGGAATAAAGTAACTCCGCTGTCGCGGGCGGCGGTGGCTGTGGGCGCCGATGGATTGATGGTGGAAGTCCATCACAAGCCCGACGAGGCTTTGTCGGATGGTCCGCAGTCGCTGTTCCCCGATCAGTTTGATGAGTTGATGGTGCAGGTGCGGCAGATTGCAAGCGTGGTGGGTAGGACCGTGCCGGGGATTGGGGTTCGGGAGACTGTAGGGGCCAGCAAGTAGGTTGTGGCCGATACAACTCGCTTCTGGAGGATTTGTGAGGAATCTGAAAAGAGCATTGACCACGAACGTTGCGCTCGCGAGTGCCTCGGCTCTCCTGTTTTGTGGCAGTGTTGTGCTTGCGCAGGATCCGCCAGACAAAACCCCTGAAGTTGTGTACGAAGTAGGAAGCGGCGTTACGTCTCCAAAGCCCATCTACACGCCCGATCCCGAATATAGCGAAAGCGCCCGCAAGAAGAAGATCAACGGCACAGTCACGCTTGCGATGATCGTCACGGCCGAGGGCAAGGTGCGCGATCCGAAGATCACCAGGAGCCTAGACAAAGGTCTCGACAAGCAGGCGCTCGCGGCCGTAAGCATATGGAGATTTGAACCGGCAACCAAGGATGGAAACCCGGTGGCGGTGCACATAAGCGCCGACGTCACGTTCAGGCTGTACTAGCAGTATTGACACTGATGTTGTGCAAAGAACTGTAAATTCTATGGCGTTTTGTTTCGGCCTGCGACAAGCTGGAGTTTTCTGGCTGCCGGCACCTGGGAGCGCATTTTTGTTGGAGATTTGTCGCATGTTTCGCAAATGGAGTCTTATTTCCGGGGTGAAGACAATCGTTCTGGGAGGGTTCTTTCTGGCGTATCCCTCCAGCATGCTCGCCCAGCACGGGGGTGGTTCTCCCGGTGGGGGCGGCTTGGCCGGCAGCGCTGGCGGCAGCGGCCTTAGCGGACCTGCGGGCAGAGCGACCGGCGTCTCGGAGAAGGACGAGTTGAAGGATTATCGCGAAGTGCTTGCTGTGCAAGCGACTAGCCAGCAGGTTGTGCAGTTCGCTTCGATCGTAAAGACTTCGGAAGCGGCTAGCTCCGAATTGCGGAGCTTCCGGGAACAGCTCGGTAAGCAGAATAGCGGCTCCGGGCTTGCCGGTCTGGGCGTGACTCTTGACCAGGCGCTCGAAAAAGCTCGGGCAGAAAATAAGAAGTTTCTGGACGGACTTTCCGAACGGCAGAAATCCGGGCTGAAGGAAGTCATCAAGAGGCTGGGTAAGACGGATTCTGAACTGGAGCAGCAGGCCAAGGCGCTCGATCAAGTGGAAGCGGATGCCAGGGCAGTGGGTCAGCAAATCGCGGGGTCAGCAGAGGGTCTGGATCGCGCTCTCACGAATTTCAGGAGCCAGCAGGCCGATCTGGGGCGGGAAATGAGCATCGGGGCGGCCAACGGCGATCAGGATCTCGCGTTCCACCTTGCGCCGGCGAAGAGCTCGATCAACTTCAGGAATCAACCAGTCGTTATCACGACTTCGGGAGTGATTTCCGAGGGCGTGGCGGAAGGCGGCCAGAACACATTCAAACTCGAGCTGCGCGCGGATTTGTCGGACCTGCAGGATAATATCACCGCAGTCCTGGGTGCCCAACTGAACAAATCAGAGACCTGCGGTGAGCGGATTGGAATTCGGAACGCCGCGCTCAGCCCGCGAGACCCTGCGACGTCGGTTGTGGTGCAGTTGCACTATGAGCGCTGGGCGTGCTTTGGCCGAGACACGGTAAACGAAATGGCGGAAGGCAACGGCACGATCGAAATGAAGCTAACCGCGGCGGTGGCAGAAGACGGGACATTGCGATTGGCGCCGGTGGTTGGGCGAATTGATGCTGAGGGATTGATCGGCGAGTTGCTGCGCTCGGGTTCGCTGGGGGACGCAGTGCGCGACGCCGTCGCGCAGTCTGTTCTAGCTGCTGTGCGCCAGGGCGGCGACTTCAAGGTGAACCTTCCCGCTGCCGCACAGGGTTACGCGACACTCCGCCGCGCGCAGTTCGAGGGAACCGGCGCAGGCCGGGTTATTGCCGTATTGGATGGAGAGATCCGCGTTTCCAGTGAGAAGGCAACGGCTTTGACCAGCGAATTGCGGGGAAGGTCTTCGTCTCCGGAGAACAACCAGAACACCACGCAAGAAGCGGTGCCTCGCTAGCTGCCAGTTCGACTCCTCAAGCAATTGATACCGTCTTGATGTTCATGAATTCGCGAATGCCGTTGGCTGCCAGTTCGCGGCCGTGTCCGGATTGCTTGACGCCGCCGAACGGGATGCGAGGGTCGGAGGCGACCATCTTGTTGATGAAGACCATGCCGGACTCGAGTTCATTGATGAAACGTTCGCGCTCGCGGTCGTCGGTAGTCCAGGCGCTGGCGCCGAGGCCGAAGCGGCTGTCGTTGGCGAGACGGATCGCTTCGTCAATACCTTTGACACGAAACAGCGACGCAACGGGGCCGAAGAATTCCTCGCGGTAAGCCGGGGAGTCTTTGGGGATGTCGGTCAACACCGTCGGCGCATAGTAGTTGCCTGGCTTCTTCAGGGGATGGCCGCCGGTCAAGAGTTTGGCGCCGGCTTTAACAGTTTTCTGGACATCGGCATCGAGCGATGTAACGGCGTCAGCTGTCGCGAGCGGACCTAGTTCGGTTTTCTCGTCGAAGGGATCTCCTACACGGAGATTCCGCATGCGATCCACGAACTTGCGTTCGAACTCGTCGGCAATCGGTTCGGCGACGATGAAACGCTTGGCGGCGATGCAGGACTGTCCGTTATTGATGACGCGCGCCTCGACCGCGGTAGCGACGGCCGCGTCCAGATTGGCGGTGGGCATGACGATGAAAGGATCGCTGCCGCCGAGTTCGAGGACGACTTTCTTGATGCTTTTCGCGGCCGCGACTCCAACCTGAATCCCCGCCTGCTCGCTTCCGGTGAGCGTGGCTGCGACTACGCGCGGGTCGTTGAGGATTGCGTCTACCTGTTGCGAGCCGATCAGCAGAGTTTGAAACGCGCCTTCGGGGAAGCCGGCCTCGAGGAAAATCTTTTCAATCGCTAGCGCACACTGGGGAACGTTCGAGGCATGCTTCAACAGTCCGACGTTGCCGGCCATTAACGCGGGAGCGGCGAAGCGGAAGACCTGCCAGAAAGGGAAGTTCCATGGCATCACGGCGAGAATCGGGCCGATGGGCCGGTAGCGGATGAAGCTCTTCTTTGCGCCGGTTTCGATGATTTCATCGCTCAGAAATTTCTCCGCGTTCTCGGCGTAATAGCGGCAACCTCCGGCAGACTTCACAGCTTCGGCCACGGCGGCTTTGTAGGGTTTGCCCATCTCGAGCGTCATGAGGTGAGCGAACTTGTCTTTGTCACGTTCGAGGATGTCGGCGGCCTTCCGCATGCGGCGGGCGCGCTCGGCGAAGGGAGTTTCTTGCTCGGCGTGGAAAACAGAGACAGCCAGCCGGAGCTTTTGCTCGATCTGCGCTGCGGAGAGAGGCTCAAAGGTTTTGATAACTTCGCCGGTGGCGGGATTGGTTGTGGCAATGGGCATGATGAATGGTTCCTTCGGGAAGTAGAGTCCCGCGACGCGTTCCTTAGTTTACAATTAACCGTTCCAAGTACTCATCTTTTCGGTACCAATTCGGAGGAATCTATGAAGCTTACCCCTGGCAAGCTGGCAGGTCTCAAGAGGGTTTCGAATGAACGCGGCGTGATTGCGGCGGCAGCAATGGATCAGCGCGGGTCACTGCAGAAATCGCTGGGTAAAGAAAAGGGCGGGGAAGTCAGCGATGCGATGATGGAGGAATTCAAGACTCTGGTCACGGAGGTTTTGACACCGCATGCCAGCGCCATTCTGCTGGACCCAGAGTGGGGATTGCCGGCCTCGAAACGGCGGGCCAAGAATGCCGGGCTGCTGCTGGCTTATGAGAAGACGGGATACGACAAGACGGGGCCAGGACGACTGGGCGACTTGCTCGATCACTGGTCGGCGCGGCGACTGAAAGAAGCGGGAGCGGATTGCGTGAAGATCCTGCTCTACTACACGCCATTCGATCCCAAGGATGTGAATGACAAAAAGCATGCCTGGGTTGAGCGCATTGGCGACGAATGCCGCGCGAATGATGTTCCTTATTTTCTGGAGTTTGTCGGATACGACGAGGGCGCGGACGAGAAGGGATTGGATTACGCGAAAAAGAAGCCGCAGATCGTCACTGAGAGCATGCGGGAATTCAGCAAAGACCGCTATGGAGTCGACGTGTTGAAGGTCGAGGTGCCGGTGAATATGAAGTTCGTCGAGGGCGTAAAGTGTTTTTCAGGGCAGAAAGCATATAGCAAGAAAGAAGCCATCGACTTGTTCCATCAGGCTGCGAACGTCGCTACCAAGCCGTTCATTTATCTTTCGGCGGGCGTGAGCAATGCCGAGTTCAGCGAAACTCTGGAGCTGGCCGGGGAATCTGGAGTGAAGTTCAACGGCGTGCTGTGCGGGCGCGCCACCTGGAAGGATGGGATTCCGATTTATGCGAAGCAGGGTGCGGCGGCTTTCCGTTCATGGCTGGAGACTGAAGGGGTGAAGAACATCAATAACGTGAATAGCAAGCTGAAGGCTGCTACTTCGTGGTATTCGATTTATGGAGTGGAGCCGGCGCTGGTCGGGGCTTAGGGCGATCGAGTTCGGAGGCGCGGGCGAATTCGCCCGCGCTTTTTTCTTTGTTCGCAGTTGAAGCGGTAAAAGGCACCCCTGCCGGAACTTGCGTTTAAGGCTTGTCGCAGGAGAATCTATGGAGTCGAAGCTTCAAACCGCCCTTATTACCGGTGCTTCCGGAGGCATTGGATACGAGTTCGCCAAATTGTTTGCGCGCGACCACTACAACCTTGTGTTGGTCGCCCGCAGCACGGAAAAGCTGAACCAAGTCGCGGCTGAGCTGCAGAGGCAGTTCGGCGTCACCGTGAAAACGGTGGGGCTAGATCTGGCTGCGCCACCAGCTCCCGAGTTCCTCTTCGATCAGTTGCAGCGGGAGGGAGTCGCGATTGACGTTCTCGTTAACAACGCCGGATTCGGCGGCTTTGGCGAGTTTGCCGGGATGGCGTGGGAAGAAATTCTGGGACAAATCCAGCTCAACATTGCGGCACTCACTCACCTGACGCGGCTGTTCCTGCCGCCGATGCTGGCAAGGCACAGTGGGAAGATCATGAACGTGGCTTCTACCGCGGCTTTTCAGCCGGGGCCGCTGATGGCGGTTTACTATGCCACCAAGGCGTATGTGCTTTCGTTTTCAGAAGCGCTGGCGAATGAAGTGGCGGGATCGGGAGTGGTGGTCAGCTGCTTTTGTCCGGGCGCCACCGACACTGGATTTGCCAAGAGGGCTGGGACCGAAAATTCGAGGTTGTTCAGAAAGCTCCGGCCGATGAATGCGGAAGCGGTCGCGCGGGATGGGTATCTCGGGTTGATGGCCGGGCGGACGCTTGTCATCTCGGGAGTGCAGAATTGGCTGGTGGCGGAGTCGGTGAGATTTGCGCCGCGAAAAATAGTGACAGCGGTTTCGCGGTGGGTGGCGGAGAAGGTGGAGTAGACACGGCCCAAGTCCGTGGCCAAGAAGCTGCTAGATTTCGGCCAGCCCAGATTCCAGGTCGTCGAGAATGTCGGCGATATCTTCGATGCCGACCGATATGCGCACCATGCCGTCGGTGATGCCGATCGCTTTGCGTCCCTTTGCGCCTAAGCCCGCGTGCGTCATCGTGGCCGGATGCGAGATCAGTGTCTCGACTCCGCCCAGCGATTCTCCCAGGGAGCACAAGTGCAGTTTCTTCAGCATTTTGTTGGCGTTTTTCAGCGATCCAGTCTCAAACGTGATCATGGAACCGAAGCCGCTCATCTGTCTCTTTGCCAGCTTATGTTGCGGATGATCGGGCAGGCCGGGATAAAACACCTTGCTCACCTTTTTGTGTTTCGCCAGAAACTCCGCGACCACGCGGCCATTGCGGTCGTGGATTTCCATGCGCGCGGCCAGCGTTTTCACGCCTCGCAGCACCAGCCAGCATTCGAATGGCGAAAGGATTGCCCCTGCGGCCTTCTGCAGAAAGGCCAGCTGCTCGGCTTGCTCGCGCGTGCTGCATACCACCACGCCGCCCAGTCCGTCGCTGTGTCCGTTGAGAAACTTTGTCGTCGAGTGTAGGACCATGTCCGCGCCCAATGCCAGCGGCTGCTGAAAGTAGGGCGACATGAACGTGTTGTCGACCACCAACTCGACTTTCCGGCGGCGGCAAATCCTGCTGATCGCAGCTAGATCGCTCAAGCGCATCAGAGGATTCGTGGGGGTCTCCACGTACACCATGCGCGTGTTCTTACGCAGGGCGCGTTCCACATTTTCCGCGTCGGAAGTATCCACATAGGAAAACTCCAGCCCGAAGCCGGTCAGCACCTGGTTAAACAGGCGGGGCGTGCCGCCATACAAATCATTGCCGCAGACCATGTGGTCGCCAGACTTCAGCAGGCTGGCGATTGCGTTGATCGCGGCCATGCCGCTGGCAAATACGGGGGCAGCCACGCCGCCTTCGAGCGATGCCAGGTTCTGCTCAAGCCGCGTCCGGGTGGGGTTTGAGACTCGGGAATATTCGTAGCCTTTGTTCTCCCCGATACCCTGCTGCACGTAGGTGGAGGTGGGATAAATCGGTACCGTCACCGAGCCTGTCAAGGGATCAGGCTCTTGTCCATCGTGAATGGCGCGAGTGGCAAAGCCGGCTTGTCGGTTCTTTTTCATCCACATCCTCTACAGCCGATTTAGATGCCGCCCTCAAAAATCTTTTTCGACAAGTAACGCTCCGCTGAATCTGGAATGATGGTGGCCACGCGTTTCCCCGCGCCCAGACGGCGCGCTACTTCCATAGCGGCGAATACCACGGCTCCCCCGCTCGAACCGGCCAGCACGCCTTCCTGCGCTGCCAACTGCTTCACGGTGGCAAAGGCATTGTCGTCCGTCACTGCAATCACTTCATCGCAGACAGCTGGGTCAAACGTCTCTGGGATGAAGTTATTCCCGATCCCTTCCACTTTATGCGGCCCCGGAGCACCGCCCCCGAGCACGGAACCTTGGGTTGTCACGGCGACCGCCAGCACTCCCGGCACGTGCTCTTTCAGATAGCGCGCCACCCCAGTGAAAGTTCCGCAGGTGCCGCAGCCTAAAACCACGGCGTCCACTTTTCCGCTCATCTGCTCGAAGAGTTCCACGGCGGTGGTTTCGTAGTGATAATCGGGGTTCGCGGGATTCTCAAACTGCCCGGCCATGAAGGCACGGGGATCGCCGGCAACGAGCTCTTTGGCACGCCGGATCGCGCCCTGCATGCCCTCTTCGTCCGGCGTGCGTTCCACCTCGGCTCCCAGAGCCAGCATGATGGTTACTTTCTCCCGCGAGAAGTTTTCCGGCACAAACAGCTTCACCTTGTAGCCGCGATTCACCCCGATCAGTGCTAACCCAATCCCTGTGTTGCCGGCCGTGGCTTCAACGATGGTCCCGCCGGGCGCGAGTTTACCCTCCTGCTCTGCCTTCCGGATGATCCCGATGGCGGCGCGGTCTTTCACGCTGCCTCCGGGATTCAAGTACTCGAGTTTTGCGAAGAGGTCGGCCGAACCTGGAGCGACTAGCCGCTTCAAGCGAAGCATGGGAGTTCCGCCGACCAGGTCCGTAATGTTGTCAGCGACTCCCAGATGAGAGGCTTCGGGGTTTTTCAGGTGCACGCTACAGGGTAAGGGCAGAGTCCGGAATCGTCAATGGAACGAGCTATCTCGTCCTCGTTAAAGCCGTTACCGTCGTCATCCTGATCGTATATTTCTTGTCTTCTTCTCATGCAGCTTGCACTCAGGGTTTTCTTCAACCTGCCGATGCTTCAGAGTAGGCGCGAACTTCTCCGGGAGACCTATGTATCGACGAATGCTCGGACTAGCCTTTCTCTGTGTCTGCTTGGGCGGAGGTCGAATCGCCCTGCAGGCGCAGGAATTCAAGCTGTTTGACCGTATGGTTCAGGTGCATGGCTTCGCCTCGCAGGGATTCGTCTACACCAACGACAACAATTGGCTGACCATGAACACGAGCCAAGGCAGCGCGGCGTGGACTGATTTCGGGCTCAATATGTCGTCGGAGGTCACCGATAGGCTGCGGATCGGCGCCCAAGGTTACAACCGCAACCTCGGCCAACTTGGACAATACCATCCCTCGCTGGACTGGGCGTTTGCGGATTATCGCTTCAAGAGCTGGTTCGGGCTTCGCGGCGGAAAAGTAAAAACCACGCTCGGTCTCTATAACGACACTCAGGACCTGGATTTCCTACGCCCCTTCGCGCTGCTTCCGCAAAGCGTTTATCCCATCGACCTAAGAGACGCCACCATTGCTCACCTCGGTGGCGATGTCTACGGCACGATTTCCCTCAAGCATCGTTTCGGCGATCTTTCTTACACGGCTTACGCTGGGCATCGCAACGACAGCATCTATAGCGGCTATCCGTTTTATTTAGGTAGTTTCGGAGGCCATATTACGAGCTTTGGCGGGCTGCAGTACGGCGCGGATCTTCGCTGGAACGCGCCGCTAAAGGCCCTTCTATTCGGAGCATCACGCGTGAATGAGGACATCACCAGCAGGGGCACGGCGATAAACCCGTTTAACCCTTGGGCAGGGTTGGTGCCATACGCTGAAGCCTCGAAGGCCGACTGGACTAATCAGTTCTACGGCGAGTACACCGTGGGCAGATTGCGGATCGACTCGGAGTATCGCCGTTACTGGCGCAACCAACAACTCTTCGGCGGCACTTCCGAGAGCTTAGCCGACGTACGCGGTTGGTATGTGTCCGGAGCTTTCCGGATCAGCAAACGCCTTCAAGTCGGCTCCTACTACTCTCACTACACAATCACGAACGTCGTAAGCGGAGCTCTCTCCGCAGTTTATCCTTCGACGACTGACACTGGCCTGCCCGCGGATCACGACTACGACAAAGTCATCACTGGGCGAGTTGACCTGAATCGGTTCTGGAACGTGAAAATCGAAGGCCATTTCATGAACGGCTATGGCAGCGGCCCCTACCCGAACGGATTCTATACACAAGTGAATCCGCAAGGCTTTAAGCCCAACACCAATGCTTTGGTCGTCAAGACCGGCATTAATTTCTGAAACCCGATAAGCAAGGGAGAACGGGAATGAAGTGTCCAAAAATACTCCTCGCTGGTGCCGGGTTGATGATCCTCGCAGCACTCAACGCCCGGGCCGTCGACGTCAAGCTGATTGCAAATTCCAGCGTTAAGGCAGATAGGATTTCCCCGGACGAGATTAAAAGAGTGTTTCTGCGGCAGAAGAACTCGCTCGCTGACGGTAGCCACGTCGAACCCGTGCTGGAGAAGGATGGACCATCCCACGAAGCCTTCTTGAAAATGTATATGGGCAGGACCGACGACGATTTGCAGACATACTATCGCGCGTTGGTATTTACCGGGAGAGGCTCGATGCCGAAAGCATTGGATTCTGATGCCGAAATGGTGGCCTACGTGGCCAGGACGAGGGGTGCGATCGGATATATCAGTGCAGAAACCAGCTCAGAAGGCGTGAAAACTCTAGCCGTCGCCTACGCTGGGGAAAGTGCCCAAAGAACGCTAATTACCCGGATCGAGCCGGAATACCCCGAGACTCTCAGGCGCCTCAACATCGGCGGGACGGTGCGGTTGCGCGTTACTATCTCAGCCAAAGGCAACATCGAAGACGTCCAATTGCTGGGAGGCAATCCGATTTTGGGTGAGTCTGCCATATCCGCCGTGAAGCGATGGATCTACGCTCCCAGCCACTCGCGTACAGTTGCCGAGGTCAGTATCCCTTTTGATACGAGCCACTGAAAATTCCCAAGTCACACCCAGTAGAAATAGGTTCCTGGTTTGGCCAGCTGAGGGTGGTCGGTTACTTGGTCTCCGACTGTGCCGACTGCAAGCCTGCGTAGTAGCCGCTCTTGGTTCGTACGACAAGCTTTTTGTGTCCTTTGGCCTTGGCCTCGACACGGATCTCCCGGAAGCCGCCAGTGGCTCGGGGATTGGTCGGCTTGTAGCCGATGGTGTATTGATTACGGATGTCGTGTGCGACCTGCCGGCTGATCTCATCTACCTCGTCTAGAGTGGCGGGGAAAAA